>Ga0164294_10006377_pt1 | contig 10103 bp, 9 predicted proteins | sample GEODES005metaG_FD_111479 | JGI IMG/M metagenome (GOLD analysis project Ga0164294, IMG submission 111479) | Oligotrophic lake water microbial communities from Sparkling Lake, Wisconsin, USA - GEODES005 metaG | ecosystem: Environmental > Aquatic > Freshwater > Lake | place: USA: Sparkling Lake...
AAACAACGAATCGACCTAGGCATATGCATCGCTGATGTGATTAAAATTACTTCTTCGTTATTTAGGTATTTTTTTAGCAATTGGGCCGAATATAATGCATTCTCTCTAGTATTTCGGGCTTTGGTTTCCATGTAAATGTCTTGTGGCTTTACACCCATAGCGATCATCAATTGCTTGACGTCATTGGTTTCATGACCCTTATCTACCTTAATTTTCCCAATACTGGTGTTTCCCCCTGTAATTAATATCTTCTTTATTTTTCCAGCTTTGTACAATAGTATGGGTTGTATAAATCGATCTGCAGTTTCCCCAACATTTATTTTATCAGATTGATCTGCATCGCTGGGTCTTATCATGCCACCACCTAACACTATTCCCCAAGTGTAGTTTTCATTTTTCAATAAAGATATCGTGGGTTGTTCATATGAAATATATATTCGGTTCACAAACCAAGGATTACTAAACAATATTAATATGACTAGCAGCGCTAAAAGAGAACGGTTTCTTGATTTTGGATTTTTAGAAAAGAAAGAAATCAACAGTAAAATAAAAATCCAACAGATTGGCAAAAGAATAAAATCTATAATTTTAGATAGCGCAAAAAACATCGTAATTTTATTTTTGTTTATTTGTAAAATTATTCTAATTCCATGAAAATATTTTTTGTTTACACGTTTATTTTCTTTTCTTTTTTCTCTGCCTTGGCACAAACTAAACCAAGTAGTGCAAGTAGCCCTAAAGGTTATTTAATCAAAGGTAAAATTGCCGGGGTTAAGAATTCAGAAGTGTATTTAGCACATTACTTTGGTTCGACCCAACAAGTGGTTAAGGATACCGCTAAGGCGGATGGGGAAGGTAATTTTACATTTAAGGGTAAAACAGAACTACCCAAGGGTCTCTATTTGATCACATTTGATCAATCGAAGTATTTAGACTTTATTATGGGGAACACTAATTTTTCATTTGAGACGGATACATTAGATTTAATCAATAAAATGAAAATTGTTGGTAGTGATGAAAATCAAGCCTTTTACTCTTTTCAAAAAGAAATGGTTAGTCTGTATGAAAAGTTAAGGTCTGTACCCGCGAATGACCCTCGGTTTGCTGCGATTCGAAAGTCTATTTTGGATTACCAACAAGCTTGGATGCTTAAAAATAAAAACTTGTTCGCTTCTAAATTGATTAAGGCCACTTTTGAACCTGATATGCCGGTATTTTCAAAGCCGGTAAAAAATGCAAAAGATAGTGCCGATTTGTTCCAGTTTCAATACCGATATTACAAAAAACACTTTTTTGATAACGTAGACTTGAACGATGAAAAGTTTATTCGTACTCCATTTTTGCAAAAGAAATTAGAGAAGTTCTTTACAGACTTAGTGGTGCAAGAATCAGATTCAATCACGAAAGAGGCTGATATTATTTTGGCTAAAATAAAAAATGAAGATGTACGTAAATATGTCATTTATAAAATATCAAGTACCTATGAAAATCATAATGTAATTGGGACGGATGCAGCTTTTGTTCACATGTCTGAAAAGTATTACATCAATGAACCTAAGCTTTGGGATACTTCCACGGTCAGACGAATTAAGGAGAGAGTTAAAACCTTAAAGCCTCTTTTAATAGGTAAGAAAATTCCTGAGATGTATTTAACTGACCCTGCTGGTAAACTATTGACCTTATCGGCATCTCCTGGCAATTACACTATTTTGTTTATCTATGATCCAGAATGTAGCCATTGTAAAGAAGAAGCACCCAAATTAGTGGCTCTTAATGATTATTTAAAAACTAAAAGTGCGATTGTATTTGCCGTATCAATCCTTAGAGAAAAAGAGCAATGGAAAAAATTTATCGCTGAATTTAAAATTCAAAATTGGTACAATGGAGTTGACGTTCATGTAAATTCAAAAACAGGGAAAGAGGAATACTACACAGATTTTAAAAATACATTTGATATTTATTCTACCCCAATTATCTATGTGTTGGATCGAAATAAAAAGATTATTGGCAAACGAATTCCTATTGAAAGCTTAAAAGATTTCATTGAATTTCATGAGAATAAATTAAGCGGGAAAATCAAATAATTTGCTTGACCAAATTAATTAATGGTTGCTCTACCGACAAAAGATGGGTTTTAATTCCCTTTTGGGTTAGTTTTGAGATAAGATTTTCGTATTTGAGCTCATGCATTTTTTGCAAAGTCTCATTATATTGATCTATATGGATGGATATAAATTCATCGGTCTCTTTGTCCTCAATGTTCATATAGTTGCTGTACGAGTTCGGGCTTTTAATCTCCGAAGGATCCACCATATATAGAATTTCCACTTCATTTTTTAAAGCTTTAATCTCTAGCATCGATTGAATGAATGTTGAATTTTCGACTTCTGTAAACATGAGATCAGAGATAAAATAGATTTTCTTTTTAGTGCCTAATGATTCAATTCCATCTTTAATTAAGTCTGGAAAACCGGTCTTTTTTTTGATTGAATTTTCGGTTATTAAATTTTCTAAAGCTTGGTACATGTATTTTAAATGAGCTAAACTGTGACCTAGTTTACTTTCAAAGGTAAGGTCATCTGACATAAATATGACACCAAATGAATCTTTTTGTTTTTGCAATATGGTGGATAAAGTGGCTACAATTTGAACGGCTTTATTTATTTTTTCATTGGAATCTATTGGGAAATACATGGATGATGAAATATCTAAAATAAAATAGACTTTGATGTTGGTTTCATCTTGGTATGTTTTTGTGTATAATTTGTCTGTCTTTCCAAATAATTTCCAATCAATATTTCTGGGGTTTTCACCTTGCTCGTATGATTTAAATTCTTTGAATTCAGATGAAAATCCATGAAGAATACTCTTATGTTTGCCATGAAATAATCCTTCTAAAGCTTCTTTGGATAAGATTTCTAAGGACTTATACTCACTTTTTTTTAGGAGTTTTTCAATCATTTTTCAATACTTTTTTTGGAATTAAAGGCTTCGCTAGCTTTTTCTTAGGCTTGATTTTTTTATGAATTGGTTTCTTTATCGGAGCTTTTTTCTTACTCTTTATTTTCTTTATTTTTCGTTTTTTAAGGTATTTTTTGTGTTTGATATTACGTTTTAGGCGGTATTTCTTTTTGTATTCTAATCGTGTTTTTTGGTAATATTTTCGGCTAAATTTTGGGTTAGTGTTTAAAGATAATTGTTGATAAGGTATCAACATCTGTTCTCCTTCAAACCCAACAATCTTCACTTTTACCCTGACTAAACCGATTTTATTTAATTTCAGTTTTTTTGCTCCAGCATCTGTTAGGTCTATGATCCGACCTCTTTTGTAAGGACCTCTATCATTGATTCTAACAATGATAGATTTTTTGTTGGCTAGATTTGTTACCTCAACTAAAGTATTAAATGGATAGGTTTTGTGTGCTGCTGTAAGTTTTGATTTTGTTAATTTTTCGCTATTAGCTGTTTTTCTACCATAAAATTTCCCAGAGTAAAAGGAAGCTATGCCGTACCTTTCATCACCCAAATCTTGGGAGAAACATATGCCCATTGATAGACATAAAACAACGAATGAATTGAAAAATACTTTTCCCATGAATGGAATTTATTGCGACCTAAAGATTCATTATAAATTCAAGAATTAAAAATCTAATTTTTCATATAGGCCAATTGCAGCTTGATTCCAAGATTAAAATTTTAAAATATTTTTGAGTCAATAAAATTAATAGTAGATTTACAAATTCATAAACCAAAATTTATTTTAAAGTGGAAGAAAGAGATAGAGAAGAATTGTTTTCTAAACGCATAAGAGCAGGTAAAAGGACTTATTTTTTTGATGTTAAATCTACCCGTTCATTAGATTATTACATTACGATTACTGAAAGTCGTCGCCATCAAAAAGAAGATGGATTTGTTTATGAAAAGCATAAAATGTTTTTATACAAAGAGGACTTTGATAAGTTTGCCGAAGGTTTAAAAGAAGCCATAGATCATGTTAAGACTGAATTAATGCCTGAAGTTGATTTTAATCAATTTAATAAGGAAGATGAGGAATTTGATAATACCGGTCTTAAATGGGAATAAATAATATTTAATAAATAAAAGCCTCTGTGAAAGCAGGGGCTTTTTGATTTTTAGCCGTATTTTTGCAATTGAAATATAAAATTTTATGGGATTAACGTGTGGAATTGTAGGACTACCCAATGTAGGTAAGTCCACTTTATTTAGTGCTATTTCTTCAAATAAAGCCGAAGCGGCTAATTATCCATTTTGTACGATTGAGCCTAATGTTGGTATCGTTACAGTGCCCGATGAGCGCTTGAATATTTTGGCTGAATTTGTAAAACCGAATCGAATTTTGCCAACGGTCATTGAATTTACGGATATAGCCGGTTTGGTGAAAGGGGCTTCGCAAGGAGCAGGTTTAGGGAATAAGTTTCTTGCCAACATTCGTGAGGTAGATGCTATAATTCATGTGGTACGTTGTTTTGAAGATGATAATATTATCCATGTGGAAGGAAGAGTAAATCCAATTTCGGATAAGGAGATTATTGACATGGAACTCCAACTTAAAGATCTTGAATCCGTAGATAAAAAAATAAGTAAAATTGAGCGTGCAGCTAAAGCTGGAGATGCTAAAGCTAAGCAAGAGTTAACTGCTTTGCTTTTATTTAAATCTACTTTAGAAGCTGGTAAATCGGCTAGGACTGTTGACATGGATCCCGATTTGCGCGAAACTTCTATCGGAGACTTATGTTTGCTGACGGATAAGCCTGTTATTTATGTCGCCAATGTAGATGAAGATTCTTTGTCAACGGGTGGCAACATCTTTGTAGACCAATTAAAATCAAGTGTTTCAGCTGAAAATGCGGAGGTAATTGTTGTTTGCGCTGCGATCGAAGCTCAAATTGCAGAAATAGAAGATTTAGAAGAGAGGGATATGTTTCTTAGTGAATATGGACTTCAAGAATCGGGTTTAAGCAAATTGATCAAGAGTTCTTATTCTTTACTTAATCTGATTACCTACTTTACTGCTGGAGTTCAGGAAGTGAGAGCCTGGACGATCCAAAAAGGTTGGAAAGCTCCGCAAGCAGCAGGTGTTATTCATACCGATTTTGAGCGTGGTTTCATCCGAGCTGAAGTAATTAAAATGGCTGATTATCAAGCCTATAAAAGCGAGGCTGCCTGTAAAGAAGCTGGAAAATTAAATGTTGAGGGGAAAGATTACGTGGTACATGATGGTGATATCATGCATTTTAGATTCAACGTTTAAATTGGAAAATGAATTTTTTGATAACCTATTAATGCGTCAAATCGTTCTCCTGGTTTTCTGAAATAAACTAAAACCTCATAATAATTTTCAGTTTCAGAGTGATTTCCCTCTAAGTTACTGTTTAGTGGATTATTGCTGCTGAATTGGTAATTATATATTCCCTGTTTTAACAATACTTTTCCTAGGTAAGCGCCTTTAGCTTCATCATATTGGAGTTGGTTTGATTGGTTTAATTCATACGAATTGAACGCACCTGAGACATATATTTTTTCATCATCAAATTTTCTAGATTTCAAAATAAAGGTACACCAAACATAATCGGCTTGTAAAGGGCTATTCGGGTTTTCGTAGTTGGCGATAACATAAGCCCCATTAAAATCGGGTCTTTGAACGTAAGAATAATTTCCTTGGGGCTGTTCTGGAATAATTGAAATTTCTGAATATCGATCCAAAGCGTTGATTTGACCAACGAAATTTAACCTTTGTTGCGTACTCCTTAAGTCTATTAATCTGAATTCATTGCCCCCTGGTATCGCATTTTCTTGATTATAGAATTGATAGGTCAATTTACGATCAATGGCTTGAACCATGGGTTTTGGCATATTAGGCACAACGTTTTTCGATTGATTGTTTTTGCGGACTTCAATTTTTAGATTTTCATCTGAGTTAATTAAATAGTTGGCTGGATACCCTAAGTTTAAATCTATAAATTGATGTGTTGAGCGCAAATAGTTCGATTTAGCAAAACCTATTTTAGAGCCGACATTGATTTCATTTTGATAAATAGAAAAGCGCTTTGTTAATACGGTGTCACGTTTGTTTCTATTCGCATAGATCATGGCGATGTAATTACCACTTATTTTTACTTTGGGTAATGAAATTTTAAATTGTTTATACGATATTTTGGTACCCATGGAAGTTTCAGGATAGCGGATGGGTATATCATTAAAATCAACTAAATATTCTATTTCGTTTAAAGGAGAAGGTTTCCAATCGGCTTGGCAATGGATGATTCTTAAAAAATAATTTGTGTTTTCTAATTTTAAATCATCAAAAAGCAAATGGATATTCCCTTGCCTTGCGATATCTATGCAAGGATTATCAACGATCAATTCGTTAGGGGTATTTTGGCTCAGGTAAACTGTCTTAATTTGCTCTTTATTTATCTTGTTGGATATTTGAGCTTGACCCTCATGGCCTAAATTGAAAATGAATAGAAATAGCCATGAAATTACTAGGCCTTTTATTTTCATTGGATTAATTGATTAACAATTCCCACTCGTTGGTTATTTTCAACAATTCCTCTTTTTTCTCATTAATTTGTAGCTCTAGCGGGGGCAATTCATTGAATTTTCCTTCTTGGGCTAACTCAGCCATGGTATTTTCCAGTTCGGCGATAGATACTTCCAAATCCATAATTTTTGATTCAAGCTTTTCGATTAATTTTTCTTGACTTGGATTGGAGGAAGGACTTTTAGGCGAATGGGGAGCTAATTCAGGTTTTGGTTTTTCGCTCGATTTTTTAGGTGCACTTGCATCTAAATTACCTCTGCTAGCTTGCCATACTTCATATTCGTCAAAAGAGCCTGGGTATTCTTTTATTTCATAATCTTCAATGTACCATATTTTGTTGGCGATGTTAGTGACAAAATAACGATCGTGTGATACAACCACATAAGTACCTTCATATTGCTGCAATGCTTGAATTAAAATATTCACTGATTGCATATCAAGGTGATTTGTAGGCTCATCCAACAATAAAAAGTTTGCTTGGGATATCAATACTTTGGCTAATGCTACTCTAGATTTTTCACCTCCAGAAAGTACTTTTATTTTTTTGAAAACTTCTTCTCCTGAAAACAAAAAGCAGCCTAATACACTCCTTAATTCCATTTCAGTTTTTGCCGTACCCGTTGCTTTCAACTCTTCTAATAAATTATTTTCTACTTGCAAACTTTCTAATTGATGTTGCGCAAAAAATGATTCAATCACATTATGTCCAGTTCTACGTTCGCCAACGATTTTTTCCGTTCCGGAAATAATTCTTAATAATGTGGATTTTCCTTTTCCATTGGCGCCAATGAGTGCGATTTTATCACCGCGATTGATCGTTGCTGAGGTGTTTTTTAGGATTACTTTTTCACCAAAGGCCTTTGAAATATGTTCTAAAAACAGAATGAATCTTCCTGGTTGGGTACCGAAATTAAATTTGAAATTAACTTTGGCTTTTTCATCGATTACTTCATCGACAACATCTAATCGATCTAATGCTTTTACTCTAGATTGCACTTGGCGTGCCTTACTAGCCTTAGCCTTAAAACGCTCTATAAATCTCTCTGTTTGCCTTATTTGTGATTGTTGATTTTCATAGGCACCTTTTTGAATTTCATTTCTTAAGGCTTTTTCTTCTTCGTAAAATGAAAAATTGCCTGGATATAAGGTGATTTTAGCATTAGATACTTCAGCTATATTATCGACGGTACGATCTAAAAAATAGCGATCATGGGATACCACGACCACAGAGCCTTCGTAATCATGAATGTATTTTTCAACCCATTCGATGGATGGAAGATCAAGGTGGTTGGTAGGCTCATCTAAAAGCAACAATGCCGGTTTTTGCAATAGCAATTTGGCCAGCATAACACGCATGCGCCAACCTCCTGAAAATAATCGCAAAGGCTTATTTAAGTCATCTGTGGTAAAACCGAGTCCTTCTAAAATTTCTTCAGATTTCGATTGAATGGTATATCCGTCTAATCTCTCAAATTCTTCTTGGAGCTTTGATAATAAATCTACATCCTTGTCCTCATAATTTGTTTCCATTTTATGAAGGACGGCGTCTATCTGTATTTGTAGTTCCAAGGCTCTCTCAAACGCTTGCATCGCGACATGAAGGATGCTGTCGTCCGTTTGATAGGAGAGGAGATCCTGATTTAAAAACCCAATGGTACACTCACCTGATTTTGAAATATTTCCACCATCTGGGCTATATTCACCTGATATTAATCGAAGTAATGTTGATTTACCCGTACCATTTGCGCCGATTAGGCCAATTTTCGTTTTGGGTTTGATGTGTAAATTGGCACCATCATAGAGTGCCCTACTACCGAAATAGAAACTTAAATTAGATATAGATAACATTTTGCAAAGATAACCGATTATCTTCAATAGCTAAAGTCGGTTCCTCGCATTTTGTCCACCAAGGTGAGGGCATTTTATAATTTTCTCCAAACCTTCATATTTTATCGGATTTTTGTGATATCCCATGATTTTGGAAAGACTCATGGTTCTGTTATTATCTCCCATGGATAATTCTATATCTTCCGTGGTCATTTGACTTGGATGCTCATATCCACAGGCATGTGAAATTTCGGCTATTTCTTTGACCAAAGACCTATGATAATTATAAAAACGCTCACTTTTTAATTGTGGATCTATCCCTGCTTGCAACCATTTATTTGATGTGGCGACACCTGAAGGACAATGATTCGTATGGCATTTTTGTGCCTGAATACACCCAATAGACATCATGGCTTCTCTAGCAACATTAATGCTATCCGCCCCCATGGCGAAAGCCATTAGGGCTTTTTCTGCGAAGCCCAATTTTCCTGAGGCAATAAAAAATATTTTATCTGTCAAATTATGCCGCTGAAATATTTGATAAATTTTGGCAAATGCAAATGTGAATGGCATGGAAACATGATCTGCAAAAGCATGTGGAGCGGCTCCTGTTCCTCCTTCTCCACCGTCAATGGTTATAAAATCTGGACCTGAATTTGTTTTTACCATATAGGAAGCTAGCTCTTCCCATTGCTCTAATTTGCCGATGGCAGATTTAATTCCTACTGGCAATCCCGTTTCCTCGGCCATACTTTCAATGAATTTAACCATTTCGGGTATGTTTGAAAATGCCGTATGAAAGGCTGGAGACATAGCATCTTTTCCTTTGGGTATGAGTCTTATGGCAGCTATTTCATCATTAATTTTGGAACCTGGAAGCATTCCTCCTTTTCCAGGTTTTGCCCCTTGTGATAATTTAAGTTCAATGGCTCTTAAAAACGGATTTTGTTCGACTTTCTCTTTTAATTTTTCCATGGAAAAATTCCCATCTACATTTCGAACGCCAAAATAAGCAGTTCCTATATTTAAAACGACATCAGCTCCATTTTGATGGTATGGAGACAATGAACCCTCCCCCGTATTGTGAAAGCAGCCAGCTAAATCGGCGCCTTTATTCAAAGATTCAACCGCTTTTGCGGATAATGACCCGAAACTCATTCCAGAGATATTAATGATTGAATAGGGACGATAAGGCCTTCTTCTTCGATGATATTCTCCCATGATTTTGGCCGCAGGCATTACACCCGGATTTTTATTAAATGGATGATCTGTGGGGGGATTGTACCCAATCATGGCATTCTTAATAAATATATAACCGGGAGCATTAAAATCTTGATCACTTCCAAATCCCTGTAGATTATTGTCTTTCTTTGACGATGCATAATTCCAAGACCTTTCTTGTCGGTTAAATGGTAATTCTTCCCGATTATTGGCTACAATGTATTGCCTAATTTCGGGTCCAATTTTTTCCAACCAATACCTTAGATGTCCTACAATTGGGAAATTATGGGTGATGGAATGTTTTTTTTGAAAAAACACATCCCTTATGGCGACGACTACTAGGATTGTTACAATCCAAAACCAAATAGATGATAGCATGTTGAATTGAATTTATATTCAAAGATGTCAAATTATTTCCCAATTCTTATTTTTATCTTTGCATTTTGACAATAAATATGGTTGCTAATTATACCCTTTTAAAGCAATATGT
>Ga0164294_10006379_pt1 | contig 10101 bp, 16 predicted proteins | sample GEODES005metaG_FD_111479 | JGI IMG/M metagenome (GOLD analysis project Ga0164294, IMG submission 111479) | Oligotrophic lake water microbial communities from Sparkling Lake, Wisconsin, USA - GEODES005 metaG | ecosystem: Environmental > Aquatic > Freshwater > Lake | place: USA: Sparkling Lake...
CCTTTAGTCGTAAAAAAACCATCAAACTCTTCAGTTTGATGGTTTCGAGGGTCTCAACGACGTCAGACCCTTATGTACTGGTTGCGGGGATAGGATTTGAACCTATGACCTTCGGGTTATGAGTGCGATATTTTAACTATAAAAGTCATATAAAACAGTAGTTTAAGTGAAAAGTAGTATAGTTAGTAGTATACTAATCATGTCTATTCCATAAGGAGAAAACATGAAAAAAGTCGCAATTTATATGCGTGTCAGTACCAAATCCCAGACCACTTTGAATCAAGAACTAGAACTTCAATCATTGGCTCAAAGAATGAACTATGAGATTGTTGCAAAGTATAAGGATGAGGGGATTTCGGGTGCGAAGAATCGGGATGAAAGACCAGCGTTATCTGAAATGATGAAAGAGGCAGTTCGGGGTAAGTTTGATGGGGTCTTGGTCTATGACTTGTCTAGGCTTGGTAGAAATCTTGAAGAACTGATTCGTATTCTGAATGAGATGAATCAACTTAATATCAATCTATTCTTCTATCGTGAAGCAATCAATACTGAAACATCATCGGGAAAAATGATGTTCTCAATGTTTGGGGTACTTGCAGAGTGGGAAAGGTCACTTATTGCAGAACGAATCGTAAGTGGTCAAAATCGTGCAAGAACTCAGGGTAAACGAATTGGTCGTCCATCTACTTTTAATGAAGGAATGAAACAGGCCGTTCGTAAAATGCGTGAAAAAGGAATGGGAATTGTTGCAATTTCTAAAACACTTGGATGCGGGGTCGGTTCGGTGTATAAATCTATTAATGCAACTTAGTATTTGTTTTATGAGAATAATTTGAAGGATTGGTATGACTTTTTTTCAAACCTACAAAAACTACATCATTAGTTTAATCATAGATTTATTTTTAGCCATCATACTTGTTAGTATTTTTAGAAGTTCATATTCTCAAGATAGTTTTATAAGTGATGTAGTTTTATATTTTATAGTTATTGCGGTAATTACAATTATTCTTGGAATCAAAAATGGTTTAGTTTCATATCTTCTTTTATTGTTTGTTGGTGAAGATGAAATCAACTTAATAGTAAAAGGATTGATTGAATACAACTTACCAAAACCAACTGATTGGTACGATATAGACAACCCAGAAGATTACTTTAGCGATGTTGTAAACAATGAATCTGAATCTACAAAAGCAAGAATGTATGCAATGGCAGTTGTAACCATGTATTCAACACTTAGAAATTATTCTAAGTTTGTAAATTTATATTTGTATTCAAAGATGATGAAGAAGGCTTTACGAAAATATCTTAAACATTGTGAAAGTAATGAATAAGGAAATATATGTTCTCACTATTTGATTATTTTTTTAGACCTAAAAAAAGAAAAGAGTTAGGCGATAAAACTCTTTACGAATTTGTTCTTCAAGAAACAAGACAAAAAGATTTTGAACAAATTGATAAATTAGAAGAAGGTCAAGTTTTATTTAATGAAGCTATGGTTAATCAATCTATTGTTTATACAAGACAAGATTTAACATTAATTTCAGCAACAATGATTGAAACAAATATCTTGCTCAGATGGATAAGATTCTTGCTTTTGTTTTTGATAATTATTCTTGTAGTAAATTTCTCAAAATAATCTATGAAAAAAATTCTATTTTTCTTAATTTTATTTTTTTCATCATCTGTATATTCACAATCAGGATATTTTCCTGGATCTACAAAAGATAGGATTGATGATTTAGAACAACAACGAATGTTTGACAAACTTGAAAGAGGTTTAGATGAAATAAGAAGACAAAATCAAGAATTACAAAGACAACAACCTCAAATTAATCCGCCAATATATTCTAGCCCTCAAAGTAAATCTGACTTAGAAGCAATTTCAACAATTCATACTGATAATGTTTCTGGTTATACATTCATAAGAAAATCTTCACTTAAACGACAACCAAATAATTCGTTTGCATATACAACTGAAACGGTTTATGGAAATCAACTATCGTTTATTAATCAATCAAATAAAAATATTATTTATAACTTCGCTATTGAATCAAAAATTATGAACTGTAATAGTTTTACAACACAAGCAACCAAACTAGATTTTTACTTGAAAGAATGTTCAAACTGTATTAATAAAAAACTAATGTATACCGCATATCCAAAGTTAAAGGAAAAAGCATTTCCTATTGAGAAAAATTCTATTGAATTTGAAGAATATAAGTATATTTGTCGTTAGTTAATTTCAACACAATCACAATCAACTCACTTCGTTTCACTTCTTTCAATTTTTCCAAGTAAAAAATAGTAATTAATAAGCTATAAACAAATCCCTATCAGTATCACCGTTCCACTTTTGTTCTTTTTTGCGTGACCCTCTATTGACTTTAGAAACACCGCACCCTCTTTGCTTAGTGATTGAGTAAGTGCAGATATGTCTTTGCGAATTAAAGTCGCATCCTTACCCTTTAGTTGATTGAGTAGAAGTGATAGTTCTCTCATATACCATTCCCATATGAACCAATACGACATAGAGGTACAAGAAAACGAGGAGATGTGGTCACAGAGAGTGATTGATGAACAGGACTCATCTTGGTTCAGGAATTACATGAGATTGATGCGAAGAAATCTCACTAGGTTCATTAGTAGGTTTATCGGTTAAGTTCCACGCAGTTTCAATAGGGTTCTTTAGGTTCTTATTACGAAACTTAAACCCTGATTTCTTTAGATAGGCTTCAAGTAATGGATTGGGTTTCTTAGTTTTAGCCATTAAAGAACCTATTTCTGGAGTATTGAGGTATGGTTCTCTCTAAACATATCCTAGCCAACTGTGCAGGTTTTAATCTGTTCTCATTTGCAATCTTTACAAGCTCATTGGTAAAACTCTCTGTTAAACGGAGATGTAGATTTACCTTAAATCTTTCTTTATGCATTTGGTTATTCCTATTGATTTGATAACTCTTTAACAGCACGAAAAACACTGGTTTTTGGTTACTACCCGTGACCGGTGTTCGTTGTACCTATTTAGTAAAGTTGAGAATTGGTCTTACAACTGAATGTAATCAAACAACTCATATCTCTACTTGGTTATATCGGTTTGTCATGCAACACCAAATAAATATTCTTCAATAGATACCCTAGAGAAGAAACGAAGAAGTACCAACTAATACTTTGTTATCACCTTGTAGTTCACGAAAGAATGAAACATCTTCTTGTCGTGAACAATACCGAACAGGATTACCCTTGATTCGGTCATATTTTTCAAGCCATACATCTGAATGACACCAACATTTCAATGATTTATTCAAATATGATGACCAAGTTTTTTTAAGAACTTTTGTAAAAGAATCATCATCACAGTTAGATGGAATTTCAATAAATGCATGAATATGTTTATTGATACCTAACTCTTTACTTCCACCACTAAAGGGTACGAATCTAAATTGATACTTATAGGTTCTTCGGTTATTAGTAATTGTCCAATCCAATGCACGAAGTATCTTCGGTTCAGATAAATCATTGAATATCTGCCTACGAGTACCTAATGCATCTCTATAAGTACCGATTACTTTGAATGTAGAGAAGTACCAGTTTGTATCTGAGTTGATTAGGGATTGTTCTAACCAATCCCTAATCGTATAAATGTCATTGTTCATACATTTATTTATATCGTTTTGTCTCCGAAATACACCTTTAATTCACTATTCCCTAAGTGTGTCTAAATTTGAAGATATTGGTCATAGAGAATCAATGGCTTACAGAGAGTGTTTCTCTCTGTCGGAATCAATAGTTATCGGAATAGTAGATATTGATTCATATGAAACCAGTGGTCTTGGTTCTAATGGTGTTTGGATTTATTGGTTATAGGTTTTATTCTTAACACCCAACACCGACCACTATACACATTGTCAATACGAAATGTAGGCAAAGATAAGACGGTTTTACTCATCATTACCGAACCACCCAAAACACTCCCTATTCAATTTTTGATTGATTTATGTAACCGAGGTCACAAAAGGACAAAAAACTCAATGGAGAAGGATTTGGGTGTCCCTAAATCAATGTTTATATGGTTAAAACTCTGAAACTTCCAATCGGAAGTATTTCGGTAATCAACCATTTTGAGTAATACCTACCTCTTTAGGTCTGATTTCACCCTATTTAATAAGATGTGTACCCTTTTCTTATAGTTGAATCCTAAAAGTCCAGCCTTCTCTTTATTCTGATACAACTTTCGTAATATCTTTGGATGCGATGAATACTGTTCAAAAGTTATATCAATAATTTCATTTGTTTGACGATTTACTATGAACCAGTGATACATAGGTTCATTTACCAGTTTTAATGAATCGTCATATGCACGATACATATGAACATTTTCTGAACCAAAAATTAGATAGAAAACACCTGTTGCATTGTGGCAATGACCAAATGTCGGGTTAGTTTCATTCAGATTAATCCATTTCTTGGGTAATAAATCAGGGGTCAGGTTTCTCAAAATGGACTTTTTAACCCGATTAATATTAGAATTTGTAAACAATAAAAGAGGTTCTTTTCTTCTAGCCATAGGACACCTATATGTCATCAAATCTTACCATCACAGACAATCAAATCGTTTCTGCCAATGAACTTATTGATAAAAAAGAAGTTCAAAAAAAGGTAGATGAAATTGTTTTTGAAATAACTAGTGCATTTAGAAGAACTGCTGAAACTTGGTTAGGTATATCTGAACTATTAGTGAGGTATCAATCTGACAAATCTTTAGAAGGAAAAGAGATTTATAAACTTGTCAGATTTCAACTTAATGAAAAGTTAGGTCTTGGTGAAACAACTCTTAACAAGATGTGCACTATTGGTCAACACAAAAAGTTTCTTGAGAAGTATGTTGATAAATTACCACCTTCATATAACAAAATCCATGCAATCGCAATGTATGTAAAAGATTATGGTAGTAATGAGATTAAACAATGGTTCATAGAAGATAGAATAAAACCTGATATTTCAGAAGAACAAATAAAAAACTTACGGAGTTCTGTTGTTCCTACCCAGAAATCTCTACCTACTCCAAAAAAGAGATTAGATTCAATTACAAAAAAACTATGTATTGAAATACTTTTGACTGATACTTATGTTGCAAACAACTTAGATGAAATCAACAAAAAGTTTAAGAAGATAGAACTGTTATTTCCAAATAGTAAATCTGTTGCAGTAAACGCAAGAGGTTTATTTAATAAAAAGATAGTGCAAGGTGATGTTGATGAATAGCCAAGATATTGCAAGACAGATTTACGAACAATCAGACAAGAAGATTTCATTGCAAGACATAAATCATATTCTTGATAAACATAACTCAATCATTAAAGATTCGTTATCAAAGAATGAACCCATAGAAATTTCAGGATTGGGTACATTCACATTGAGTAGTAATATTGTTAAGCCACTTATACAACTTCGTAAACGAGTTAACCCTAAGAAGAAATGAGATTATATGTTTGAAATTATTTTATTCATCTTCTTAACTACTATTTTATTTTACTTATATCGTGTTATCAAACAACTTGATAATTTTATGAAAATGAATTTACTTATTACTAATCAAATATCAAAGATTGAATCAGAACTCATAATCATCAGTAAAACAGTGTCCGATATAGATACTTTTACAAGATATGGGACTTTAGATTCAAATAGTAATTATGAAGATGGTTTCAAAAAATTAATCAACCAAGAACAAACTATTAAATCTAGTAATGAAAAGTAAACAGATATTTGTATCTTTCAATAAATTTAACGATAACAAGAGAATTTTATGACTTTATCAAACTACGATTTAAGTTCAAAACGAGGATGGTTAAGGATTTGGATTGTGTTGTCAGTTGTTTTTTTAATTGTTTCGTCAATATATGCAGTAAAAATAGAAAATGAAAACTACTTTAAGGTACTTCTCATTTATAAAAGTTTCTGTGATAGACCTGGATATTCACCTTCTGTCAATGCTGATTGTCATTCTCGTGCCGAAAAAGATGCTAATGAATATAGAGTAGATGCGGGTGGCAAATTAGAATCAATAATATATCTCTCTGTTTTACCACTTCTCATTTTTTGGATATTTGGTTTTATCTTTTGGAAAATATATCAATGGATTAAGAAGGGATTTATAAAAAAATGAAAGAACATAAGTAGGCTATGGTTAGAAAACTCTCCTTTAATACTATAAAGAAATCAGATGCATTTCTTCAATGGTACAAAGAAAAAAATATAAAAACAAAAGATGTAAATTTGTTGAAAAAGATGTATTCAGATTTTCAGTATAAGGAATGGCTTAAATTAAACCCAATTAAAACTTATACAGATACTCAAAATAAACAGTTAGACGAAAAACTTACAGCACTCATCATTAAAGAACTCAAACATACAAGTTCAATTGGAATTGATGAATACATGATTGAACACAAGTGGAATGAAATTAAAGAGTTTCATAAAGATTTCAAAACCACTCCTGAAGAAGTTGAAGAAGTTAAGAATTTAATGTGGAAACCCAAAGGTAGAAGTGATTTCAGAAGAATAGAACCTGAGTTGTTACTTACTACTGACAATGCAGATATTCAACATACTGACTTCTGGGGCAAAACGACTTATCGTCAAAAAGTAGTAGATAACAAGTTTCTTAAACATTGGAATATTCTTCGGGTCTTTATCTCATCTTCCAGACATGACTTTGCCATAGGCCGACAACTGCACTATCTTGTTCGTGATAAACATACTCAGACATACTTGGGAATTATCTGTATTCAATCTGCACTTCGCAATATCAAACCTCGTAATGATGAGTTATTTGGTAATCGTATTGATGAAAATAAACTACAACAACTATCCCAACTAAAGACACTTATTGCAAATGCACCAGATACAAAGACAAAGAAAACACTAGAAGAAAAACACAATAAAACTATATCTAATATTGAAACTGATATTAAGAATTTACATCAAGAATCTCGCAAAATTTATAACAAAGTATTTGGTGCCGGTGCAAGTGCAAGACAACTTCATATGGCTAATGGTCAGACGATTATGGGTACTCAACCATTTTCAAGAACATTTAATGGTGGAAAACTACTTGCACTTCTCTGCATTTCAGAACAAGTGCAAAAGGATTGGCAAACACGATATGGAGATAAGTTAGTTACTGTTGAAACTACATCTTTATATGGTGAAAAAGACCAAACCCAATATGATGGTCTTAAACCATTCTGGATAAATCTCGGTGAAAAGACAAGTGGTGAAACTGTCATTAAGCCATCAGATGCGTTGTATCACGAAATTAAAAGATGGATGAAACGCAGATATCCGCAGGTATATTTCCGACATTTGCGTGAAAAGAATATTAATGGTCAAAATGCGGTCAGAGAAACAAAGAATCAACTTATCGCAAAGACATATCAACGATTGCGTATTAAGAAATTGGTCAATACTTATACGAATCATCAACGAGGTGTCTATCTATCAAAACTTTATTCAAACGCAGAACAATTTTTGCAATACAAGATTGATGAAAAGGATTTGATATCTCAGAAGTTTGGTACTTCAGTTAAAGAACTTGTTAATTTCTGGAAGTTCGGTTTTCAAGGTGATACTAAACAATCTAAGAATCAAAAATTGCATGAAATTGCAAACAATAAGATGCGTCATGCAAATAAGAATTCACCCGCAAAAGTTCGTTTGCAATACTTAATTAATAAAGCCAAAGAACAGGGTCAATCTCACATCATTGAACATTTACCTACTGATTGGTATGGTCAGATGCAACATCTGTCGTTGGTTGAAAGCAAAAAACTATATCTTGACCAGATTGGTCGTTAGTAACCTTAACAATTGGTTCTTGGATGTTTTGATTTCGTATGCAATAACTAATGTCATTCTTAGTGATGAACTTCATGTAATCATCACCATAAGTAGTAACAACACAATCACTTATCGGTACTTCTCTGAAAGTAGAAACATTAATTGAAAAACTTAAAGTATTTCGCATTGATGTTTTTTCTACTGATGTTTCGTAGATTGTTATAGGTCTATCTTTAACATACAATTCATTCACGAAACTTTTGTAATCAAAGACACGCACTTTTACTTCATTATTCTCTGCAAAAAATCGTATATGAGTGTAAGGAGTGTTCTTGTCTTTAATTAGATTTTGTATCTCTAAAACTATGTTTTTTTCAAGATAAAACTCATCATCGTTTATGTTCTCTAATCTTTGTAGTTTTTTATATAGATTTTGAATGTCTTTAATTGGTAGTTTTGAGAAGGTTTCACCATTCTTATCAAAGTAGATTGGCTCTTTGGTGAACTCATTACTACGGACTTGAATAACCAAATCATTCAGAATTTCATTAGAAAAACAATACAAATATTTTGATGGTGAGTAAAGAAATGTATGGCCATATCTTTTGTATTGTTTAAGAAGTTTATTGATAACGGACTGTGTTGTCATAATTTGGTTTTAATTTTAACTTTCCAGGAGAGTTACCAGTCGGTTTTCTCTTAATTTGACATATAGATACTCTTATATTATCGGAATGACTTAGGAATGTTGTTATTTTTCGTTCTGAGTGAGTTTTGAAACCATTTTTATTTTTACTTTTGAGGGCTTAGACCTTTTCATTGATTGAATTTTGTCTATATTCATCTCACCCTGCAAAGGTTTTGCATAGAATCTTTCAATCATGCTGACAGAAGTCCTTGCGTTACGAGCAAGAGTTAACAAGTCAATGGATTCACCCATGGTCAATCTGAACATAATTGCACTATGTCTGCATGAGTAAAGAGTTCTTGGTTCACCAGTTGAAGTATTTTTAAGGTCTGCAACATCTAAAATATGGTCAAATTGCCTACGCATTGTCTGTAAAGCAAATTCACGATTTGGAATGTGTGGAAAAAAAACAAAATCCTCTTTCTTTATTCCTCTTTCTTTACTTATCTGAAATTTAACTAAATCGTTATAGATTCCAACCGCATCTTTCATAGACACTATTGGACTATTGATAGTTTTAGATGAATCAGTTTGTATTCGTATGTAAGTATTTTTATCATTTACAACTTGAATATTTCTGTGCCTTAAATTTTTAATATCACTCGGTCTTAAGAATGTGTTCACCATGAATGTCACTAAAAATCTCATTTCATCGGTAATTTCATGTCCTCTAATATTTGTTTTTAACTTAATTTGATTTTTTATTGTTTCTTTAAGTAGTTCGTATTCATCAAGATTGAACCAACCTCTTGGTGAATCCTCTCTCTTTACTTTAGGAAATTGAGGAATGGTTTGAATTAGGTTCTCTCTTTGACCTAATGTTAGAACCTTGTGTATTAAATTTAAGTGGTTATTAATTGTTGCTGGCTTAAGGTCTCTTTTTGATAAGAGGGATACATATTCGTTTAGATGTTTATAAGTTATATCTTTGAGGTTCATCCCTCCAAATCTAGGCAAAATATCTTTTTCTAATTTTTGTTTGTCATTGATATTGAGTTTGTCACTTCTTTCACCTCGTTCTATCAATTGACCTTGTTCTATTAAAAGTTCTCTTGCAACTTTTTCAAAGATAGGACTTGAACCAAGTGGGAGTAAATTTCTTTCTCGTAACAGTATTTCTTCATAAAACTTTTTTGCAAATTCAATCGCTGTTTTTTTGTTTTCTGTCTTTGTTGATTTTTTTAATATCTTTTTTTGTGTGTAATAACGAACCCACCAAAAAGACGATGCAGGAATTTTGAAAATAACTAATTTATCTGGAAAGCCACGCCCAACAGAACTCATTGTTTCTGCAATAGGAACAGTTCTGGAGGCTGTTTTGGTCGTTGGAATGGTCATCAGAATCAGAGAGTGTTAAGACAGTATCTTGAACTCTGAAAGTAGTATAGTCAACTGTATACTACAAATGAAAAGAAGATATTTGCCTATCTTCTTGATTCATATGATTAATTTGGTTGCGGGGATAGGATTTGAACCTATGACCTTCGGGTTATGAGCCCGACGAGCTGCCAGACTGCTCCACCCCGCGTCTGAATCTTAGATTCTAGCATTTTTATGCCCCAATGTCGAGCAAA
>Ga0164294_10006380_pt1 | contig 10100 bp, 9 predicted proteins | sample GEODES005metaG_FD_111479 | JGI IMG/M metagenome (GOLD analysis project Ga0164294, IMG submission 111479) | Oligotrophic lake water microbial communities from Sparkling Lake, Wisconsin, USA - GEODES005 metaG | ecosystem: Environmental > Aquatic > Freshwater > Lake | place: USA: Sparkling Lake...
AGTTTCGCAAGGGGCATTCTCGCACTGCATGCAGGCAATGGGCTGCGAGACGGACTCAGGTGAATCTGGTTCGCCCGTAAAATACCGATCCACACGGATCCAGTGCATTTCGCGTCCCTTGATCACCTGATCTTTTCCAACGATGGGGATATTGTTTTCTGCAGTACACGCAGTGACACAAGCGTTACAACCCGTGCAGGTGGAGAGGTCGACCACCATGGCCCACTGGTGCATGCCATCCAATTTCGGGTTTGGATAAAATGTTTGGTTGGGTGGGATATGGCCATCCATTCCAACAGTTTTGACCCAAGCAGGATTTTTTTGAAATTCTCCCACTGTTGCCTCACGCACGAGATCCCGACCCTCCATTACTTGATGTTCTTGCGTCACGGCTAGCTCCCGAGTCCGACCTGTACGTTTCAGTTGGAGGCCTGTGGTTTGATAGTCCGCTGTGGTGGTGCGTAGACGATAAGCATCGAAACCCGCACCCTTCGCGACAGGGCCAAGATCCTCCTGCCCATAGCCTAATGGAAGAGTTGCGGTGAAGTTGGCATGGCCTGGGACGATGAGCGCAGGAGCTTCGATGGAGCGACCTTGAAGAGTCGCTTGGACGACATCAGCAACTAGGATTCCCTTAATGATCTCATTTTTAAGTCCGAGTGATTGCGCTGTGTCTTGGGATAGCAGGATGGCGTTATCCCAAGTGAGCTTTGTCATAGGATCGGGCCACTCCTGCATCCAGCCGTTGTTGGCATAACGTCCATCATCCACTGCTCCGGATTGAGAAAAGATAGCCTCGAGAGATGCGGGATCTTCAGCGGGGGAGTTTTCTACGCGCGAAAGAAGGCCGGCAACCGCGTTTAGATTCACCGTTTTTTGATTTGCAGCAGGGCTTGGCACGGCAAGGAATCCCTCACGGACAAAATCGTTCCAGCTTTGTTCTAGTTTCTCGCCCGATTGAGATGTGCGGATGGCAAAAGTTTCTCGGATGAGTGCTGGGCCGATCGCTTTGGGTTGACCCAGTAATCTGCACATGAGTTCAAGCTGACTTTCCCCCGCCCATAGGGGCTGAATCATGGGTTGAATTGAAAGGTACGAGGCATCTGCAGCGAGGGCATCTCCCCATGACTCGAGGAAGTGAGTGCCCGGCACCGACCATTTCGAGGCCTTCGATGTAGCGTTTGAAATCGGGGATAGATGGATTGTGTTCGGTACGGAGGACTGAATGGCAGCCCAGTTCAGGTCGGCAGGGGCGTTATAAACAGGGTCTCCGCCTAGAATCACAAGGGTTTGAATGGAGCCGCTTCGGATCTTTCCTGCCAACTGGGTGAGGGTGGAAGAAGGAGAAGTCCGACGGGGTTGAACGAGAAGAGTTGAGCCGACTGTGCCGAGCGCCGCATTCAGAGCGAGGCCAAGAGCTTGAAGTGGCACGGGAAGACGACGACCAACGAGAATGAGAGATCGGTTTCCGTGGGCCACCAGGTCGGCAGCACATTCGCGTATCCATGCGGGATCGACTCCCTCAGGTAGGGAGAGGTCGGGGGATTGGCTGAGCAGAGAGTTAAGGTCGGCACTTGGTTTAGCCGCACGAATTTGACGAGCTAATTCAAGAAGGAAGGGGCCTGCCGCACTGGACCGAAGTCGGAGCCTGTGATCGGCCATCGTTCCAGTGAGGGTAAAGCGGGGCTCGACGACATAGAGGCGGTTAGTGGAGTCACTAGGTTTTCTCGTGCGTCGACCTGAGGAAAATCCTCGGGTGTCGGCAATGTCGCCTTCATCCGATCCGAGAAAATCGCAATCGATAGTAAGGATGGTTGATGCGGCAGAAAGATTTGGTCTGAATTCGGTGTTGTCTCCAAAAACGAGAGAGGAGGCCTCGAGATCTCTCCCGGGGGAAAGGGGCTCATAGGTGGCCCAAGTTGCCTGTGGAAACTGGCGTTGAAGATCCGCACGAAGCCTTTCCCGAGTGGGGGAAAGTTGTTCGTCGGCTAAGATGGCAAGAGAGGAACCCGCGGAAGATTTGGCCTCATCTCGGATTCGTGAAATTTCTGCGTCCCACTCAGCAGGCTGAACTTTTTTACCTTCTCGTGTGAGGTGCTGTCGACGGGCCGGATCATAGAGGTCGAGAATCGAGGCTTGGGCGTGGTTATCGGTCGCACCTTGGCTCATAGGATGAAGAGGGTTTCCTTCCAGCTTGATGGGACGACCATCAAACGTGGTTGCGAGTAGAGGTATCGCTCCACGTCGGCGGGGTTGAGCAGTAGCGAACGAAAGTTTTTTCCCTGGAATAACCCACTCGGGGGACTGGGTGAATGGGACAAGGTGAGCCTCTGGGCGGCGGCAACCTGAGAGACTGAGACCAGCGAGGGTAAGTGATGCGCCCATCAGGCGAATAAAGTTTCTTCGGGAAAGGGGATCATTCTCCCACTCAGCAGCTCCAGCAGGAAACTCGCGATGTAACCACTCCTCAAAATCTGGAGTGCGTGAGTACTCGCCCAGGCTCCGCCAATAAGTGCGGCCTTGAGTGCTGGAGGCGGGATGATGAATTGTGCGCTTCATAAATTAGCGGTGGCACCCACTGCAGCTTACGGGGGGTTTCACATTCCACTCTTTGACATATTTTTCACCCAGTTCGCGTTGTGTGGTTCCAGCGGGGGGCTCCCAATCCAAATTGGTAACTTGATCCAGCGGACGAAGATGGTTTTCGGGGGCGCGGTGGCATTCCAAACACCAACCCATGCTGTGGGGCTTGGCGTGATAGACGACCTCCATGTGATTGACGTGTCCATGGCAGGCAACGCAGCTAACGCCTCGATTTACGTGCACCGCATGGTTGAAGTAAACGTAGTCGGGAGCTTTATGAATCCGAACCCAGGGGACTGGATTGCCTGTTTTCCAAGATTCCCGTACGGCACTAAGTTTGGGACTTTGCGACTTAATTTGTGTGTGACAGTTCATGCAAGTTTGTGTGCCGGGCACGTTGGAGTGAGAAGATTTTTCAACCCCTGTATGGCAGTAACGACAATCCATACCGAGTTGATTGACGTGAAGAGAGTGGTCGAAGGCGACCGGCTGCGTCGGTTGGTAGCCGACGCGTGTGTATTTTGGGGTAAAGTAGTAGGCCATTCCGGATACAACACTGGCAACGATGATCGTGATACAGACCAGTATTTTGATTGGTAGCCAGTTACTAAAACGTGGGAAAATGTTGGCCATGGTGGAGTTAGAGGAGTGTTTTCAAGAGAATGTACAAATATTGTCGTAAGATGAAAATGGAGGCTCTTTTGCACTTCATCAAGGAAGCATTAGAAGTATTAACCATAAGGCATTGCATATTAGTTTTAATTACAGCCCTTTTCTCTCTCATTTTTGTGTAGTTTTGGATTGCGGGTTTGGGGGGTGTGGAAATTGCAGGGCAGGGGTTGAAATGTGCCAAAACCGCTGGAGACTCTAACTCATGCGTATTTCACTGAACCCGTCCCATCGACTAGTACTAGCTCTTCTAGGGTTAGCTATCTCTGGTGCCCAAGCGGAGATCCGCGAAACCAGCGTTTGGTGGTTGCCAAGGAATGTGAACATGTTTGGTCACACCATCGATTTCCTCTTTTATGTGATTCTGATTTTAACAGGGGTCACCTTCATCGGCGTCTTTTCTGTTTTGGTTTACTTCTTGGTGAAGTACCGGGCACGGCCGGGTGTGGCGGCCCTTCATAGCCATGGAAACAATACCTTAGAGGTGGTTTGGACAACCATACCTGTATTCATTTTTCTGGGTTTGGCGATCTATGGAAATGAGCAGTGGACCCAGATGCGTCTGAAAACTCCCCCCGCAGACGCTCTGCCTGTTGCGGTAATTGGGGAGCAGTTTGGATGGAATGTTCGTTATCCTGGACCTGATGGGAAGCTAGCGAAGATGGAGGCAGCGAAGGTGAATAAGGACAATCCTTTTGGCATCGATTCCAGTGACCCGGCTGGTTTGGACGATTTTACAACTTATGGAGAGCTGGTCTTTCCGGTGAATCGCCCGATTCGCCTTTATTTAGGATCCAAGGACGTGATTCATGCATTTTATGTTCCCGAGTTTCGGCTCTATCAGGATATGGTCCCAGGCCGGATCTACGACTTCGTCTGGCTCAAGGCGGAGGCCACTGGGAAGTTTCAGTTGGCCTGCAATCAGCTTTGCGGCCAAGGCCACTACAAGATGTTTGGCAAATTGACCGTTTCTACGGCTCCCGAGTATGAAGCTTGGGCAAAAAGTAAAGCACCCTCACCATCAGTGACGACGGTGGTGCCACCAAGTCCTGTGGCCATGAATCAAAAATAAGGAGAACGAACGCATGACAACAGCAACTCTGGCTCATTCCACATCTCACGGTGCTCACGAGCATTCGGAACCGACGGGCTGGAAAAAGTATCTTTGGTCGCTCGATCATAAGGTCATCGGTATCCAGTACCTTTTCACATCACTCCTATTTCTATTTGTTGGAGGGGGCTTGGCGCTGCTTCTGCGTTGGCAGTTGGCTTACCCGTCGACACAAGTCATGCCGAATGGAGATATTGGAAATCCAGCTTCACTCGCCTTTATCAACCCGCAGTTTTACAACTCTTTGTTTACGATGCACGCGACCGTGATGGTTTTCCTAGTCGTGATGCCTCTTTTGATCGGTGCATTTGGCAACTACCTCATTCCGCTCAAAATTGGGGCAGGGGATATGGCGTTCCCTCTCATCAACGAGCTGTCGTATTGGGTCTACGTTCTTTCCGGAGGAGTTTTGATGGCCAGCTTCCTGGTCGCAGGGGGTGCTGCAGCTGGTGGGTGGACTTCCTATGCTCCGCTCAGCTCTGTGGCTGCCTACAACAGCACTCAGATGGGGCAGAGCCTCTGGTGCGTAGGTATCTTTTTGAACGGGCTAGCTTCGATAATGGGGGCCTTCAATTACATTACAACGATTGTCAATATGCGGGCACCTGGGATGAGCTTTTTTCGGATGCCACTAGCTGTTTGGTCTCTGTTTATTACCGCCTTTCTTCTTTTGCTAGCGGTGCCGGTGCTCTCAGCAGCCGCGGCCATGTTGTTTTTGGATCTCAATTCGGGAACAAACTTTTTTAATCCTGCTCATGGAGGGCAGCCACTTTTGTGGCAACATCTTTTCTGGTTCTTTGGTCACCCTGAGGTCTACATCATGATTCTCCCGGCGATGGGCATGGTGAGCGACATTTTGAGTATCTTCAGCCGAAAACCCATCTTTGGATACAAAGCGATGGTTTTTGCGATGATCGCTATCGGATTTCTTGGTTTTATTGTTTGGGGCCATCACATGTTTGTTTCTGGAATGAACCTTGTTCTTTCGGCTGCTTTCGGTGTTTCGACGATGGTCATTGCAGTCCCGTCGGCCATTAAGACTTTTAACTGGCTGGGGACGCTTTGGGGAGGGTCGATCCGCTTTACAACTGCCATGCTGAACGCGCTCTCTTTTGTGCTGATGTTTGTGGTTGGGGGTCTTTCAGGAATCTTCATGGCATCCACGCCAGTCGATATTTTTGTGCATCACACCTACTTTATCGTTGCCCACATTCATTACGTTCTGTTCGGAGGAAGTATTTTTGGGATCTTTGCGGCGATCTACACGTGGTACCCGAAAATGTTTGGGCGTATGATGGATGAAACTTTGGGCAAGGTGCATTTCGCATTCACCTTTATCTTTTTCAATTTGTGCTTCTTTCCAATGCACAACGTGGGTCTTGGGGGAATGATGAGGCGTATAGCTGACCCAACCGCCTACGAGCATCTTCGCTCGCTCCAGCCTATCAATCAGTTCATTACCTTGGCGGCGATCGGTCTCGGCTTTTCTCAAATTATCTTCCTCTGGAACTTTTTCCGGAGCCTGAAGCATGGCGCACCTGCAGGAAATAATCCCTGGCAAGCGACGACCCTCGAATGGATGGTGGCCTCGCCTCCTGGGCACGGAAATTTTGCTGTGACTCCGACCGTCTACCGCGGACCTTATGACTACAGTGTTCCTGGCCATAAGCGTGATTACATCATGCAGAATGAGCCCGATGCACCGGACGCAACTCTTGGTGCCCCCCGATCCACGGTGTCGGTTGGATAATGCAGGCGAGCTCTACCTCGCCTAGGGTCTATCGTTCGGCCTGTTTTCTGGTCGGGGCGATTTTATTTCTAATCACCCTGGGGGGGCAGGTCACAACTCGTGTGGCCGGAATGGCAGTCCCTGACTGGCCCGCGACTTTTGGTCAAAATATGTTTCTTTATCCGTGGTCGAGCATGACTCGGTCCATGTATGTATTTTTAGAGCACTCTCATCGCCTGGTGGCCTCTGGGGTAGGGTTCATTACTCTGGTGGTCACTTTTCTAGTTTTCTGGACCCAGCCTAAGGGGTGGGCTCGACGTTTGGCGGTGGCAGCCTCGGTGCTGGTGGTGTGCCAAGGAGTTTTAGGCGGGCAGAGGGTGATCCAAGCCTCTTGGGTGCTGGGGCTTTTTCATGGATGCTTGGCGCAAGGCTACCTTTTAGTGGCTGGAAGCTTAGCGCTTGTTCTTTCTAACTTCTGGAAGAGCCCGGGAATTGGGGATGATATGGCCAAAAGCAGGGCGAGGATGATCTGGGCCATGACCGCACTTGTATTTACTCAAACGATTCTAGGAGCGCTCATGAGGCATGAAGGCCCGGGGTTTTTATCGATACCGGATTTCCCTACGATTTACGGTGAGTGGATGCCTGCGTTTTGGGACAGTGCTGTGCTTGCCGAAATCAACCAGTACCGCGCGATTCAGCTTCAGTGGCCAGAAACGAGTAAGACACTCATACTTTGGCAGATTCTTCACCGCACCCTCGGAATCCTGGCAGCTGTCGGTATATTTGTGGGGTCGATTTGGAGCGTCCAAGCGACGACGACACCTCAATGGTGGAGGAATGGGGTTGTGGGTTGGGTTTTCCTGGCGGTCGCTCAGGTTCTTCTTGGAATCTCCATCCTTTGGACAGGGCGTATCCCTGAGGTTGCGACCCTTCACGTCTTAATTGGAGCCGGTCTTACTTTGGTCGGCTGGCTCCTCGGCTTTGCGTCTTGGAGAACAGCCCACGTTTTGCCCCTTGTGCCGAAACAGAGGGGCGAGCGGATGAGGCAGTTCCACAGGAGGGAAGTGCGTTGAACTTGCCGCCATCATCGGTTGCCCCGTCCCAGCAGGCGGTTCAAGGATTTCGCGCATGGCTACAAGATTGGTCGGAATTAGCGAAAGCCAGGCTGAGCCTACTTGTGTTGCTGACGACGTTAGTTGGTTTGTATTGTGGCTCTGCAGGAAGGATGGACCCGTGGAGAACCCTCTTCACGCTTTTCGGAACATCACTGGTCGCAGCCGCTGCTGCTGTGCTCAATGAGTGGTTGGAGAGAGATTTAGACTCTAAGATGAAGCGCACGGAGGATCGACCGCTTCCCGCGGGGCGAATTAGTCCCGACGAGGCGTTGCTGGGTGGAGCAGGAATGGCGGGCGTGGGTTTAACCACACTATATTTTGGAGTTCATGCTCCTGCGGCGCTTCTAGCGGCTGCAACTCTCGCTCTTTACCTTTTTGTGTACACCCCCATGAAGCGGTGGACCTCGCTGAATACCTTTGTGGGGGCAATTCCAGGGGCGATCCCCCCGCTGATTGGATTTAGTGCGGGTCGAGGGCGAATCGAGTTTGAAGGCTGGGCTCTCTTTTCCATTTTGTTCCTTTGGCAGATCCCTCACTTTATGGCGATCGCCTGGAGATATAGGGAGGACTATAGAAAAGCCGGATTTCGGATGCTTCCTTGCACGGATGAAGGAGGGAGGGTCACGGGGTTAGTGTCGGTGATGTACTGCTTGGTTCTTTTGCCTGCATCTCTTTGTCCTGTGTATTTGCAGGCGGCGGGATGGCTTTATGGTGCAGGAGCTATCATTCTAGGCATCGGATACACCTACTTTGCAGCCATGTTTGCATGGAGACCATCCTTAGGGTCGGCTCGCATCCTTTTCCTGAGTTCCATTCTTTATTTGCCCCTACTTCTGATTCTTTTGGTGTCCGACTCCCGATAATCATGACACCTCTTGCCAAAGCCAATCGCCGCATTTTACTAATGCTGATTGCAGGTGCGTTGGTGATGACCGCCTTTTGGATCTATTTCATCATCGCCAAAGAGCCGATTCGACCCTAAATCGAAATCTCCTATGAGCAGTGCCACCATTCCAACCCCTCATGCAATTGGGACCTCATCCCCTGGTCCTCGCTTCACGTTGCCGAAGTTTGGGATGCTGGTTTTCTTGGCATCGGAGGCAATGCTCTTTGCTGGCTTAATTGGGGGATATATTGTTTTGAGAATTGCGCAGGGCCCTGGGAGTTGGCCTCCCGCAGGAGCACCCGAGATCGGTGTGAAGCTACCTCCAACTTTCTTGAATTTGGTAATGATTGCCAACACGGTCATCTTGCTCTCGAGCAGTATCACCTATCATTGGGGTGAAGCGCGGATGCGAAAGGGGGGGAGTGGTTTGATCGGGTACTCACTGACTGCAATCTTTGGTTTGATCTTTCTAGGGGTTCAAGCCTGGGAGTGGATGCATCTCAAGCACGAGGGCATGTGGTTTAATACATATGGTATTTATGGTTCCTGTTTTTTTACGATGACCGGATTCCACGGGCTTCATGTTTTTTTTGGCCTCCTGGGCATTTTGATGACTGTTTGGCGTGCAGGCATACGTCAGATGAAGCTTTTCTCAAACCAAACTCCGAATCCTTCCCACACTTTTGAAGAGCTAACTGGGTACTATTGGCACTTTGTCGATATAGTTTGGATTTTTCTCTATTCGATTTTGTACGTTTTGTAGGGTAGTTAAGACTCTACAAAACGCGCGATTGCGTTCCCAAGTTCAGTCGGGTCGGCACAGTGTAAAGTCGGTCCCTTGGCGGGTATAATGAGGTAGCCAGTGCCGTAAGATGGCCCATTGAGTACGCAGGCATTTGTTTGGCATTCCTCAATCTGCTTTCGGGCTTCTTCTTCCGCCCCGCTTCGTGAGGACGAAGCCTCCCACTTCCAACCTATGATTTTTGAGTTTGGAGCTTTTTGCCGGAAAGTAGGAAGAAGTTTCGGGCAAGTGCGGAGTTCTAGTTGCAGGTTGGGGAGGGAACTTGGCCACTTTTGTTGGGACACTGCTTTACCATCTGGGGTTGTTGCTCGATACAGCTGATAGTCGGGCAAGGCTGCAGCAAGAAGAATGGAGCGATAACGATTAAGATCTGCTTGCTCGATCAAGACTTGAAGGTCCTGAAGGGTGTGAAAGTAAGCCTCTGGTTTTATCTCGAGAGGGACGGGGTATGTAGCTCCGCGTCCAAGCCAAAGGTGTATTGATGCGTTGGCTGAGCGGATTGCCTCTGCCATAAGGATTCCGGTTCGCCCTGTGGAGTGGTTGCTAATCTCTCGCGCTTCGTCCAGAGGGGTGCTGGTAGGACCGGCGATAATCAGAAAATCCATTCCTAGGTTGTAGCGGAAAAGGCTGGGCGGGGAAAACATCAGGCTTGCACCCAAGGCGTGTAGGGTGGAAACCGATAGGTGACGTATGAGTTATAGTGGATTCCATCTGGCCTTTAATCTTCCTGTTCTGTTGCTTCTTTTCTTCCTTTCGGGAAAGGGCTTTTGGCCGGGCGAGGTCGTCCTATTGATGATTGCGATACTAGGAATCGTAGTCGCCTTTACCTCCCCTTGGGATAATTGGGCGGTAGCTCGTGGTATTTGGGATTTTCCTCCAGAGAGGATTCGTTTCCGAATCGGAAAACTACCTATCGAGGAGTACGCATTCTTTATCATTCAGTCCATGGAGGTGATGATGTTGAGCTGGGCATTCTTGGGTTGGGTTAAGCCCCCTCAAGGGGCCCCGATGCCGCGCTGGATTGGGGAGCCGGAGGTCTTGCGACACCTTGCAATTCTATTTGTGGCTTGGGTTGCGTTTGGAGTTCTTTTCAAAGAGTGGCCGAATCGAGAGCGAAAGATTCACTATTCATGGCATCTCTTGTTTTGGTTTCTCCCTGTGATCTTGATTCAGTGGATTGTGGCGGGGCCGATGCTACTCGC
>Ga0164294_10006381_pt1 | contig 10099 bp, 9 predicted proteins | sample GEODES005metaG_FD_111479 | JGI IMG/M metagenome (GOLD analysis project Ga0164294, IMG submission 111479) | Oligotrophic lake water microbial communities from Sparkling Lake, Wisconsin, USA - GEODES005 metaG | ecosystem: Environmental > Aquatic > Freshwater > Lake | place: USA: Sparkling Lake...
TTGAAAACATTTTTTAACAGCCACAAGATAGCATGTTCTGTAGCTTTCTCTGATAACCTGCCATGAAACAAACAAAAACTACCCTGCCCTTCAATGCTAAAAGGGGTAGGCATACCAATAAATTGAGGGATGATGCTGTTGATAATTTGGTTAGTAGATATTGTTAATTCGTTTGAAACAACTTCTGTAATTGTGTTGCTCCCATTGCTTTTAATGATTTTCGATTCATAAATACCGCATTGATTACCTTCAATAGAAACCCTTAACTTATTCAACGATGTGGGTAATATCTCGAGCAGTTCTTGAAAATAAATTTTTTGCGAACACTGCAAACGGATTAAAGTTTTTCGATTATTAAAATAGCCCTGATATAAGAAAAAACTAGCCTGAATACCTTCAAATAAAATAGGATATAAATCTCTTTCCAAGTTGATTATCAAAGATTTATCAGCATGAGAACTGACAGAATATGGTATTCCAAATGAAATACCTTTGTGCCCAATATTTCGCTTATAAAAGAAAACTTCGACACAATTATTAATTAAATTGACATGAACATCTTTTTTGTCTGCATATAAGTGAAGGTGAATGTTGATGCCAGCACTAACCAATGCTGCAGTTAACCAATAAAAATCTCCACCTCCTTCATAATCAAATGGCCTTGGATTAAAATGTGAAACAATATGTAAATGTTTGTTGGTCAATGTTAGTATTGCGGTAAATGTATTATAATACCAAATGCTTATATTACAATAGATTATAGACTGATTTGTTCAAAGTTTTTTCAATTTAACTGTTCAAACTGTTTCTGTATTAACTTTGTTTTACAATTACTAAGAAGAAATGGATTCATCATTTGAAAATAATCAAGATATCAAGCCACTTAGGCCTAAATTTTTGACTTTATTATGCTACCTAACTATTTTTGGCAGCAGCTGGATATTTGTTCAGTCAATCTCAAGCCTATCTAATCCTGAGCAAATTAGCCTTGAATTTTCAAAGAGTTTATCACAAATGCAGGTTCAATTTGAAGATGCTTTTAAACAAGATCCTGCAACAGGGGAGAAGGTAGAACAATTAATAGAAAATGCTGCTGCTGTAAACTCAACCTCTAACATGAGAGACCATGCTTTCTTTGCTATGGTGTCTAATTTGTTAACCTTACTGGGTGCAATGTTGATGCTTAGGTTAAAGAAAAATGGATTTAGGTTGTATTTATTGGGAACACTGATAAGCGTTGTTGCACCAATATTGGTTTTTGGAGGCACTAATTTATTGGGACTTGCATTTGCGTTTTACGCAGGCTTTTTTGGGTTAATTTTTGTCATTTTATATGCCGTAAAGCTTAAATACATGGAGTAAACCATTATTTAAAGCATTTCTTTTTTATTTTGGAATAAAACACTACTTTTGCAGTCAAATTTTCGATGCAAAATTAAAGATGAATCAAAAAAAATTGAGATGTCAAGCGTAACTAAAGAAAAAAAATCTTCCATTATTGCCGAATACGGTGGCAATTCAAAAAATACCGGTTCAATTGAAGGACAAATTGCTTTATTCACTGAAGAAATCAATGAAATATCAAAGCATTTGAAGGTGAATAAAAAAGACTTCTCTACCCTCAGAGGTCTTATGAGAAAAGTAGGTCAAAGGAAACGACTGCTTACCTACCTCAGCAAGCAAGACATTTTAGGATACCGTGCTTTGCTAGAGAAGTTAGGATTAAGAAAATAATATTTTACTGAATCGTATTATTCCCAACTTCGGTTGGGAATATTGCTTTTTGGAACTATCCAAAAACAATTAATATGTTACAACAACCATTTCAAACCAGTTTTGATTTAGGAGAAAACCGTGTGGTAACCATCGAGACTGGTCGGTTAGCTCGTCAAGCTGATGGCGCTGTTACCGTGAGACAAGGAAATTGCATTTTGCTTGCCACTGTTTGTGCAAATAAAGAACCAAAGGAAGGACAAGATTTTTTTCCTCTTTCTGTTGACTACCAAGAAAAATTTGCATCAGCGGGAAGAATACCAGGTTCGTTTTTTAAGCGCGAAGGAAGATTAAGTGACTCAGAAATTTTAGTGAGCCGTTTGATAGACCGTGCTCTTCGTCCGCTTTTCCCTGAAGATTATTTATGCGATGTTCAAGTTTTGATAACCTTGATATCTTCAGATCCTGAAGTAATGCCAGATTCATTGGCATGTTTAGCTGCTTCAGCTGCACTTGCTGTTTCAAATATTCCCATCAAAGAAGTCATTTCTGAAGTGCGTGTAGCAAGGGTAAATGGTAAATTCATCATCAATCCTTACAGAGCTGAACTTGCAAATGCGGACATGGACTTTATGATTGGCGCCACTTCAAAAAATTTGATGATGGTAGAAGGTGAGTCAAAGCAATGTTCTGAAGAAGATTTCATCAAAGCGCTTGAAGTTGCTCATGATGCTATCAGAATACAAATTACTGCCCAAGAGCAACTTAGGGAAAAAGTTGGTGTTGAAGGAAAAAGGGATTATCCGAAGCCACCTTCAGATGAGGCCATCCAAAATACAGTTAATACTTTTGCCGAAGCAAGGGTTTATGCCATTTCTAAGAGTGCAAGCAGCAAAGGCGATAGAACTAAGGCCTATGATGAACTGAAAAAAGAAGTAATAGCTCAGTTAGGTGAAGAAGCAACTTCTGATCAAAAGAAGTTGGCTAAAAAATATTACGAAGACCTTAAGTGGGAAGTAATTAGAAACATGATGATAGACGATAAAATTCGTCTAGATGGTAGACAATTAGATCAGGTAAGGCCGTTGGATATGGAAGTTGATGTTCTTCCAACACCACACGGATCTGCTTTGTTTACACGTGGAGAAACCCAATCTCTTACGACCATCACTTTCGGAACACCGCTTGACGAATTATTGGTTGAAAGTGCCGCAAAATCTGATTATACAAAGTTCATCCTGCATTATAATTTTCCAGCCTTTTCAACAGGTGAAGTAAAACCAATGAGGGGTCCGGGTAGGAGAGAAGTAGGTCATGGTAACCTAGCCCTACGTTCACTTAAACAATTGATGCCAGGTAGCGAATATCCATACACAGTTCGAGTTGTTTCAGACATCCTAGAATCGAATGGCTCTTCTTCAATGGCAACAGTTTGTGCTGGTTCACTCGCTCTTATGGATGCTGGTGTTCCAATTGAAAAGCATGTAAGTGGTGTTGCAATGGGATTGATTACGCGCCCATCTGATGGTAAGTATGCAATCTTGACCGATATTCTAGGTGATGAAGATCATTTAGGAGACATGGATTTCAAGGTTACGGGAACTCGTGACGGAATTTGCGGAATTCAGATGGATATCAAAATAGACGGACTCAGCATGGAAACAATGCGTGAAGCATTGGAGCAAGCGAGAAAAGGACGTTTACACATTTTGGATTCAATGTACAATTGTTATCCAGCTGCCAGAGCTGAAGTTAAGCCACATGCTCCGCGCATGGTTAAGTTGTTTATCGACAAAGAATTCATTGGAGCAATCATCGGACCACAAGGTAAAATTATACAAGAGATACAACGCGAAACTGGAACTACAATCAACATCGAAGAAGTTGGAAACCAAGGTGAAGTAAGCGTATTTAGTCCAGCTAAAGAAGGACTAGAAAAAGCGGTTGCTTGGATCAAAGGAATTGTTTCTATGCCAGAAGTTGGTGAAGAATATGAAGCAAAGGTAAAATCAATCATGCCTTATGGAGCATTTGTAGAATTCATGCCTGGAAAGCAAGGTTTGCTTCATATCAGTGAGGTTAGTTGGAAAAGACTTGAAAACCTTGATGGATTAATGAAGGAAGGTGATTCAGTTAAAGTTAAATTGATTGGATTAGATTCAAAAACTGGTAAATTTAAGTTGAGTAGAAAGGCGTTGATGCCCAAACCCGACTTTAATGAAGGCGGATCAGGCAATTAAAATAAATTAAACACAGCCGGTAGCAATACCGGCTTTTTTCATGATAAATTATACTGAAATAAAATTCGAAGGTATTAAGCCCGCGGAAATAGATATACTTATTGCCACATTACCTGATTTGGGGTGGATTGGCATGGAAGAAATTCAAGATGGATTGATAGCTTATGCAGATGAAAATTCGGTCAACATGGACGATCTTAATCAGGTTGCTCAAGAATTAGGTTTATCATTTTCCCAAACCAATATTGAGGAAAAAAATTGGAATGCAATGTGGGAATCAAATTTCGAACCTGTTATCATTCCTGGAAAAATTCATGTTAGGGCACATTTCCATCCCCCTTTAGAAAATATCGAACATGAAATTCTAATCACCCCAAAAATGAGTTTTGGGACAGGTCACCATGCTACTACTAGGATGATAATGAAGGCTATGCTTGAAATGAATTTCAACCATAAAACGGTCATTGACTTTGGAACGGGGACTGGTATTTTAGCGATTCTAGCTGAAAAGCTTTTATCATCGCAGGTTGAAGCAATTGATAATGACAGTTGGAGTGTAACCAACGTTGAAGAAAACATTGCAGCGAATAATTGTACAAAAATAACCATTCAGTTAGGAACCAATTTAGATAGTTTAGGAGAAGCAGATGTTATGCTTGCAAACATTAATAAATCTGTTTTATTAGAACATGTCTCGTCTATAAGAAAACATTTAAAACCCAATGGGTCTTTATTAATTAGTGGATTATTAGCGGTAGATTATGATGATATTATTGAAAAATATACTCCAATATTTGGAACTAAACATGAAGTTTTTCATGACAGCGGATGGATTGCAATCTTGTTCTAACTAACTATTAACAAATAAACATAAAATATTTATTAATTTTTTATTAAATTTGTAATCCCCTCAAACAAATTAAAAGAATGAATGAAGTTATTCTAATCATATTTGCTTACTTGCTGGGATCCATACCCACATCCTTAATTATAAGTAAAACTCAGTTTAACATTGATATTAGGGATTATGGCAGTGGAAATGCAGGCGCAACCAATACATTTCGGGTATTAGGTTCTCGATGGGGTACTTTTGTCATGTTTCTTGATATGCTCAAAGGAGTATTAGCTGTGAAGTTGGCATTGTTACTTCCTTATTATATTGACAATGATTTCGCACTCACTAATTTTCAAATTGGACTCGGCTTAGCAGCAGTTTTAGGACATATTTTCCCAATTTGGGCAGAATTCAGAGGCGGTAAGGGTGTTGCTACATTATTAGGTTTAATAATTGCTATTTCCCCTTGGACAGCTTTAGGATGTGTTGGCGTTTTTTTAATTGTTCTGTTTTTTACAAGATTTGTCTCCCTAAGCTCAATCATGGCTAGCATGGCTTTTCCAGTATTTATTCTAATCATTTTTAACGTAGACAACAACGCTTACAGAATATTTGCCATTGTAGTAGCACTATTGGTTATTTTAACACACCAAAAAAACATTGGCAGATTGCTTTCCGGTAGTGAAAGTAAAGTTCCAATATTTAAAAAAAGAGACAGAAGGAAATCCTCTTGATTTGATTGAATTCATTTAGTCAATTTCATAATTCTTGTTGTTATTTCGAATCATTTCTATTATTTGTGGAAAAAATGTTAATTTTGCTCTCTAAACCAAAACTACCTATTTATGCTCATCAACATTTTTGAAAGGCTTGAATTTGGTGATGAAAAGAATTTATTAATTCAAGGCATCCCTTCCACCCTTGAAAAATATTTTACAAAATTATCCTTTGCGAAAAATGTTACCCCTTTGTTGCGTAACAGAAAAATAGATTTTGCACTGGTCTTTGCCATAAATTACACACAACTATCTTCCATTTTAAAGGATGTAATTCCATCACTGCGCTCTGCAGGAAAACTTTGGATTGCTTACCCAAAACCAACTTCTAAAATTGTAAGTGATTTAAATAGAGATTGCAGTTGGGATTGTTTGATACAGAAGGGGTTTGGTAAAATTGATGAAGTGGTTATAGATCACGTTTGGATTGCCATGCGTTTTTGTACGAACCATCTTGAGCAAATAGTAGAAGTTTGTGAAAAGGTTGATATTTCTTCTTTTAGCAGTGATGCTACGGTTAAGGATGTTCCCAAAAAATCTGCTCCAAAAAAAATTAATAATTCAATCGGAATATAATCGTTGAATTTATAGATGTAATATTTATTTATATCTTTCTCTCCATAAAACACGTTTTTGATTGTTGTGTTTTCTGCATGTTAAATTTACTGAACATGCTAAGCAAAGCTTAAAAAATCAAGCATTTATGTTACATTTGAGTACCTAAAAAAAAATATGATGGGTCTAGGTTGGATAATTTTTATTGCAGCAGCTGCAGGTTTTCACATTGGATTATTCGGAATGTTTAAAAAAGCTGGTATAGAAGGCTGGAAAGCTTTTATTCCCTTTTATAATACATGGTTGATGGTTGATAAAATGGAACTAAAAAAACATTGGTTCTTTTTTCAATTAATTCCAATTGCAGGACAATTTGTTACTATTTGGCTATGCATTAAATTTGTTGAACATTTTGGTAGATTTTCAGTATTACATCATGCTGCAACTGTTTTTTTCCCTTTTGTTTACTTTCCATATTTAGGATTTTCTAAGAATGAAAGGTTTTCAGGAATTGCTATTGTTAAAAACTATAGAAAATCAGCAACAAGAGAATGGATAGACGCAGCCGTTTTTGCGATAGTGGCTGCTACAATCATCCGAACATTTATTTTTGAAGCTTATGTGATACCTACAGGGTCAATGGAAAAAACTTTGCTTGTTAATGATTTTCTTTTCGTTAGTAAAACAAGCTATGGTCCTAGAATTCCCAATACCCCGTTAGCATTTCCATTTGTTCATCATACCTTACCAATAACCAATTCAGTTTCATATTTGGAATGGATTAAGCTTCCCTATAAAAGATTTTTTGGTGAACCGGTAATGCGCAATGATGTTGTTGTATTTAATTATCCTGTTGGCGATACTGTAATCAAAGAATTTCAATCAGAAATAAATTATTACGATTACTTGAGGGCATATGAATCAAGAGGTGGAACACGTGAAATGCTTTTTGCTGAGAGAGAAGATATATTGGTTCGTCCCGTAGATAAGAGAGAAAATTTTATCAAACGTTGTGTTGCCATTGCTGGGGATACACTAAAAATCATAAACGGAATTTTATACGTAAACAATAAGCAAAATCCTATTCCACCTGCTTCAGAAATGCCATATATTGTTCAGCTTGATGGAAAAAGTTTTTTCCCTGATGACTTTCTCAAAAAAGAATTGAACATTGATCCTCAAGATCCTGAACAGCGCGATTTGATTGCAGCGAATAACAATCCTAACACTTATAGAATAACGCTTACTGAAAATCAAGTGAGTAAATTAAAGGATTTTCCCTTTGTTATCAAAAGTTCAATTAAACCAGATTTAAATACCAGCGGCTTTGGAAATACTTTTCCTTACGACACATCAAATTTTAAATGGAGTGAAGATAATTTTGGACCGCTTTGGGTTCCAAAAAAAGGAGAAAAAATTGAATTAAACGCTAGAAATATTACGTTATATAAAAGATTGATTCAAGTTTATGAAAATAATACCTGGGAACAAAATGATGGCGTAGTTTTTATCAACGGGTTACAAGCCTCTACCTATGAATTTAAGATGAACTATTATTGGATGATGGGAGACAACAGACACAATTCACAAGATTCAAGGTTTTGGGGATTTGTTCCTGAAGATCATGTAGTAGGTAAGGCTTCGCTAATTTGGTTCTCATGGCAAAATGGACCACGTTGGAACAGAATATTCCGCTTGATTCATTAAACATAATAGCGTGCAAAAAAGTGATTTTAGTCAAACTTTTCATTACAACGTTTATATAGATGATTCTTTTTTGAGTAGTGAAGATCAATTGTTGTTATTAAAAGCCCGTGAAACAGCCTTAGGCGCCTATGCACCTTATTCTGGCTTCATGGTTGGTGCAACAGCACGCATGAGTAATAATTCTGTTGTAGTAGGCTCTAATCAAGAAAATGCTTCATATCCAATTGGAATTTGTGCTGAACGAGTTTTGTTAGCAGCAGTTTCTTCAATTGCACCAAGTGAATCGATTTTAGTAATGGCTATTAGTTATTATAGCAAGGAAGTTGATTCTAGCTTTCCTGTTGCTCCTTGTGGAATGTGCAGACAAGCATTGGTAGAATTTGAAAACAGATTCGGAAAACCAATTAGGTTACTTCTTTCAGGATCTTCAGGCGAAGTATATGAATTGAATTCAGCTTCAGTACTTTTACCATTCTCATTCAATGCCAAAAACCTGGGCAAATAATTCAAAAATATCTATTGCTTACTGATCTCACCAGTTAAGTATAGTAAGGTGTAAGCTGCAATTTGTGCGCGATATTGAGCATTTATGAACCTATCCTGAGCTTCTATCAAACTCAGTTGTGCCTGCCTGAGTTCTATTGAATTACTTTGAAGCTTTCTGAATCTTTCTGTAGAAATCATGTTGTTTTCTTCTGCAAATTTTACATTGCTTTCTTCAATCTTCGAAACAGAAATTGCATTTTGATATTCTTGAAATGCAATTAATAAATCTCTTTGTAAGGATGACTTTAATAACTCAGTCTGAAGCGTTTGTTGTTTTTGCTGAACACCATTAACCTTGAGTTGGGTTTTATTGATATTTCCATTGAAAATAGGAATTCCAATTCCTATGCCTAAATTTGGACCAAAAGTTTGATTGGTGAGAAAGAAACCCGCTCCAGCTTTTGTTTTTGTTAAATTGGTAACAGAACTAAGGGTTGCAGTTGGCATCCGCTGTGAATTGATAATTTTCTTATCTATAAGAATATTAATTTTTTCTTGTTCGGCTAACAGCAATTGGTAGTTTTGCTTTTCTAATTTTTCAACCACACTTGCATAATTTATAACAGGGATAACAAATTGATCATCCTTGGCTACAAATGAATCATCAGGCTTTCTTTTAAGCATTGTATTAATGCTAGCTCTTGTATTATCAAGTTGCTTATAAATATTTTGTAAGTTTACCTCTTGGGCATTTAAGTCAATTTTTGCCTGCAACATGTCCGTTTTTGCACCACTTCCTACATTAAATCTCGTTTCTGCAATTTTCAGTCTTTCTTTTGAAAGATCAATAATGGCAGTAGTAGCACTTACTTGCTTCTTTAACCTGATAATATTGTTATAAATATTCAACACGTCAAAAACCACCTGATCAATTTGCTGTTGTAAAGCAATACTTCCCATTTTCTCAATAGATTCAAACCGCTCTTTTGTAGATCTAACCCTCAATCCATTAAATATGCGCCATGAAATAGCCACATTTGTATTGAAATTATTATTGGAAACATTGTTTCTTTCAATGCTGCTTCCATTAGCAAGTTTTTGATTGATATTTGAAAGTGCTTCGGTATTGTTAACACTTGCGGTTATCAATGGCCATTTGCCAGCGTTTCCCCAGTTATTATTGATGGATGCAATTTCAAGATCTGATTGTGCAATTTGAATCTCAAGATTCTGTTGCAGTGCCAAATTAACAGCATCCTTAGCACTAAATATGCTGTCTTGTGCGTAAATACCATGACTCAATAAACTAAAAATGACTAAAAAACTAAATCTCATGGGTTACTCTTTTTTTCATTGAAATATATGAATACAAAGCTGGCACAACAAAAAGGGTTAATACCAAAGCGAATAATAACCCACCTATGATTACAATTCCCAATGGAATTCTACTCTTTCCGGCAGAACCCAAGGCCATCGCAATAGGCAAGGCTCCTAATGCAGTAGCCAATGTAGTCATCAAAATAGGTCTTAACCTAGCCGCTGATGCATCTATCACTGCTTCAATTTTATTAAATCCTTCCTCGCGCTTTTTATTAGCAAATTCTACAATTAGGATACCATTTTTAGTAACCAACCCTATTAACATGATGATGCCAATTTGAGAAAATATATTGATAGATTGACCAAATAGTGACAAACTCAATACCGCACCTGCCAAAGCTAGTGGTACTGTAATCATTATGATAAATGGATCTACAAAACTTTCAAACTGGGCGGCTAGAATTAAA
>Ga0164294_10006382_pt1 | contig 10099 bp, 10 predicted proteins | sample GEODES005metaG_FD_111479 | JGI IMG/M metagenome (GOLD analysis project Ga0164294, IMG submission 111479) | Oligotrophic lake water microbial communities from Sparkling Lake, Wisconsin, USA - GEODES005 metaG | ecosystem: Environmental > Aquatic > Freshwater > Lake | place: USA: Sparkling Lake...
GACGCGTCACCCCGTCGATATGAAAGTGGCGACGTCGGTGGCACTCGACCTCGGGGTGTGGCTGCGGCCGTTCCGCAACCTCATCTACGCGATGACGCCGCTCAGCTGTCCCCCGGCGGAGACCGACCAGATCACCTCGGCCATGGTGGCGGTGGCCCGGGCTCTAGGCTAGGAACCGATGGCTCCCGGACTGCCCCCCCGTATCGACAGCTCACCGCTGGCCTGGCTCGACACCGTCGAGCGCCAGCGCCGAGCGGCCGGACTGCGGCGATCGTTGCGTTCCCGGACCGCGGTGGCCTGTGACGTGGATCTGGCCTCCAATGACTATCTGGGTCTGTCGCAGCATCCCGATGTGATTGAGGCAGGTGTGCAGGCGCTGCGCACCTGGGGTTCTGGTTCGACCGGATCGCGACTGGTCACCGGGAACACCGAGTTACACGAGGAGTTCGAGTCGGAGCTGGCCGGTTTCGTCGGTGCCGCATCGGCGCTGGTGTTCTCCTCGGGCTATACCGCCAATCTCGGTGCGGTGGTGAGCCTTTCGGGACCGGGCTCGCTGGTGGTGTCCGATTCCGCATCGCACGCCTCGCTGGTGGATGCGTGTCGGCTGTCGCGAGCCCGGATCGTGGTCGCGCCACACCGCGACGTCGATGCGGTGGAAGCTGCACTGGCCGGTCGCGACGAGGAACGCGCTGTGGTCGTCACCGATTCGGTGTTCAGCACCGACGGTGTGCTGGCGCCGCTACGGCGCTTACACGACGTGTGTCGTGCACACGGCGCCCTGCTACTCGTCGACGAGGCGCACGGTCTGGGTGTGCGGGGGACCGGTGGGCGCGGTCTCTTACATGAACTGGGGCTCGCGGGTGCCCCGGATGTGGTGATGACGACGACGCTGTCGAAGGCGTTGGGAAGTCAGGGTGGTGTGGTGCTCGGTTCGGAGGCGGTGCGCGATCACCTCATCGACAGCGCCCGGCCGTTCATCTTCGACACCGGGTTGGCGCCGGCCTCGGTGGGCGCTGCTCTGGCCGCGCTGCGGGTGCTCGGTGCCCAGCCGTGGCGCGCCGAGACGGTGCTGGCGCACGCGCGCACCCTGGCCGAGGTCTGCGATGTACCGGAGACACCCGAATCAGCCGTGGTGTCGGTGATCCTCGGAGATCCCGACGTGGCCGTGACGGCCGCCACCGCCTGCCTGGATGCGGGTGTGCAGGTGGGGTGCTTCCGGCCGCCGACTGTGCCGGTCGGAACCTCGCGACTCCGCCTGACCGCAAGGGCGTCACTATCCGACGATGAGATGGATCTTGCCCGCACGGTGCTCACCCGGGTGCTCGCGATCGGCGGCCGATGACCGTAGTCGTCATCACCGGAACCGGGACGGGTGTGGGCAAGACGATCGTGACGGCTGCGCTCGCCAGTTGCGCCCGTGACGTCGCGGTATGCAAACCCGTTCAGACCGGGGGCGACGACGACCTGGCCGAGATCGCGCGGCTGTCCGGTGTGTGTGAATTGGTCTCGGTGGCGCGGTATCCCGATGCGCTGGCACCGGTCGCCGCCGCCGCGGCGGCCGGGCGGTCGCTCCCGTCGGCGCAGCAGATCGTCGACGCCGTGCGCTCCGTCGACCGGCCCGGCCGACTCACCCTGGTGGAAGGCGCCGGGGGACTGCTGGTCGAACTCGCCGCCGGTGGCATCACCCTGCGAGATCTCGCCGTCGAACTCGCGGCGCCGGCTCTGGTGGTCTGCGAAGCCGGCCTCGGCACCCTCAACCACACCGCCCTGACCCTGGAAGCCCTTCAGAATAAAGGCGTTTCGTGTGCCGGACTGGTAATTGGTTCCTGGCCGACGGCACCGGGCGCGGCCGAGGAGTTCAACCGCGGCGCACTAGAAGACCTCGCACCAGTGCGCGCCGTGCTGCCGGCCGGCGCGGCCGCGCTGGCTCCGTCCGACTTCGCCGTGATGGCCGGGAATGCCTTCGACCCCGATTGGGTTGCCGGACTCCTCTGATATGGCGCACTCCATCGAGCTCCTTCTCGACTCGCACAGTGACGCCGCGATCCGCGCGGCGTGGCAGGTGCTCGCCGATGCCGGACTGCCCAGCCAGGTCAACGTCACGTCGTCGACCAACCGCCCGCACATCACCCTGCTGGCCGCCGAGCGGATCAGTCCGGACGGCGATGAGGTGCTGCGGGGACTTGCACCCCGGCTACCAATTGACTGTGTGGTGGGTGCGCACGTGGTGTTCGGTGGCCCGCGTCTGACGTTGGCGCGTGTGATCGTGCCGTCGGCGGAGTTGCTCGCACTGCACGCGGAGATTTACCGGCTGGCGTTGCCGTTTCTGAGTGGGCAGCCTTATCCGCACTGCCGACCGGGGCATTGGACGGCGCACGCCACCCTTGGCCGGCGGTTCACCGCGGCCCAGGTCGGCGCCGCGCTGGCATTGGCCGGGGAGGTGGCCGCCGAGGTGGCCCCGGATCTGATGGCTCAAGCGGTCGCTCTGCGTCGCTGGGATAGCGATGCGCGCACCGATCACCTGCTGATCGACTGAGCCGTCGGGGGCCGAATCCTGGGGTGCACTAATCTGACCTGCGTGACACAGGCAGCCCTCGATATCCTGACCCAGGCCCGCGAACAGGTGCTCGAGCGCGGCGAAGGACTGTCCCGCGATCAGGTGCTCGCCGTTCTGCAGCTCCCCGACGACCAGCTTGAGGACCTGCTCGGGTTGGCCCACGAGGTGCGGATGCGCTGGTGCGGCCCGGACGTCGAGGTCGAGGGCATCATCAGCCTAAAGACCGGAGGTTGCCCGGAGGACTGCCACTTCTGCGCACAGTCCGGACTGTTCGCGTCCCCGGTGCGCAGTGCGTGGCTGGACATCCCCAGCCTGGTCGAGGCGGCCAAGCAGACCGCCAAATCCGGTGCCACCGAGTTCTGCATCGTCGCCGCGGTCCGCGGACCCGACGAACGCCTGCTGGCTCAGGTCGCCGCGGGCATCGAGGCCATCCGCAATGAGGTGGAGATCCACATCGCCTGCTCGCTGGGCATGCTGACCCAGGAGCAGGTCGATCGTCTCGCCGAGATGGGCGTGCACCGCTACAACCACAACCTCGAGACGGCTCGCTCCTTCTTCACCAATGTCGTCACCACCCATACCTGGGAAGAACGCCGGGACACTCTGCAGATGGTGCGCGACGCCGGCATGGAGGTGTGCTGCGGGGGAATCCTCGGCATGGGCGAGACCCTGGAGCAGCGCGCCGAATTCGCCGCCGATCTCGCCGCGCTCGATCCCGATGAGGTACCGCTGAACTTTCTCAACCCGCGCCCCGGCACGCCTTTCGGTGACCTCGAGGTGATGCCGGCAACCGAGGCGCTCAAAGCGGTCGCGGCGTTCCGGCTTGCGTTGCCGCGCACCATTCTGCGGTTCGCCGGCGGCCGCGAGATCACCCTCGGCGACCTCGGCGCCAAGCGGGGCATCCTGGGCGGAATCAACGCGGTCATCGTCGGCAACTACCTGACCACACTGGGCCGGCCCGCCGAGGCAGACCTCGAGTTGCTCAATGATCTGCAGATGCCGATCAAAGCGCTCAATGCCACCCTGTAGAGCCCTGATGGTGGAGGATCTTCCGACGCCGATCGGTGCGGGCGTCTATGACGTCTACACCGGATTCCCGGTTGGCGACAGTGATACCGGATCGCCGGTGGGCGATGCCGTCCCGCTCGCGGCACGGTTGGGCCTGGAGCCGCCGCGATTCTGCGCCGAGTGCGGTCGACGCATGGTGGTGCAGGTGCGGCCCGATGGCTGGTGGGCGCAGTGTTCCCGGCACGGACGGGTGGACTCCACAGATCTGGACAGCACGCGATGATCAGTCAGCCTCGTCGTTCCAAGACGGCCGCCGCGGCGATTGTGGTTGTGGCACTGACGGTGTGCGGTGCAGCACTGGGTGCGCTGTGGGCCTGGATCGCTCCGCCAATCCACACCATCACCGCACTGACCCGATCCGGCGAACGAGTGGACGCATTCCTGGGCGCCGAAGCCGACAATCTGTTCGTCGCCGCGGCCATGATGATCGGACTGCTGTGCATGCTGGCGATCGTCGCGGCCGTCGCGGTCTGGCAGTGGCGGGCTCATCGCGGACCGGTGATGGCGACGGCATTGTGGATCGGTCTGGTGGCAGCGGGGGCCGCGGCCGCCGGGGTCGGCGCGGCCCTGGCCCACTGGCGGTACGGAACGCCGGACCACCAGGGTGTGGCATTGACTCAAGAGGATCGGGTGCACTACTTCATCGAGGCGCCCGGAGCGTTCGTCGGTCACGGTCCGTTGCAGATCGCCGTCACGCTATTGCTGCCGGCGGCGCTTGCGGCACTGGTCTATTCCGTGCTGGCGGTGGGCGCCCCGCGCGACGATCTCGGTGGCTGGCCGACCGTGGATCACCGGTGGCCGGCCCTGCCGGCTGGCCCCGGGGCTTAGTCGGGGCGATTTACAGCGGGCGCAAGCCCACCCGCCCACCGGAAGCGACCCGGGCGACGATGCCGCCAAGGCGCCACATGCCCGCATAGGTGATCGGGTTGAACAGCGTCGGCCACTTGGTCCGGACGAGGTGGGCGTCTAACGGCCGTTCGGCGAACCGGTCGGTCAACCAGCGCAGCGCCATCGGCGCCGACATCGGATGCAGCAGCATGTGCTCGCTGAACATGTCCCGGTGGTAGGTGACTTGGGCGCCACCCTGGGAGTAGCGATCAGCCAGGGTGTCGATGTCCTCCACCGCGATCAGCGAATCGTGCACTGCTTGGACGATGAGCAGTGGGAGCCCCGGCACGGCACCGCCGAGCCGGATGGCATCGAAAACATCCTGTACCGCCGGCAGGTCGAGGATCTCATCCAGCGGCGGGTGCACCCAATCATCCATATTCGTCCGGAACAGCCGCACGATCGCCTCAATGGTGGTCATTCGCTCCAGCGCCCGCAATTTCGTGTGGCCGTGGTCGGTGGCGTGTTCGGTGAGCACCCGCTCCAGATCCGGGAATGTCTTCGTCAGGGCGGAGGCCACCATCGCGGGCAGCGCCGCCATATACGAACCATTGAGTCGGCGGAACGTGTTACCCAGATCGCCGACCGGTGAACCCAGAACGGCTCCGACGATGTTGAGCTCGGGCGCATAGTCGGCGTGCACCTCCGCTGCCCAGGCGCTGGCGAGCCCGCCCCCGGAATATCCCCACAGCCCCACCTTGCTGTCCGGTGCAAGTCCGAACCGCTTGAAGTTCAAGGTGGCGCGAAGTCCGTCCAGCACGCGGTATCCCGGCTCCAGGGGCGCGCCCCACACGCCGTCCCGGCCCTCGTGATCGGGTACCGAGACCACCCAGCCCTCAGCCAGCGCCGCCGCCACCAACAGGTACTCAAGTTGGGCCAGCGATCCGAGAGCCCTGGACCGGCGTCGCATGGCATATGAAGGGAAGCACCGTGACGAGATGGCGTCGATCGCGCACTGGTAGGACACCACGTGGCGGGGTTGGCTGGGGGAGTGTCCGGCGGGCACCAGCACCGTTGTGACCGTTGCCTCCGGGGATCCATGGCGATCGCTGGTCCGGTAGAGCAGCTGGGTCGCGGTGACGCGCTGGGGGATCAGACCGAGAAAGCCGAGCTCGACCTCGCGGGACCGCAGCACTGTGCCGGGGGCGGCGTGGTGAAAACCTGACGGTGGCTCGTAGAACGGATCCTTCGACGGCAGCACAGGGCGACCGCCGCGCTGCAACTCATCGTGCGGCGCGCGGCCGATCCACTCGGGACGAAGTGCCCCGATTGCCAGCGTCATATCCACCTTTGTACATGAGAATCGTGTTAACGGAACCTGAGAAAATCATAATAGCGCACGTGAGCTCGAAGAAGCTGAGGTGTCAGCTGGGCGGACGTAACGCGGCGAACTCGTCGGTCACCCGCAACTGGGACTCGGTGAAGCGGTACAGCGCCGCCGGCCGCCCGCCACTGCGGCCCGGATGCGCCGTGGTCCCGGTGGGTGTGATGACGCCACGGCGGGCCAACACCCGCTGCAGGTTCGTGGCGTCAACCTGGTAACCCAGTGCGGCGCCGTAGATATCGCGGAGCGTTGACAACGCGAATTCCCTTGGCGCCAGGGCGAATCCGATATTGGTGTAGGACAGCTTGGCCGCCAGCCTGGAACGGGCATAGGCCACCATCGGTCCGTGGTCGAACGCCATCGGAGGCAGGTCGCTCACTGGATGCCATCGGGTGTCCGACGGCAATTCCGGCGTCGACGAGGAGGGCACCAGACCCAGATAGGTGGATGCGATCACGCGGGTACCCGGGACCCGGTTCGGCTCGGAGAAAACCGCGAGCTGTTCTAAATGCGCGACCTCGCGCAGATCCACCTTCTCGGCGAGCTGGCGGCGCACCGACACGGTCAGGTCTTCGCCGGCGCCGAGCTGGCCGCCGGGCAGTGACCACCTACCACGCTGGGGTGATAGGGCGCGTTGCCAGAGCAGCACGTTGAGGCCGGGTTTGCCGGAAGTGATTTCGCGGACCTGGAATACAACGGCCAGCACCTCGTGTTCAGTGCTAGTATGGCTCATGTTTTCGATTATAAGTCGAAAACCTCGGACGCGGAACAGGAGGCGGCAATGACCGTCGCTGATCGCACAGATTCAGTGCTGGCCGGGAGCATCATCAATGGTCCCGGTGGCTACACCGGTGTTACCGGCGACGCGCAGTGGGCCGCCGAGATCCGCCGTCTGGCCACCCTGCGTGGCGCGACCATCCTGGCGCACAATTATCAGTTACCCGCCATCCAGGACGTCGCCGATCACGTCGGTGACTCCCTGGCCCTGTCGCGTATCGCCGCCGAGGCGCCCGAGGGCACCATCGTGTTCTGCGGCGTGCACTTCATGGCCGAGACCGCCAAGATCCTCAGCCCTGACAAGACGGTGTTGATCCCCGATCAACGCGCGGGCTGCTCGCTGGCCGACTCCATCACCGCCGAGGACCTGCAGGCCTGGAAAGACGAATACCCCGGCGCCGTCGTGGTCTCCTACGTCAACACCACCGCCGCGGTGAAGGCGCTCACCGACATCTGCTGCACCTCGTCTAACGCGGTCGATGTCGTCAATTCCATTCCGGCTGACCGAGAGGTGCTGTTCCTCCCCGATCAGTTCCTGGGCGCCCACGTCCGCCGGATGACCGGCCGGAAGAACCTGCACATCTGGGCTGGCGAATGCCACGTCCACGCCGGCATCAACGGTGACGAGCTGGCTGCGCAGGCGCGCACGCACCCCGACGCGGAACTCTATGTACACCCCGAATGCGGCTGTGCCACCTCCGCGCTGTATCTGGCCGGCGAGGGCGCGTTCCCCGACGACCGGGTCAAGATCCTGTCCACCGGTGGGATGTTGGACGCCGCTCGAACCTCGCACGCCAAGCAGGTATTGGTGGCTACCGAGATCGGCATGCTGTACCAGCTCCGAAAAGCCGCACCGGATATCGACTTCCAGGCCGTCAACGATCGTGCGTCGTGCAAGTACATGAAGATGATCACCCCGGCCGCGTTGCTGCGCTGTCTGATCGAGGGTGCCGATGAGGTCGACGTCGATCCCGATACCGTGCGTCGTGCCCGCGCCAGCGTGCAACGCATGATCGAGATCGGGCAGCCGGGCGGTGGCGAATGACCCGCCGGGTCGCCTGCGGTAACACCGCGGGGGTCAACTGGGAGCAGCGTGCCGATGTCGTCGTCATCGGCACCGGTGTGGCCGGTCTGGCGGCTGCGCTGGCCGCGCATCGTCGCGGCAGTCGCACCGTCGTCCTGAGCAAGGCCACCGAGACCGCCACCTTCTACGCACAGGGCGGCATCGCCGTGGTTCTGCCCTTCACCGATGACACCGTCGAGGCCCATGTGCACGACACCGTGGTGGCCGGTGCGGGGCTATGTGATGAAAACGCCGTGCGCTCGATCGTCGCCGACGGCTACCAGGCGGTGGCCGACCTGATTGCCGACGGTGCCCGGTTCGATGAGAGCGCCCCCGGGCAGTGGGCGCTGACGCGCGAGGGCGGGCATTCCCGCCGTCGCATCATGCACGCCGGGGGAGACGCCACCGGTGCTGAGGTGCAGCGCGCACTCGACCACGCCGCGGCCACCCTCGATATCCGGCATGACCACGTGGCGCTGGAGATCCTGCAGGACGGTTCGGCGGTCACCGGGGTGCTGGTGGGCAATGCCGACGGTATCGGCGTGCTGCACACCGCCTCGGTGATCCTGGCCACCGGCGGACTCGGCCACCTCTACAGCGCCACCACCAACCCGGCCGGTTCCACCGGCGACGGCATCGCGCTGGCACTGTGGGCCGGCGTCGATGTCACCGACATTGAGTTCATCCAGTTCCACCCGACCATGCTGTTCGATCGCAACGGATCCGGACGCCGGCCGCTGATCACCGAGGCGCTGCGCGGGGAGGGCGCGATCCTGCTCGATGCCCGGGGTGATTCGGTCACCTCGGGAGTCCACCCGATGGGCGACCTCGCTCCGCGCGATGTGGTGGCCGCCGCCATCGAGGCCCGGCTGCGGGAGAGCGGTGACGAGTGCGTCTTTCTTGACGCACGATCCATTGATCGGTTCGCCGAGCGGTTCCCGACTGTGACCGCCGCGTGCCGCGACGCCGGTATCGACCCGACGACGAGTCCGATCCCGGTGGTTCCCGGCGCGCACTACAGCTGCGGCGGGGTGAGCACCGACGTGTACGGCCGCACCTCTCTGCCCGGCCTGTTCGCAGCAGGCGAGGTGGCCCGCACCGGTATGCACGGTGCTAATCGACTGGCGTCCAACAGCCTGCTGGAAGGACTGGTGGTCGGCGGCCGTGCGGGCCGGGAAGCTGCCGGCCATGCACGCAGCTCCGGTGCTCTAACAGCGAAAGTGCAACCGGCCCAACGGGTTGCGCTCAATCGGGGCGAACTGCAGCGGGCGATGACACGATGGGCGTCGGTGGTGCGTGACGGCGATGGGCTGACGCTGCTCATTGATGAGCTCGACGGCGCCGCACCGCGCACGATGGTGACTCGCGCCGAAGTAGAGGACGTTGCACTCACCATGTCGGCACGCGCTGTTGCGATTGCCGCATTGGCCCGGACCGAGACCCGCGGCTGCCACCATCGAAGCGACTTCCCTGACACCGATCCGGCGCAGGCGGTTCCGGTGAGCGTGCACGCCGGGGCTGATGGCTGCGTCGTACTCGCCGAGTCGGCCGTCCCCGTCGCGCGATGACGCTGACACCCCAGATGACGCTGACGCCCCAGGAGCGCGACGAGGCGCTGGTGACGATCCGCCGCGGCCTCGATGAGGATCTGCGCTACGGCCCCGACGTGACCACCATCGCGACCGTGCCCGCCGATGCCCGCACCGAGGCGGCCCTGGTCGCCCGGGAAGCTGGCGTCGCCGCCGGGGTGGACATCGCGCTGATGGTGCTCGACGAGGTTCTAGGAGCCGATGGCTACCGCGTCCTCGACCGGGTGCAGGACGGCGCCCGACTCGAGGCCGGCCAGTCTCTGCTGCGCGTCGAAGCCCCCACCCGCGGTCTGCTGACCGCGGAGCGCACCCTGCTCAACCTGGTCTGTCATCTCTCCGGTATCGCCACCGCCACCGCGGCCTGGGTGGACGCCGTGGAGGGAACCGCGACCAAAATCCGCGACACCCGCAAGACCCTGCCCGGGCTTCGGGCCTTGCAGAAGTACGCGGTGCGGGTCGGCGGCGGGGTCAACCACCGGATGGGCCTGGGTGATGCCGCGCTCATCAAGGACAACCATGTGGCCGCGGCGGGATCGGTGGTCGCCGCACTGCGCGCCGTCCGCGCCGCCGCGCCGGATCTGCCCTGCGAGGTCGAGGTCGACACCCTCGAACAACTCGACGATGTTCTCGGTGAGGACGTGGCGTTGATCCTGCTGGACAACTTCCCGGTATGGCAGACCCAAATGGCGGTGCAGCGCCGCGACGCCCGTGCCCCGCAGGTATTGCTGGAGTCTTCAGGCGGTCTATCGCTGGAGTCCGCCGCGCACTACGCCGGCACCGGCGTGGACTACCTCGCGGTCGGGGCGCTGACCCACTCGGTCCGGGTCCTCGAC
>Ga0164294_10006383_pt1 | contig 10099 bp, 9 predicted proteins | sample GEODES005metaG_FD_111479 | JGI IMG/M metagenome (GOLD analysis project Ga0164294, IMG submission 111479) | Oligotrophic lake water microbial communities from Sparkling Lake, Wisconsin, USA - GEODES005 metaG | ecosystem: Environmental > Aquatic > Freshwater > Lake | place: USA: Sparkling Lake...
CGTTGGGGTTATATCTAGGTTGGGAATGAGTCGTGGGGATGCGACTGACTGACTGACTGACTGACAGATTCACTGACTGCTGTATTATTTACGATGCTCATCATTCTTCTTTCAGGTGAACTGCACTTCGACGGATACAATGGCAAGCAGCGCAAGGAGATCGAAAACGACAAAAGGTTACTCGCGAAGAAGAGCGCGTCTATGGCATCGCAGCGACCTGTTGCGCTGATAGAGCCCATACTCGACGATGGGCCTTCAATGCCGCTCAAGAGACAGAGACTGGACGACCCGAGCGATGTCAGTAATATCACCGTTGATGAATTGGATGGAGGAGATGAATCGGTAAGAGATGAAGTGCTGCCTAATTGACACAATCCTGATTGACACCTTTTGTCCTGATTGACATCATTCTGATTGACACCATTCTGAGTGACATCAACCTGAGTGACACCAGCATCTGATACTGGATCATTGAGATGGAGTTATAACCTCACATGGCTGATGAATAGGCTAGTCGCGAAGAAATCAACTGGTACAGCGATCCAGACGACTCGGCCAAGATGCGCTCATTCCGCGACGACGTCATTCATCCTCACATACGACAGCAGGTGTGTCCACCATACCTTTAGCTGCCTCCTTCAATGTAAGTTATCCTCATCCACCTTCTCCGTTTTCTTTGTGTGGTTAGGAGGAGCAGTCTCTACGGTATCTGTATTACCTGGACTACCTGAGAGCCTATCCCCATTTGTACCACCTTATGACCAAGCCCTATGGACCACATAAATAAGATCCAATAATTTATCGCAGTCGTTGGAATAATGAAGTGTAAATTTCAGACCTCTTAGCTATGAAATGATGATTTGAAATAAAATTTTAACGGGAAACGGTTCATGATGCTGACTTAAAATTCAAAAGGCAGTTGTAAGTTATCAGTCAACAGTTTGAATTTAAAGCGCACATATTTCATTAAATCATGCGTGTGTACCACATTGGTGTGCGCCAACCAGTTGCTCTTTCAAAAGTTAACGTTGCAAGTTGATATTATTATTTGAATACTGATAATAATCAAATTTGGATATTTTCACTGTCGCTTCTGAATAGCGCACCGATTCATCAGAGTATAAGTCGACTCTTACTACATCAATCATTCTAGTAGAAGAATGAGTGAGAACAATCAAATTTATAGTATTAAACTAAGATCAAGGAAAAGTAGCGCTTTGAGTGATATAAGTAATAGAATTGTTGACAAGTTGGTCAATGTGACAAAGAAAGTCAGCGCTACTTCAAAGAAAAGGAAGCTCTCGGTAAATCTGCAGTGTTCTGCATACTTATTTGTCTGTTAATATAATAACTTACCTACTTTGTTCGTATTTTGAAGGGGGTAAGCGATGCAGAAAAATCAGACAAAGTCGACGTTGATTTGATTGAGAACCCTATAGATAAGAGCTTTTCATCTTCAGTCTCAGCCGAATTGAGCACTAACGATATCACCGTCGACTTACTTAACCCCAACAAAATTCGCCGGAGCTCCAATCTTCGTTTGAAATCTCATGATCCTCTTCAGTGTTATGATGTCCTAGACGATATGTACAACATATACTATGATCAGGAGGTAATGTTAATCTTTTATTTTGCCGGCATGTCGTTTATAATATGCGTCCAAAATGACTATCAGGACAAGTATGCGGCTCGTCCCTACATGGATGGACAGGAAGACTTGAACAATAAGATGCGCAGTATCTTGATTGACTGGTTGGTTGAAGTGCACAATAAGTACAAGCTTCAGACGGCCACGCTGTGGCTGTGCGTGAACATTATAGACCGTTACCTGTCGAAAGTACCTATCAAGCGCGGGAAGCTGCAATTGGTGGGAGTCAGCTCCCTGTTCATCGCCTGCAAGTTCGAGGAGGTCTATCCACCCGAATCGAGAGACTTCGTCCATATCACTGACAACGCATATTCCCACGCAGAACTGCTACACATGGAGACGGAAATTTTGAACTCTCTGAATTATGAGATCTTCGTGCCCACAGGATATCACTTCCTGTGCCGGTATTTGAACTGCATCAGAGCCTCCGACAACACTCGATGTTTGGCGAACTATTATGCTGAAAGGAATCTGCAAGAAGTGCACATGCTAGAGGTGAAGCCCAGAGTATTCGCCGGTGCAGCTATATATGCAGCTTTGATACAGCAGAAGGAGCGATACTCCGAGCAGCTGAACGGCCGCCACGAGTCTTGCTGGAGCAAGGCTTTGCAGGAAGAATCGAACCTGAAAGAAAGCGACGTGCTGACTTGCGCAAGGTTGCTTGTGAAGAATGCGAAAGAGGAGCCTATCACCACGTCGAAGCGCAAGCTGAACGCTGCCAAGAAGAAGTACTCGTTGGAGAAGTTCCAGTCGGTGGCCCTTCTTGCTCTGCCGCGGATCTGATCTGATGACCCGGATGGGGAGCATATCAGACCAGTGTGCTCTACTCCCACCTCAATGAATACTCGTCATCTTCTCAAATTGACCTTTGGCAGGTACATTTGCAAGAAGGTGACCGGCATAGACTAACTATCGTATCGCACAGTATCGAGATGAAGAACGATGATTATGTTTGTAGACTTTAATTTAATAAATAAATTTCGACTTCCGCTCAGCGCTGAATGAGAAGCTGTAGGTAAAGGCAATACATTCTGTTCGTATGGCTTACAAGTCAACGAACAAGTCCCACAGGCCCCTACGGAGACAGACACGAAGTAAGATGGGTGAGATGGTCGACTAAGCTTCCTTACATCTACATGTAGCTGTCTGTCTCAGATCACAGAGGCTGACACTTACTTGAGGTACGAGAGGATCTCGTTGGGGCCCAGCTTGGACTCGCCGTATATCCTGTCCACGAAGACGATCGGCACCTCCGCTATGCTGTACCGCCTGTATTCAGCACGTACGATGACCTACACATGGATGATGAGATGAAGCAATCCTCACATCGGTAGGTAGTGGACTAGGACTACCTCCATCTGAAACACGTACGCTCGACCTCTGACGGAGAGCATCAGATCCTCCAATACTTGCCTCTTGTACATACGAAAGCTCCCTAGCAATGCGACCGGAAAGCAGTGAGTGATATTATAGTGAGGCTCAGGTCGATAGCTACTCTAGTACCTGTCAAGTCCGTAGTTGTAGGATTCAGCAACAGAGTGGCCAGCAAGTTCGCTCCGCGACTGGTGATGACCCTTTTGAGGTCCCATCCTGCAACTCCTCCTCCCTGGGCATAGCGTGTGGCGGTGACGATGTCGTAGTCCCGCTCGCTCTGCTTGCTGATGAACGACGTAATGTACTTTGGATGGTGGCTCATATCAGCATCCATGAGAAAGATATAGCTTCCCGAACATAGCTTTAATCCATCAATATACGCCGACCCCAGGCCCAGCTTTCCTGGCCGAGATAGAACCAATATCTTACTGCGCCCGTATACATCTTGCAACTTGTTCGCTATTGCCAGAGTTCCGTCGGGTGAATTATCTTCAACAATGATGATCTCATAGTCGAACTGCCTGAAGGTTATTGCATACAGAGGAAGTAAGCTACAGATAAACGAGTGTATGAAAACATAAAACACTGACAGGAAGTACACCACCATCTGCCCATCAAGTAAAGTTACACACAGCATTAAGTTACCCCGTCTCGAAGGCTTTGTTTATCATGGACACTACGAGCGGAAGGTTTTCACTCTCATTATAGGTGGGCAGAATGACGCTGTACTTCATCATCTGGCAAGGGTGCTGTGCGATACTCCACTGCTCAATAAAAATGTTTGATGGAATTGATATACAGTAACTTTATATTCGTAACTTAATTTCAGCTGTACGCGCCTTAAAATCACAGCACGTTCTATCATGTAAAGGGAAGCAGAAATATGAGTGATAGCTACAGGTCAGGTGTTAAACCATTAGGTCGGAAGGAAGGAAGGAATACGAACTATATTACATGTGTTGTATAACTCAACTTACTGTACGTAAAGTAACTAATATGCTGATACTCACGATGACCACAAACTGGTTTGTATGTTTTCAGCGTCACCTCTAGTAATACTCTCCAGTGTCGCATCTTGTAATAGTGTCAAAACTCGCCAATTTGATTGAATCACAGTTGTTCAGATAACGATCTGAAAAAAAACAGAATGCATCCCGCTTGCTGCAAAGGCCGTTGCACGCATGACTCAGTCATACTGTGTCACCATCATAACTTCGGATTGCGATCCATAACAACAGGATGGTCATGGTATTCAAGACATCTTGGTTGCGATACATGAAGTTCATCACCAAAGAGCAAAGTGAAAGAATAAAATAAATATGCTGTAGGACACGAAAAGCAGCTAAGGTACTAGCCAGCATCAGCACCTTCTGCAGGAAGAGCATTGTACTCTGTCCCATATATCGCCTCTTCACGAGTGTTTGGAGAAAGAATTCCATAACATATGCAGTATTGAGCAGAAGCCAGTACATTCGGAATGCGGTTTCTGTCGGTAAGTCATGGCCTGAGAGTGCCACAGAGATGTTCAACCCATGCAGCAGGAAGTGCTTGTAGAACACGTACTGGTACTTCTTGACTCGATAGAGGAGGCGGACTAGACCGCTGGACCGCTCATCGAGCTTATTGTAGTTGTCGGAGAAATGATGGATTGGGAATCTTGAGCGAACCAGCCATGGAGAAGTTGCTAGGAGCACAGCAGCCCATCGATAGAGGGCACTGGTGTCTCCTGCAGTTGCGTGGAGGAACAGCACTTGCACCAAATTTAGTCCTTGGTAAAAACTGTGTTCCAACATTTCCTTATTAGTTACAGTTGCATGCTCGTCTAAGGTGCCAGATGCAGAGTTCTTTACATGGTCGTGTTTGAACTCATTAGCTGCACTGATTGTCAGCAACACTCCTAAGATACCCAGAGTTATATCGTAAGCCATCCACGAGTAGCGTTGATTCATAGTTACAATAGGATCTCTATAGATGAGTCTATAGCTATTAGTGCTTGAATAGACTGTAGCACCATAGAAACCAATGAGGAGCCAAACGAGATAAGTCAGTCCAAGTATTGCATGCCTTCTACCGTATCGTTTGGTAAACATGATCAGCTTATGCTGCACAAGCTTGCTGAGCAATACAAGGAAGAACAGCGCAGTGCACAGAATGCACGTTCCATCAGAAATATGCATCTTCATTCTCAAACAGAAGATATGCAATCCATGTTGTTGATGATTTAATTGTCCTCGTAAGTTAACGACACTGGCCTTGTTGTTTCGCACGCCAACACTGAATATTCAGAGGGAAGACGCTAATTAGTGAAACAGCCCAGTTGAAACGAAATCACTTGAGAAAACAAAAAATTGCTGTTGCTAAGTTACTGTGAAGATTAGCTTTCTGATCTGATTTGCTTACTCTTCGACCCTATATTCTGTACGCTGGAAAGCTTGCTTTAAAGTGCATCGTAAAGAGCTCACAGTTAATTTCGTGTGAATCGTATCCCTTTCGTTATCCGACATGTCAGCAACAGCGGCTCACACAGTTGAAAAGGACTTGCTCGTGAATAATAAATATCGTATAACCAGACGAATTGGTGGTGGAAGCTTTGGGGAAATCTATGAAGGGGTTGGACCTAAAAACAAGAAGGTAAGTCATCTTTAACTCCAATAAATAATAAGGTATAATTATTATATGGTATAAAACTGAACTTTATATATGTGACTTATAGGTTGCTGTGAAATTTGAACGTCAGGGCGCTAAAACACCTCAATTAAGGCATGAATACAAAGTATACAAGGAATTATTGAATTCCCACGGCTTTTGTAATGTGAGTTGCATGCTGATCAATGTTCTCAAGTTTGGGCAAACTTATATTTTTACCACATACAAATCAGGTTTACCACTTTGGATCCGTCGAAAACTATAACGTCATGGTTATGGATCTGCTTGGTCCTTCTCTGGAAGAATGCTTTAATAGATGTAATCGCAGATTTTCTCTGAAAACAGGTCAGCCATTCTGCTTATACCTTTATGTTTTTATTCCTCGATGCGATCTTTAATTCTGCCATGATGTTGAAATAGTGTTACAAATAGCTGATCAATTACTTGAGCGAATGGAAACACTGCACGATAGATATCTAATCCATAGAGACATTAAACCGGTAGGTCTCTGAACACTCTCCTGTTGTTACAAATATGTTACATAAAGTTGCCTTCATTTAATTTGACAGGATAACTTTGTTGTTGGAGTTCGTGAGAATGCTGGATTGATTTATTGCGTCGACTTTGGATTATCCACCTCTTACGTTAATCACATCCACCGCGATCGTACTCACATCAAGTACCGCGATGGTAAGTCTCTAATGGGCACACCGCGTTACGCGTCCGTCAACAACCATCTAGGCGTCAGGCTTAGTCGCCGCGACGACCTTGAATCCATCGGCTACGTTCTCATCTACTTCTTGAAGGGGTCCCTACCTTGGCAGGGCTTGAAGGAGAAGGAGAAAAAGAAGAAGTACCGGTTGATCTTGGAGAAGAAGCAGCAAGTGTCCATCGCGCAGCTGTGCAAAGACTGTCCCAGTCAGTTCGCCGAGTTTCTGAGCTACACCAGAACGCTTCCGTATGAGGGCAAACCCGACATCCCTTTTTTGCGAGGACTGTTCAGCGACCTCTATGAATCCCAAGGATACAACCAAACAGTAAACGACTTATAGCCTTTATTCTAGCCGTAGACAAGAAGTAATTTTGACTTGTACCGTAATGTTGTTTTAGCCTTACACGTGGGAGTGGGAGGCGCACATGCCACCGGAGGACGATGACTACCAGTACGTGCAGCCGGTGCCTCGGGGACCCCGTCCTATCACTGCAGGCGCTGTAACCAGACCAAACACCGCCGCGACCGGCAATGGAGGAGGGCTGGATGCAGACGATATGGACAACGACGACGATGGACGAAGATACAATTAGAGCCTCTAAAGCAGATTGACAAACTATATTCCCACTTCGGTTGACCCTAACAAACCTAGTACTTGATGATCTGCTGGTCTGTCTGTACTCATATACCTATTGCACTGTCATTTGTAATTAACATATAAATCTTCTATGCATTGACATTTATAATTAACATCTAAATCTTCTATGCATGAGTTGGTTTAACTTGTATCATCAGTTGCAAATTCATAAGAAATCAGATCACATTTCAAAAAAATGCTCGATGTCAGGGTCGAACTGACGACCTTAGGTTTATTAGACCTACGCTCTAACCAACTGAGCTAAACGAGCTACTGCACATACAATTTTAAGAAATGTGTAAATAAAAAACCATTTGTACGTAATTGAGTTGAAGTAGAATTACCATTTAAAACAGTATGCTGATTTGTTTCGTATTCTGGGCCTCACTCCCTTTACTACGTTCGTTACCACTGGTAAAACAAGCTCATCTCAATCGCATGGATAGAAAGTTATGTGTCCGCCCCAGCAACTTTATACATGGTCTTGAAAACATTGTTGATCGTTATGATTCCTTCATCATCGATCAGTGGGGAGTATTGCATAACGGAGAGACGCCTTACTCTCATGTGCTTGAATGCTTGATAAACTTAAAAAATAGCGGCAAGAAAATGATTATACTCTCGAATTCATCTAAACGTAAGCAGTCTGCCATAGATGGGATGAAGAAGGTCGGCATCGATCCGTTGCTCTTCGACGAGGTCATCACCTCAGGTGAGCTCGGCTGGAACATGATAAACCAAAGAGACTTCAGCAGTGCGCATATTTACAGGCGAGATCTGCGAGCTTTATCCGACGAAGATGATGTCATGAAGGTGTTCGTGTTGGGCAATGGCAGCGACGACCTCGAGTACGTGTACTCGTGTCGGTGCATACTGGCCCCTGCACAGGACGCGGATTTTATCCTGTGTAGAGGAACGTTCAGCATTCTGGATGGCAAAAGTGACAAGACCTACAAGTCTGCCAAGGACTTCATGGTTGGATGTGAACAGAGCTTGCAGGAGTGTGCCTCTGCGGGGCTGCCAATGCTGGTGACTAACCCGGACTTCTATAGGCCCGGCTGCGGGTCTCCGATGCCAGGTCTGGTCGGCCAGATGTATAGTAAGCTAATAGGCGACGAGTCCAAAGTCACTCTGATCGGGAAGCCCCTTCAGATGGTGTATGAATCATCTCTGAAGGCGTTATCCGCTGTGGTTGGTACGGAGACGGTCCTCCGTAGGGACAGGGTGTGCTGCATAGGCGACTCGATGGAGCATGACATCAAGGGTGCTTCCGGTGCTCAAATGGCCAGTGTGTTCATATCTAACGGCGTGCACGCGAGCGAGTTAAACAGAGCTGAAGGGGAGTGTGCACGTCCGGATCAGGACTCCATCAACTTCTTCATGTTGAAGCACAGAGAATATTTACCAGATTTCGTGTTGCCATGTTTCAAGTGGTAAGAAGCCATGGACGGTACATACAGGTGCGTTAGATACATGGCATGATGACAGAGTGGTCGTCATCTCTTCTCGAATACTGAGTGGAGTACATGCTCGGCACCTATGATCGACGAGCTGAGAAGGATGATCCTGGTGTTCGGAGCTGCCACCGCAAGCAGCTGCGTCTGCACCTGACGCACTTCTAGATAAGACAACCCTCCCAGCACGAACAGCACGAGGATGGGTCGTGCGGCCAGAGGCGGAGGTTGGTCCGTGGAGATCGCGCCTCCGAAGCCCAAGCTACACAATCCAATCACCATAAGTACAGGATGTGCAATCAACTCTCGACGAGGGAAAGAATGCAGTTGTGAGTCCATCCGTCTCCCTTCGTTACCTGCCCAAGCCTTTCGAGAGCAGCCCAAGTCCGGCGCGCTTCACCTTCTGCATGGCTGTCTCGATGTACTCGAGCTCGCCGCCCGACAGGAGACCTGTTCTGTGGGGCAATGAGTGCAGGGACCGGGCTCGGAGCACCAAATAGGAGAGCGCCACGCGGGCCACCAGCCCTAGGAGCTGTAGCATGGCAGGTGTGGGCTTGTATGTCAACGACTGGTAGAGATCGATGAGCAAGAAGTGCATCCATCATGTCTCACCTCGTTGTCGGTGTCGCGCCTTTTAATGAACACCTCTTGCTTTGGGTCATAGTGGGTCGCGATGTACGCATTCCCGTCGAGCAGATTGAACATACTGATGGTATCCGCAGAGGAAGAGCGTTTCTTGCGTCTGCTATTGTAGTAGCTTCGCAGATGGTCGATGGACTGGATGCTGCTCCTCACCTCGTCTCGAACAGATGATGCTAGTTGCGCGCACCTCGTCTCCAGCTCCATCACTCTTGCATCCATTCTCTCCTGCTCGATGCGGTCACAGGCATCGTCCCTCTCGTACAGCTCGATCTGTCTGTTGATCGACTCTTCGAGGACAGATGACAGGGATCGATGTTCCAAGATGTCCTTCACTGAGGCAGCGTCTAAGACCTCGAGTCCATGAAGGTAGTGCAGCTCAACGATCGGAGACTTCAACAGCAGGTGCTGCCCTAACACGCTGGTGAGCTCCGCCAGGTCGCTGCTGTAGGTGTCCATCTCTCTGAACAAGCCCGTCAGACGCACCAGCTGCACCAACAAGTGTACGGCATCCATTGGGGGCGAGTTGCGGCTTCTGCTGTAATCTGGTTGATGTATGTGCTTACTGACAGCTGCTGCACCAGGAGTATTCGTATCAATCAATGCATAAGCAGACAGATGAGCCAAACACACGTCGAAGTCCTGGTACTCGTGGGCGATGTTGTCGAGATCAGCTTCTCTCTGAGCGCGACATTCGAAAGCACACTGCCAGTCGCAGATGCTGCTGAATTGTTTCGCTGAGCTTCGTTGCATGCTCTCGATGACAGCGTAGCTCAGGGAAATCAATTCAATAGAGCGCATGCAAGTGACTGGTCGATAACCCAGATCAGCACTATTGTCGACACAACTGAGCTTCAATAAAGGATCCTGACTCCCGGGTGCCAGCAGCAGCGCCTGTGTGAAGGCCAGCACCTCGGCACCCAGTCCTCTCTTCTTCGAGGGAGGATAGCTCCCCAACTCTGCTTTGATCCTAGACTTGATCTCAGCAC
>Ga0164294_10006384_pt1 | contig 10099 bp, 4 predicted proteins | sample GEODES005metaG_FD_111479 | JGI IMG/M metagenome (GOLD analysis project Ga0164294, IMG submission 111479) | Oligotrophic lake water microbial communities from Sparkling Lake, Wisconsin, USA - GEODES005 metaG | ecosystem: Environmental > Aquatic > Freshwater > Lake | place: USA: Sparkling Lake...
AAACCGGTGATAGCCCTAGCACCGATGGTTCTGGCCGCACTGTTGAATCCGAGGCCGACCCCGAACCCGAAAATAATGCCAGCCAACCGGGAAAGAACGACGGAGTAGAAACCAAGCAAGCCGGCGCTGCCGCGCAAGTTGGTGACACTGACCCCTCGAAGCGCACCGAAAATTCAGCGAGCTGAATCAGTTACTCCCCTGCATTCTTTGTAATCAATGCATGGATCCCGTTCGGTTGAGGGTTTGGGATGGATGGCTGACTCTTTAAGGTGGATTTTCAGGACGGTTGGCGATCGTTCTTTTTCGTCAGTTCAAAACGGATCCGGCCAATTTGCAGTGGCCAGATTTTGAATCGACCTGATGTACGCTTTGGGGCCTTTGAGGCCAAATTCCCTCTGCACCCTCACTAAGCTCTCATTGAAATCAAGATGTCGACAATTACGTTAACCAGCGCGTCGCAGACATTTGGCACCGCTGGGGCCGAAACCATCATCGGTAGCAGCGGAAATGACAGCATTCATGGCGCGGGCGGCAACGATTTGCTGGACGGCGGTGCCGGTGACGACATTTTTAATGGCCTTGCTGATGGAAGCCGCTACGACACCTCAGGTAATAAAACTATTCTTGGTGGCACGGGTAACGACCTTATTTTCGACGGCACCGGAAACGATTGGATTGACGGTGGCGTCGACAATGACACCATCTACTCGAACTCTGGCAACGACACGATCGCCGGCGGCGCTGGTAATGACTCAATTAATGGGATCAGAGCGGGCTCAGGTTTCTCAGGGTACTACGCCACCAGCGGAAACAAGATCATGTCTGGCGATGGGGGAAACGACTTCCTGCTTGGTGGAACTGGCGCCGATACGATCGACGGCGGCGTTGGAAACGACACTCTTTATGGCCTGGGCGGTAACGACTCATTAACTGGGGGCGACGGAGACGACGTCATCTACGACCAGGGCAGCACCAGCGGAAACAACACCTTGCTCGGTGGCGCAGGCAATGATGAACTGAGCACTTTCACGAGCACCGGCTCGAATTTGCTCGACGGCGGTGATGGGGACGACGCGATCGACGGTGGCTCGGGTAACGACACATTGATCGGTGGGGCAGGTAACGATTTATTTGATGCCGATGCGGGCAACGACCTTCTGGATGGCAGTGCCGGAAACGACACTCTGGATGGTGGCGCAGGCAACGATTCGCTCAGCGGGGGCGACGGTAACGACGTGATCTACGACCAGGGCGGCACCAGCGGGAACAACACTCTGCTTGGTGGCGCAGGCAATGATGACCTGAGCGCGTACACGAGCACTGGCTCGAATTCTCTCGACGGAGGGGACGGGGACGATACGATTACCGGTGGCTCAGGTAACGATACGTTGATCGGTGGGGCAGGCAACGATTCGATCAATTCTGATGCGGGCAACGACTTTCTGGATGGTGGAGCAGGAGTCGACACTCTGTACGGTGGCGCTGGCGATGATTCGCTCAGCGGTGGTGCGGGTAATGACGTGCTCTATGACCAAGCTGGTGGCAATGACACCTTGGTCGGTGGTGACGGCGACGATCGGCTCGATACCTTTAGCGGCGCGGGCTCGGACTCCCTGGTCGGAGGCGCCGGTAATGACACCCTCATCGGAGGGAGCGGCAACGACACCCTCGATGGTGGCGCAGGGATCAACAGGCTTAGCGGAGGGGCCGGTAACGACACCTACATCATCTCGAGCAGCCACACCCACATCGAAGACAGTGGCGGAACATCGGACGCGGCAACAATTTCCGTCGATTTCTACAAGGTGCCAAGCTCGATCGAGAATCCAAGCTATGCCGCCGGGGTTAAGGCCCTTCCCTACTGGATTTCGTCCCTGTTGCCCGATGAAGCGAGCGGTGATTACTTTAACGACCTAATTTATGTCGATCCCAGCACAGGGAAGAAAACGGTCTACTTTTATTTCCCATCGAGTCTGCCGAGTTATGACACCAGCGCGGATCACCGAGCCGGTTTCGTGGGATTTACGAGCGATCAAAAGAGTTTCACGCGCAATACGCTTACGTACATCTCGTCGGTCGTGGGGTTGTCATTTGTTGAGACAACAGACAGCACGATCGCCAGCAACCGATTCACAATCGCCTTTGCGAATAACACTCAAACTGGGTCTGCAGGTTATGCGGTATACCCGAGTGACCCGACTGACCAATCACTCGGTTCCCCAGTCGGTGGGGACTTTTTTCTTGCTAAAACAAGTGGTGCACCCACAACTCTTGTCGCCAATACCTATGCGGCCCTTACGGTCATTCATGAGTTAGGCCACGCCCTCGGTCTGAAGCATCCGGGCAGTTACGACGCAGGGGGGCAGATTCCAGCCGGGCCGTTTCTGTCGTCGGCAGAAGATACGTCCGCTTGGACGGTGATGAGTTACCAATCCACATCGGCACAGTACAACGCGATATATCAGGCCCTGGATATTGCTGCGCTGCAGTATTTGTATGGCCCAAGCCCAACCGCGAGTAGCGGAGCGAATACCCACAGCATCAGCGCCACAGCACCGAACTTCATTTGGGACGGCGGCGGTATTGACCTAATTGACGCATCGTCGGTCGGCCAAGGCGCCACGATTTATCTCTCTCCAGGCTATCAGGGCTTCCTTGGCGCATCCGCGGCATCCACGATCACCGCTGCTGGCCAAATTACCGTCAACTTTGGCAGTGCAATCGAAAATCTCCGGGGTACCGCATTTGCCGACTCGTTGTTCGGCAATGAACTCGGCAATTCAATCGAAGGTGGTGCCGGTAACGATAGTCTAAGTGGCGGACTCGGCAATGACTCGCTTTTCGGTGGTGATGGCATTGATTCAGTGCTGTTCGCCGGCCAGTTCAGCAACTACGTAGTATCCGAGTCGGGGGGTATTTACAGCGTCAGCGACTCGATTCCAGGGCGAGATGGCACAGACACCATCCAGGGAATTGAGCGCTTCGTTTTTTCAGATCGTACGTTGGATGCTACTCAAGTTCTGTTATCAAACCCTCCAGTGTGTTTTGTCCGAGGTACCCTGATTCAAACGGTTTTCGGCCCAAGGCCCGTCGAAGATCTTCAAGTCAACGACCGCCTCTCGTTTTACGTTGAGCCGACCTCAAGCGATTCAGCCAAAGTGAAGTGGATCGGCCGCCAGACATTCCACCCTGCGATGGCCGATTTGATCGACTACCTGCCCATCAAGATCAGCGCCAACGCACTTGGCCCTGGACACCCATTCCAGAATCTCTACGTCTCCCCGGATCACGCCGTTCTGTTTGACAGTACCCTGATCCACGCCAAAGCGCTGATCAATGGCACGAGCATTATTCAGATGAATGCATGGACGGGAGACGTTGAGTACTTTCACATTGAGACCGAGGACCACCAACTGATCTACGCCAATGGCGTACCGGCCGAGACATTTATCGACAATGTGAGTCGCAGGCAATTCGACAACTATGCCGAGTTCGAAGCCATGTATCCGGGCGCGCCGATGATGACAGAACTCGATATTCCGAGGGTTCTATTTCGCCGGCAACTCGCGACTGAGACCATGCGGCGCCTGAAGTCCCTTGAAGAGCTATGGGTTTCCCGCAATCAATCGGTTGGCGTTGCGACGGAATTGGGCTGACCGAAAAATCTGCATCCATTTTGGGTTCGAGCCTTCGCCCAACCGTCCCCTGCACCTCACTTCCAGACTTAATGCTGCGAATTTCCAGTAAGCGTACGTCTGAAGTTACCCTGCCGTGGTCTTTGGCCTCGAACATGTTACGTACCCTAAGCACCTTGACTACAGGTGGGCTTTGGCTACCAACTAAAGGTTTGATTTGATGCAGCGGCTCGATCAGCCGCTGCCCTGATCTCGGGTAAGTTTGAGGTAACGAAACTGCATGGCGTGTGAGTTTCTCAATAAGCGACGGTGTTGGATATCAGGTCATCCTGCCTCTCAGAGAGGTGCCCCTTGAATGCTTGAGGCTTCGATGCAAGTCTAGGGATTCTAATCAGTCAATATCAAGGCGCGTTTTTATAATTCTCCTGCAATAGACGTTTTAATCGTGAGGCATCTCGCAACGGACGCAGTGCAGGATATTCGCGCGGATGATCGCCATACGTCATAAGGTACATGGCTACACTTTCGAGCTTTATTAGGGCTGGCCGCTGATTGCCCATCAAGATAAGGTTCTTCAGTAGGTCGCGCGCCTCAGTCGATTCTGCATTGCGCACGGTAAAAAGCCCTTGAAAACCGCTGGTCTCAGTTTCGTAGGTCTCGATAGCGTTGGCGATGGCTTGCTTTCGCGCAATTAGCTTTTGGGTTTCGACTTCTTCCGCACGTCTTGTAATTTCAGCTAGTTGCGCTGCGGCTTCGTCTTCTCGCCTCTTTCGTTCCGCGAGCATCGCCGCTAGCGCCGACATCTCTGATTCGTGTGCAATCCTCTTTTTTTCCGTTTGGAGCTCAAGGTGCTTCATTGTGAACGCAGTCAGTTTGGCTTTGCGTTCCTCGATCTGAAATTCGCGCTCGGCCGCCTTCTGACGTTCTATATGTTTGGCGCTAAAACTTGTAATCTCTGCAACTCGTTCGGTATGCATCCTTTGGTGCCGTTCAACATTCTCCTTCTCGAGTTGACCCATCAACTGATGAATATCTCCCTTGTTTTGTACAATTCTAAACTTTGATTCCTCAAGTACCTTCTTTGCTAAATTAACCAGTCCCGATACGCGTTCGCTTTCAATATTCAGATGCATCTGAAAGAAGCTCCCACTGGAATTGTACGCAACATCGGCCACAACCATTTCGAGAAGATCGATTACCGGTAGTGAGGCGATGAAGTAACATCCAACAAGCGGACACTTCTGCATTGCTTCAGTGAATTGGTCGGGATCTATAGAACCAGCTGCCCGCCGAGCCTTTATTTCTTGACGCACCCTGGAAACTGACGTCAAACCAAACGCGATTGAAACCTCACCGTTCAGTGGGCTCGCGACCCAGGAATTTAATATCTTATTCGCCGCCTCCATTTGATAATATTGCAACCCAAAATTGATCATTGCCTCGAATAAATGCGCCACAGCGGAAACAGCACCCACGACGGATGTCGCTGTATTAGTTGGGTCGAAACCTGCTGCGAATTTTACGGCCCCTTCGGCAGCCGCAACGGTGGCACGCTTAAAACTTTCATCGAGCATCTTTTCTAGAGCAGCAAAAGCGCTGTCAGGATCCCCGGGTGCAATGATCTGCCGTCGAACCTCGCCACACTCGTTACGCTGTTGATAGCAAACTGCAGCATCATAAAGGCCGCTTGCGACTTTTGCGGCACCAGCTACAATCGAGATTACTGGTAAGAGCGCGACTATCTCCGAATAGGCGTGTTCTCCAATTGAGTTTTTCGCTGCCCTGATCATTTTCTCAAAAACGTGATCCTTGGCCACTCCAAGCGCTAGAGCGATCCGGCCCTCAAAGGTCGAGGCGTCAGGCGGAGCAACCTGCACAGCGCCATAAATCGCATCACGGGCATTAGAGACTTCCGAGTAGGCCACGGCTCCTTGTATCAAAAAATCCTTGGCGATTTCCTTCGCGTTCGAGTTGGCTTCTGACTTGGCTAGTTCGAGTGCCTTTAACTCCTGGAGTTGCTCACGTAAGGTTTTTTGTTGAAACAATGAAGCTACGATACTTCTTGATTTGATTTCCTCTAGTTTGTCTTTTGCCTTGTCAAAGACTGATGCTGTTTCTTTTTTGAGTTCAACTCGTGCATTGCCCAATGAAGTCTTTAGGCGAAGCGCTCGTTGAAATGTATAGTTGACCATTGCAAGATCTTCCTGCTCGTCGGTCGAACTGACCGAATTCGCGTTTAGAAAATGCCGCAATCCCGTCAGAATGCCATTGCCATCCCGGTTTACTGTGCCGAATAGGTGAAAGTTGTTTGCATTGTGTTCCTTCTTTTTCATGTACCGCTCAAAGGATTCTTTCAACTCATTATATTCTGTGGTAACTGGCTGACCTGAAGGTCCTTTTGTATCTCGTGCGTTTGAATAGTTTCTAAATGCGCGGTCTAGGCGCTGAAATTCGACGCTCCCTCCTGTCAAGCGTCCGTTTGTTTGCTCTTCCCAGATGGTGATGGTTGGAAAGCCACGGGCCATGGTAACTCCTCAGTACAAATTAGGACGTCTTTTGAATTTAGGTTTCTGGCGATAATACTATCAAAATGAATTGCCTTGGATTTGAACTGACCTCCTGAAGTTGACCGAATTTCAAGGGGTTTCATGAAGAAGTACAGGCCCGATTTAAAACTTGAAGTTGTCCAGAGGTTTTCGGCGGGGGAAGGCGGCTCAAAGTTGCTGGCTCGGCAGCGGTCGATACTGGAGGAGAAGATCCGGACCTCGGTCAGCCGCTATCGGCTGCATGGGATTGACGGGTTACTCTCCAAGCGCAGCATTTACAGTGCTCAATTCAAACTACAGGTGCTATCCCATCAGGACCGTGAACAGCCTTCGAGCCGCCAGGTCGCAGCGATCTATGACATCCGCAATCCTAACCAAGTCGTGGTCTGGAGACGCAATTTCGATCAGGGCGGAGCGGAGGCGCTCGAGAACAGGAAACAAGGGCGTCTAAACATGAAGCCAGAGCGAAGTTGCCAAGCTCCGCCACCGATGGTGGCTACCGATTCGGCGCAGGCCCTGCTTGAAGGGAACGAGCGGCTACGCGCGAAGGTAGCGTACCTAAAAAATTTCAAGCCTTGATCCGGCTAAGGAGATCAACTGTGCCGACAATGCGCATCTGACTGCTGGATTGAGCTACCACCACAAACTGCGGAACCTACGCCAGGTCGCTGGCATGGCGCGAAGCAGGTTTTACTGCCAGTCCAAGGCATCCAAACTGGCCGATCAGACAAGTGTCCGGGACGTGACAGTTAGAGGCCAAAAGTGTTGGAGACCATGTAAAACGCGGTCGATGTCGCGCTTTCTGCGCTGCAGACAATCGTCTCGCTGCTCTTGGGTTGGGTAATTGTCTGGATTAGCGCTTGCGACGCCCTTGACTAAGCAGGCCAAGAGGGTGGCGTGCGCTAGGATTCTGCGCGCACGCGCTCACGATACTTGGTGCTATTGACGGAGCTCATAGCGATAAAGCTGGACCTGTTTATCGTAAACCCAAAGGTGCTGCGACTTACTAGACTGCGTTCGCTGCCCTGCTCCGATGTGATTAATGAACAAGCTAGCGCAATGTTCCCAAAACTAGTTCAAATTCCGAGCGGGATAATACAAGCCGTTGGCTTAGTAAATTCCTTTCACAAATGGTAATCGCTGCTGCTGCGGCGTTGGATGCCCATCAAACCGTGGGGGCTGAGGACCGCTCAGCCAGCAAAGGCTTGCTTTTTCTTCCCGTGGTTCCGCAGTTTCGAGGGACCGGTCAGTGACATGCTCAACTTATTCCCTTTCCGTCAGGACAGTACCTTTCTAACGTGCACAAGAAGTACATTAGGCGTAGGTCGACGAGTCCTGACACATTGATTTGATTGGTTATTTCGGCCTTCAGACGACTCTTTTCGTGTATTGAAGTGGCTGATCAGGCTGTCGTATCGGATTTACTCCTGGCCTGTCGGGCTTAAATAGGGCCTTTGAATTCCCCATACTTCTGGCGTGCTCATTTAATGCTTATACTCAGCGTTGATTCGAGTGTCGACTCCTCCCCGAGTTTGTGACACCCACGTTTCCATGAGATTTCGAGAAGCAAATGGTCACAATGCCTTGGCAATCATCGTCTGATGTTAGTGAAATCCTTCGCGTTATCGAGTTCTCCCGCAATGGGGGGGATTACGACACCATCTTCAGCGGCAAAAAGCTGGGCTTCAAGATCGAGAAAGCGATGGAGGCCGCAAAGGAAGTCAATGATTCTGCCGGGGAGGCCAAAGAGTCCGTTGAAGAAGCATTGGGTTTGCTTAATCCCGGGGGGAGTGGTGACAACTCTCAATCGAGCGGATTTCAAGCCATCGTTGACAAGATCAAGGAAATCGTCGCTCTCTTCAGAGAGGGCGCTGCGTTCGTACTCGAGAAACTCAAGAGCGCTTTCAAAGGCCTATTGGAGGTATTCGATCACTTACGGGAGTCCTTGACGACAGCGTTGCAGCCAATTCTGACGGCTGCCCGCTTGACATTCGACGCCGTCATTGACCTCCTGTTTCAACTGATCCCAACCGCGATTACGGAGTTCGTTGGCAATCTCATGGCCGCCATCATTCCCCTGGTCAACCAGATCAAACCGCTTGGCGACATGCTGAAATCGGTTGGCAGTCTTGTGGCAGACCAGTATCGCCTCCATACAATCAGGGGGGCGGCGGTCGCCATTGACCCTAATCTGAAATTCGCCACTGCAGCCCGTGATTCGGTCTTGCGCACTTTCGAGCAGATGAGGGACTCTAAGGGTGTCGATGTCTTGATGTCGGGTGTCAATTTGGCAGGTGCAGCATCAGGAGCATTTACGGGTGGCGTGTCCACTACGATTGTGAGCGCCGCGACTTCGGTGGCCAAGTTGTGCTTGTGTGTCAGTGATCTCGTGGGTGATATCAATCAGATCGAAAAAGGCAATGCCTTGCTCAGTACGCTGAGGCCCGGTAATTTGGCCGCCAAAGATCTGGACCCGATTGTGCTGTTCAATGCGGCTCCGGTATTGGCCTGTTTTTACATCGGTCGAGCCAGCCAGTCGAGCGTGATCTCAAAATCGGGATTTACGGGTGAGCGAGGCTTTTTCACGACCGATGGCGCCTGGATGGCGGAGTACAAGAGGTATGCCGACATGCTGTGGCCGCTGCGCGAAGCGGCTTTAAAAGCAGGGATAGAAAGTCGATTGGACCTGTTCGACAACGGGAGGGCGGCGGAGTTTCGGCGCTTGCAAAATAGCCGGCTGACGTTGTTCATTGAGCAGGCCGATAAGAGGCGCCGCGAGCTTGAGGAAGAAGCGCGGCGGCTTGAGCAAGAGCGCCTCAAGCTAGAGGCTGAAGCGGCTGAAGCCAAACGTCTTGAGGACGAGCGGCTAAAGGTCGAGCGTGAGAATACGCTTCGCTTGGACGCCGCGAGGGCCAAGGCTGCCAAAGACGAGGCTATGCGTAAGCGTTTGCTGGCGTTGAAAAATCTGGTAGCCATCGCTTTGAATGATTACAAGACTGAGACTAGCGGCGCTCGGGGCTTATTCACTTACCAAAGCACCGAGTCCCGGCTGATGATCCTCGAGTTGGAAGCTAGGCGTGACGCCACCAGCCTTGCTGATCTTGATGCCTTCAAGCTGTGGGTCGATTTTGGGCTGGGTAAAACTCCCGCGGTGCCCCAGAGGAAGACTTCTGGCGGGGGCGCGCCGGGTGCTCTCAAGGTTGGCGGTCGCCTGCATGGGTTGCTCTCGCAAGCCTATGATAAATGGAAGCTCGTGCAGGGAGATGGGTCCGACTTCGTGTGATCCAGAGTTAGCAAGGGGTTCCGGAGCTCCCTCGGGTTTTTTCCGGCAGCCTGGCCGCATGGCTGCGATTGTGTCGAAACCCTGATAAAACCTACCCCGCCACCCAGTCTCCCGATTTCCCCCCATGCTTTTCCAGTAACCGGACCTGAGTAATCACCATCCCCCGGTCCGCGGCCTTGCACATGTCATAAATGGTGAGCAAACCGACCTGAACTGCACATAGGGCTTCCATTTCGACGCCTGTTTTTCCTGTGCATTCGGCGGTGGCGGTGCAGTGAACCGATTGGTTTGCTGAGTCAATCTCAAATTCCACTGCCACGCGGGTCAGGGCGATCGGATGGCAGAGCGGGATGAGGTCTGAAGTGCGTTTGGCGCCCTGAATCGCGGCGATCCGGGCGATGCCAATGACGTCCCCCTTCTTTGCGTTGCCTTGCGTAATCAATGTGAGCGTTTCGGGTTGCATCACGATGGTGCCGTGTGCGACCGCAACTCGATGGGTCAGGTCTTTGCTGTGAATGTCGACCATGTGTGCGTGGCCAGCGGCATCGAAGTGGGTGAGTGGTTTCATCGGGACGTCCGCTTTTGGGGTCGCAAGGAGGTATCGGGAATGGGGTTTGGAGCGCTGCGGTGAAGCG
>Ga0164294_10006386_pt1 | contig 10096 bp, 7 predicted proteins | sample GEODES005metaG_FD_111479 | JGI IMG/M metagenome (GOLD analysis project Ga0164294, IMG submission 111479) | Oligotrophic lake water microbial communities from Sparkling Lake, Wisconsin, USA - GEODES005 metaG | ecosystem: Environmental > Aquatic > Freshwater > Lake | place: USA: Sparkling Lake...
CCGATATAAGAGCGAATATTAATTATAGCTTTAAAAAAGGCAATATTAGTTTTGGAAAAGATAATTTAATCTGGGGTTATGGAGAAAATAGCAATATAGTATTATCAAATAAAGCACCTTCCTATCCTTATATTAGATTGGATTATAAGCCTCTAAAATGGCTTAATTTTAATTATACTCATGCCTGGTTAAATTCCAATATTGCCGACTCTAGTCTCTCTTATTTTACAAATACTGATAGAATTGACAATGACTTTCGTTTAGTTTTTGTACAAAAGTACTTAGCCACTCACTCTATTGAAATACAGGCTATGAAAGGCTTAAATATAGCAATTGGAGAGTCTATTGTATATAGTGATAAAATGGACCCTGGATTTTTAATACCCATTAACTTATTTAAATTTTACGATAATAACAGAAGTAATTATTTAATTGAGGCTGGTTCTAATGGGCAATACTTTTTATCCTTAAGTTCAAGAAATCAAATAAAAAATATGCATTTATATTCTACTTTATTTATTGATGAAATAAAAGTAAGCTCAATATTTAACAAAACAGAGAGACGAAATCAATTAGGATATAATTTAGGAGGGTCTATAACAGATGTATTTATTCCTTATCTGAGCTTAGGTGCTGAATATACAAGGGTTAACCCATTTGTATACTCTAATTTAATACCGGCCCAAAACTATACAAGTTATAACTATAGTTTAGGTGACTGGATGGGTAATAATTTTGATAAAGCAATTTTATTTGCTAAATACACTCCTGTCGCTAAATTAAAATTAGTAGCACGTTATCAAAAAATTCGAAAAGGTGGTGCCGGAACCATATATGAACAGTATACAGCTCAACCACAACCAGCATTCTTATTCGATTATATAAAAAACAGATCTGATATATTTTTACAAGCTAGATATGAATATATTAATAATGTTTACCTACATAGTTCATTAACACTTATGCAAACAAAACTTGCAGATAGAAGCATTCTTAAAGACAATACTTATCAACTAGGTATCTCAGTAGGGCTGCCGTAAGTATTTTCTATAAATAAAAGTCCTACAAAAGTCCAAAAAGGAAAGGCGCCCATGGGGCCTTCAAAAAATACATCAAAGCTCCCATTAATAATAAAGGCTAGTAGTATAGACGTTATAGCCAAGGATTTACCAACTAATTTTCTTAAAAATAAAGGTTTGAATATTGATACCAACCAAATTATCCAAGCAATAAAAACAAGATATCCAAACCTTGCTAAAATTGTTAAATGAAAGTTATGAGGAGATCTCAAATTTTCATCTGGATTTAAAATATCATTTCCAGCCAAACTCATCCCAAGTCCTTTCCCTACAAAAAAATGTTGAAGTGTAAAACTTTCATTTATCAGCTTGGCCCACCATATTAAACGCCATACTTTATTGTCGACTAAATTACCATCAATGTTAGCACTAACAATAGAGCTAAAATTATCAGTTATTTGAGATATACTAATAGTTCTTCCTTGAGCATCTCCTTGAATGTCAATAGCTACAAATAAGCCCATACCAATAACCATTATAATAGGAACGAATTTTAAAAGTTTTCTAAGAGACTCATTTAATATTTTCTCTTTTGAGAAGAAAAAAAATGAAAATAGAGCAAGAATATAAGCAATACTTCCGGACCTAGTAAAAGCCAGTAGAATTAAAAAATTAATTACAATGAGTATAGTATTAGCTATTAACCATCTTCTAGAGTATTTTTCTGTATATAAGAAAAGTAAAACAGTACTAATTAATAAATGCACAGACTTGTCTCCATTTTTGTATATAATAATATTTTGGTTGCCAAAAATATTAATGGGTGGTAGATAAAGAAATACAAAATAAAATAAAAAGAAGTTTAAAAATAGTACCAAAGGAACCCACTTATAAATTATAATTAATTTTTGCCAAATAAACTTATAGTCATTTTTTAAAAAATAAATAATAAAAGCAAACCATGCGTATTGAAAAGCTAATGAGTCGCGAAGAACATTTAATATAGAATATTGAAATATTCCAAAAATAATATATAAAAAAGAAATGAGTATAAAAATACCTACTATAATTTGTTTTCTATTTAAACCTATTTCAAACTGTTTTCTATTAATAAATAGAATAAAAAAACCAACAACTAATAAAATTTCAGCCATATAAGAATAGGCCACTCCTTTATTAAAAAACACATAAAGTAGTAATACTAAAAAATAAAGTTTTATATAGGCTCTATTTAACAACTGCATGTAGTAAATATTTTATAGAAATTTGAAATTGGTTATTATATTTATCGGAGTATATCGATGGCATATCATATTCAGAGCCATCTTCTTCTCGAATCCATCTATAATTAAGCGCATTTGTGTTAGTGAAACTAGCAGAAAGTAATATATTTTTAATGGGCATAACTTGTAATTCTAATCGTTTTGTTAAATCTACCCAATATCTATTATAATATCCATAGTCATTTACATACGGGTTATAATATACAGAATAATAAAAATCGTTATTAAATACTGTTCTTTCTACAAAAATTCCAAGTTTAGTGTAGCCCTTATTCCAACTCAAACTAATGCTCTGGTTATTAGAACCTGGTCCAACGGAGGCCCCCATTAGTTGGCCATTATTTGACCAGCCCTGTTGTATAGTAGTGCTTAAATACCAACTATTGGGTTTACCACCACCAAAAGGATACCCTTCATACAATATATCTCTTGGATTCATTAATTGTAATTGCGTAAATTCTACATTTAAGCTTAGAAATGAATCGAATAATTTTAATGGGACCAGTTTCGTGGCTCCAAATACAAAGGCAGGCCTCATTCTTTCTTTAAAAAATTTCCAAGGCCAAGGAGCCTCATTAATCAGACCCATTTCTCCGTAAAATTCAGAATGGTCTTCTGGCATAGAAAATCGAAAAAATATAGAGCCAATTTCTTGTTTTGGTAAATTTTTACTAAAAAAATTAACTGTATCACCTAAAGCATTAGTAGCATGCCTATAAAATTGTCTAGCATAAGCATAGCCAAAATAAAAATTAGGTATCCATTTCGGTTGGTAATTTATGGTAATTCCATCTATTTCACGTTCATCTAAATTTTTAAATACCTTACAAGGTTGGCAAATATCTAATAGTCCTTGATCTATATCGAAATATTTTGTCGGTTCTAGTTTTCCAACAATTCCAGCTAGTTCAAAACTTCCTATGTATGTTTTAATTGGTTCAACTGTTTTTAAATAATAATGTTGAAAACCTGACGCATTATTAGTAAAAACTAAACTATTTCTTTTACCTGGTCCCCACCATATATTTTCATTAGAAACACCAGCTGCCATATACTTAAATTTTATGCCTGCACGGGATTGTCCTAAGGTACTCTCTTCAATACGGTCATATCCATATTGTCTAAAATTATCAATATTATTTGCAACCATTCCAAAGTACTTAAACATAAAATTACCATCCCCAGTATTACCACGGTAAGACTCTTGTGTTAGATTTTGTACAGTAAGTTTTTCAGGCTGGTAGTTTATATCAAAAATTAAAAACTTTAAATTTACACCATAACTATAACGTTCTTGCCAGCCCCTAGCTGGATACATATTACCATCATTAAAACTTATAGGCTGTAATGAATTATTTTGTTGATCATAATTTAAACTGATTGATTGTATAATATCCTTGGTAGTTCCTTTTAATTTACTCTGTAAGAATTGAAAAGAACTTGTAGACCTTATTAAAAATGAATTGGCAATAGCTCCATTACTGTCATTTAATAATTGTCTGTTTCTTTGATAATCCATTAAACGAATATCATCAAAAAAACTATTTTGAGCAAAGCTTGTAAAATAGTAAAAAAACAAAAAAACAAAAAATAAACTTTTTTTAACTACCATAAATAAATAGTATTTAAAAATATATAAACGTTAGAAGCTTTAATATTATTCTGCCATAAGTAATTTTTTGAATTAACCCATTCTAAATTTAGATTAAATAAAAAGTGGTTATACTTTTGTTTTAATTGAATGCCATAAGAGTAATCATTCCAATAGGGCGCCCCGCCATCATTAGATAAAATATTAGTAACTCCAATTGGATTATGTGCAACATGCTGAAATTTAATACCGTATTTATTCCAGCCTTTATTAAGGCTTAATGCAAAAGTTTGAACATCATTACCCCAACCAGACCCTGCGCCCAAAATTTGGTTTTCATTAATATAACCTCCATTTTGATGAACATACCAATTACCTGCATTTCTTTGTAAATAGCTAGGTCTTTGCGACATTTGGGTAGCTTCCGCTTCAAAATTTAAATAGGTGTTTTTATTTAAATATTGAATTTTCTTTAACCCATATATAGATGCTGCAGAATGTGACATATCTAAATTTAAATCTCTTGAGTTTGAACTACCATCATTCCAACCATATTCAAAATAAACTTCGGCATGTTCTTTGGGAAAAATATATTTTGCTGAGCCACTTAATACTTGGTCAATGGGAAGTGAATTATCCTGATATGTATTTCTAAATAGTGGCTTTAAAGATAGTAAATAATAATCGGTTAATTTACTACTAGGTTTCTCTTGAGTGGGAAGTGTAAAAGCTCTATTTGCTGTAAGATAAAAGTTTTTAAGAAATGTAGGGCTATAAGAAATTGATAATAGACTTAAATAATTTGTAGAAGAAGTGTTGCCATTTAGTTTTAAATTTGCATTTTCAAAACCCTGTCCTTCATTATAGGTTAAAGTGCCTCCTATAACATTTAGTTGAAAACTGCCAATAGGAGATTTTAAGGGTCTATTTGTTTGAATATTAAAATGATTAAACCCTGTCGCATTATTAGACATTAACAAAGAACTATATTGTCCTGGCCCTAGCCATAAATTTTGAGTACTTGCACCAACACTAAGTGGGCCAAAATCTATTCTTAAGTTTGATTGGCCTAAAGTTAATTTACTAAGTGCTGAAGTTCGTTGTCCCCATGCTGGACTTGTCTCATAAGGATCCGATGCAGTTTTAAAAAATTCTGGCCGAAGGGTTAAATGAATATTTCCTAAGCGCATATAAACTCCCCCACTTCCTACAAACTGGTAGCCCTTTGAAAAACTCAATGGCCCGTCATTCCAGCCATAGGGGTGGTGTGAATTATATTTTTGTAAAAAATTAATAGGAAGTAATTGGATATCGGAATGTTTTCTTTCAACTAAGTGGCCATTGTTTTCAAATTCAGGGTCAATCATGGCAAGTAAACTATCATAGCCTAACTTAGGGGTAAGTATATAGGGACGTATAGTTAACGACTGTTCTGGTTGTAATTTGCCTAGTAATTGTAAATCACGAATATTATCATCAAAATCGGTATAGCCCACAACCATGGGTATGCGTAATTTATTTTTAGGGCCATCATATGGGGTAGGTAGTAAATTTTGATACCATCTTCTGAAATTAGAAATAGGTTTTAAGGTATCAGCTTGTTGCTCTTGCGCATTTAAATTTATACATAAAAAACTAACTATAATTACCATATAAATAGGTAAAAAATAGGTAGTTATTTTTTGTACTTTTCTCACTTGTCAAAGATAAATATTAATAAGCAAAATTGATGCTTTACCTACTTAAGATTTGCCTTATAATTCGATATCTTTGAAATTCAATATGTTTAAACATTCATGAAAATTTCAGTAGCATTTATTGTATACAATGGCGCCAAGTATATGCGCGCGCAGCTAGATTCTATAATAGCTCAAACACATAAAGTGAATGAAATTATTGTATGCGATGATGCCTCTTCAGATAATACCAAAGAAATACTAGAAGAATATAAAAACAAACATCCCAATTTGTTTTTTATTCATTATAACACAAAAAATATAGGTCCTACAAAAAATATTGAAAAGACTATTCAGGTCTGTACAGGTGAATTAATTCTACTTGCAGACCAGGATGATTATTGGGAAGCAAATAAGGTAGTAAATATAATAAATTGGTTTGAGCAAAACCTTCATATGAATGGTGTATTTACAAATGGTACACTTATAAATTCAAAAGATGAATTAGATAATAAATACTGCTTATGGGATGCAATGAGCTTCCCTTATAAAACCATTAGAAGTAAAACTGAACTAAATAACAGTTTAAAAGTATACATTAACACAGTTGAAAATTGTGTAACAGGCGCTACACTTGCTATTAGAAATAATTTGTCATTTTTACAAAACCCCTTTCCAACTATCAAGAACTTAGTGCACGATAGATGGCTTGCGATTAATTTAGCAGAAAATAATAGTTTAGGCATTTTGGAAGAAAAATTAATTCGCTATAGAATTCACTCAGAACAAGCCATTGGAGGAATGACAGAAAATATAGAAAAGTATATTGACTTAAATACTAATTTATTAGAAGGTACACCCAATATAAACAATAGTATTGTAAGCTTTAAAGACCTTCGATATATTTTAAATAAAATTGAAACTAATTTGCAAATTCAAAACGAAATTTTAAAAATAGAAAATAAGAATTTTGATAATACTAATTATATAGCTATTTTAAAAAATAAGCATAAAATTTATTTAGAATTTGGATTTGAAAAATGGCCAATACTTAGTGGCCTTAGAAAATTTAAAAAGCTATTTATAGCCTAACAATTATAAGACTAGATTTTATCTAAAAAGCCATTTAGGTATACTTTAAAATAACTGTTTTTAAGTATAAATAAATGGTAAATACAAAACCATATTAGCGATATAATTGAAATAGAGGTTAATACAATTATACTGTCTGCAATAATAGATTTAAATATAATTACAAATACTATATAAGGTAATGCACCTACTAATTGTTTTAAAAACATATTAGTAAGCCCCCCTACTTTAAAATACTTTTTAGTAAAATAGATAAAGGAAACTGATACCGATAATTCAGTTACTAAAATGGTAATGGCTTCACCTACCTCCATTAATGAAGGCACTAATAATATAGAAAGTACAACACTTACAGACATGCCAATAATGGCTGAATACAGTATCTGCCTGTCTTTGGCTAGGGCGCTTAGTACCTGAAAGCCAAATATAGAAGATAAACTTACTATTAAAATTAAAGGGGCTGTTATTTGTAATGGAAGTATTGACCTATCAAAGTTTTGGCTAAATAGTACATGTACTATTTCCTTGGCACAAGAAATAAATATAACAATAGCAGGAATTGATAAGCTTACTAGAACAAAAAATACATGTCTTATAAGTTCTCTAAACTTTTCAATTTGTTGGCTATGGTATAAATTAATTAGGCTTGGAAATATAGCTACTGTTACAGCGCCAAATACTGCTATAATTAATTTATTTAATTTAAGTGCGGTAGAATAATATCCTACACTTTCATTATTGGCTAAAAAACCTAATAAAATAGTATCTAATGAAAAGTAAATACTAATTGAAAATATAGTTAAGAAAATATATAATAGTGGCTTGATATGTTTTCTAAGGTCTAGATTAGAAAAGGTTTCTTTATTAAGTGAAATATGTTTGCTTAAATTATTAAAATTAATAATGGCTAGTAATACACTTAAGCCAAACTGCATTCTCATATAGTTCACATAGTCAAATTTTGATTTAATGAGTACAAATACAAAAATGATAAAAAAGAAACGAATAACAAATTGTCTAATGGCTATAAACTTAAATTGGTTCATGCCATTAAAAAACCACTCTAAATAAAATACTTGAAAAAAGAAATAGGCAATGGTCCAATAAAAAAGTACTTTTTCATTATTAAGTTGTGGAATAAAAAATACAGCTCCTAAAAAAAGAAAGGATAGCCCTAGTGTACAAATTAAATTAATGGTAAAAATTTCAGCAAAAATTTTAGTACGTTCTTTAATTTCATTTTGGACCTTAGCAATTTCTCTAATACCATAAATAGGAATGCCTAAAGCTGCTAACATTACAAAATACTTAGCAATACTTTCAGCAAAATTTAAAGCTCCAATATGTTCAGGTCCTAAAGTTCTTGCCAAATAAGGAAAAGTAATCAAAGGGAAAAAAACCTGTGATATAGCTAGAAGTACATTATAAAAAACACTATTCTTGACAGACATGAATTAAAAGTACTAAAAAACCATTAAACGGTTATGAAAAATAAGCTCTTATATTATTTCTAAAATTTAGAATTATCATTAATAATGCTCTTTTTAAGTAGCGTATAAAGTTAGTTTTTCTAATATAACTACCCACATTATCTTTATCTGTTGTAGTTATAATTTCATGAGTAATTGTGCCTAATTTTATTTTTTCAGGATCTATAAACTGCTTGAAAATATCATATGGGGTGGAAACTTTGCTGGTTTGTTTTAGTAAATACTGGGCAGTAGGTTTATTAATCGAATACCCATAGGCACAATAAATAGTATTCAATAAGGGCTCCCCAACCTTATATTTATTGAGACCACCTTGTATTATTATAGTTTTCGAACGCTTAATTTTAGCATTACCCTCCCAGGCACCCCAAAAAAACAGGTCATATTGCTTAGAAATAGGTTCAAAATAGGTTTCTAATAGACTAAAATCGAGAATTTTGCTATCCGATTCTAGGACCAAAAAATGCTCTTCATTATTGCTAGCCGCTTTTATAATTTGCCTTAATATTCTTCTATGACCTAATAAACAGGCAACTTCGGTAGCCATTAGGGCCTTGCCAGTTCTTTCTTTTGATTTATCTATAATGGACTTTAAAAAGGGTATATGCGTATTACTAGGATAAATAGACTCTGAAATTGTAAAGTACTTGAATTGATCACGCAAAGCTTCTACCCTTGCTATTCGGTCTTTCTCAAAAGCTGAATGAAGTATATATGTTTTAATATTACTAATCATTACAATAAATTCGTTAGTTTGAAATTACTAAATTCTCCGAATGAATTATTATCTATTGCATAAGGTGTTATAAAATTTCTAGGATGGCCATCTGGGAATAACATAAAATGTGGCTTATTAAATAATTCACATAAATGAATGGGCAAGCTATCAGCGGCAATTATAAAGTCCGCTTCTTGTATATATTTTATTAAATCTTTAAAATTATTATAGATAAGATCGTCTCCATTAATTTTATTTTTAAATCTAGCAATATTAATTTTTTTACCGTTTCCTGTGTAATGTTTTTTTATAGATTCAATTAGCTCCATCTTTAAAACTCTTTTTTTTAATCTTGCATCAGGTAGAATAAGAATATTATTTAGTTGCCTTGTTTGATAATCTTTCTTTGTTGTTTTCATGAAAAAAATATCATAATTAGAATAAATAGTATTGGGCATAATCAATGCTTTGAATTCTATACCTGTAAGCAAATTAATTGCTTTTATTCTGGTAGTTTGTTCGATATAATCTATCCCTTCAATATTTGGATTTTGCTTAACAAAATTTTTAATTTGTTTTAATTCATTCAGCATATTTAAACTTAGTATATGCTTATTGGTAAATAAACTTAGTTGGGTATTAGTTATTCCAAAATCAATAAATTGAATTTGTAAACTGCTTACATTAATAACTAAAGCAAGCTCTTGATACAGTGGTTCTAAGTGTTTGGAAGCAATTAAACTATACTTATTTTTTTGGGGGCTTTCTAATAGGGCTTGTAATAAGATTACAAAGTCTCCATAGGCCCTTAATAAAAATAGGCGGTGCATACTTAAAAATTAATTAGAGGTATACTTATAAAGCGCGTAGAAGAAAGAAAGCACAATACCTACAGCAAAGCCTATTAACAAAAAATACCTAGCTGGTGTACGCAGATCAAACATTGGATATTTAGGCGTATCTAATACTTGTATAACAGGTGTTTGATTTATTAAAGATAATTTTAAGGTCTCTAAATTTTTTGCCATTTCAGCATACATAGTATAGGCAACAGTTCTTTCTCTTGTAGTTTGTTCTATAGGTGTAGTATTATTATAGGTAAATTTATTTCTATAGTTCTCTTTTCTGTATTTCATTGCAGCATTTTCATTCACCAAGTCTTCAATTACAGGTACAATTAATTTGGAAGTTTTATTAGATATGTTATTTATTATATTTAGTAAGGAG
>Ga0164294_10006387_pt1 | contig 10096 bp, 6 predicted proteins | sample GEODES005metaG_FD_111479 | JGI IMG/M metagenome (GOLD analysis project Ga0164294, IMG submission 111479) | Oligotrophic lake water microbial communities from Sparkling Lake, Wisconsin, USA - GEODES005 metaG | ecosystem: Environmental > Aquatic > Freshwater > Lake | place: USA: Sparkling Lake...
CTCCGGAGAGTCCGAGGGTTCACACCTGCACTTCGAGGTCGCTGTCGGTAAGGGCCGCGCGGGCAAGTACGGCGTACCGACAAATCCACGCGATCTACTCTTCGGCAAGCCACGCGGCACGCATATCGGATGGGCGACCTCGCCACCCAAGTGGGCTTGCGCACGCTGGAGTTGTTAGAGCTTTTCGACCGGTGCGTATCTCAACAACAACCGCTTGAGCCCCTCAGACCCGAAGTCAATGGTCGCCTCAGTCTTGTCGCCCGCACCTGACGTCGAAATCACTGTGCCCATCCCGAACTTCTGATGCAGCACTCGCTCTCCGGCCGCCAACGACATGACCGGCGCAGACCCGGTGCGTTCCGATGTCGCCCACGGTGAAGCACTTCTCGAAACAGATCGCGAACTCGGTGATGCGAATGATGACGTGCGCACAGGTTCAATACGACGAGTCTCCTGCAGGTCTTCGGGAATCTCCTCCCAGAAGCGTGACACCGGGTTGTATGAAGGTGCGCCCCAAGATGAACGCATCACCGCGCGCGTGATGTAAAGCCGTTCACGTGCGCGAGTGATGCCCACGTATGCGAGACGACGCTCCTCTTCGAGTTCCTTTGGGTCACCCAGCGATCGCATGTGTGGGAAGACTCCATCCTCCATGCCGGTAAGAAACACGACTGGAAACTCCAGGCCTTTTGCCGTGTGCAAAGTCATCAGTGTCACGACCCCGCCATTGAGACGATCTGGAATCTCATCTGAATCCGCAACGAGTGACACACGTTCGAGGAAATCGGTCAAAGTACCCTCGGGATTTTCTTGCTCGAAGTCTGCAGCCACCGATTGAAGTTCGGCGAGATTCTCGACCCGCGACTCATCCTGCGGATCGGTAGAAGCTGCCAATTCTGCCAAATATCCGGTCTGCTCGAGGATCGCTTGCAGAACCGTCGTGGGGGCGGCTCCAGACTCTACGAGAGTGCATAAATCTGTCAGCAGCTTCGCAAACGCACTCACCACAGTCACCGAGCGAGCTGCCATGCCTGGCACTTCGACGCATCGCTGAAGCGCATCACCAAATGGAATGCGCTCTCGCTGGGCGAAGGCCTCCACCATTGCCTCTGCACGATCGCCGATGCCACGCTTGGGAACGTTCAGGATCCGCCGCAGCGATACGTCGTCGGAAGGATTAGCGAGCACACGAAGGTAGGCAAGAGCATCGCGCACCTCACGCCGTTCGTAGAAGCGCACACCGCCTACGACTCGATAGGGCATTCCCTTACGCACGAACACATCTTCAAGTGCCCGCGACTGCGCATTGGTGCGATAAAAAACCGCGACATTCCCCGGAATGGTGCCCTCAGTGTCGGCAAGCCGATCAATTTCTCCGGCAATGAAAGATGCTTCGTCTCTCTCGTCGTCCGCGACATACGAAACAATGGAATGACCTACTGCGCTATCGGTCCACAGCCGCTTCTCTCTGCGGCCATAATTGCGAGCGATGACGCGATTGGCCGCATCAAGAATCACTTGCGTCGAACGGTAGTTCTGCTCCAGCATCACCGTCTTTGCTGCGGGGTAATCACGCTCAAACTCCTCGATGTTGCGGATCGATGCCCCGCGAAAAGCGTAGATCGACTGGTCTGCGTCACCTACCACGACAAGCTCAGCGGGCGCCACTCCGTCTGCGCCACTGCCTACAAGCTCACGCACCAACACATATTGCGCATGATTGGTGTCTTGGTACTCATCGATAAGAACGTGCCGAAAACGCCGGTGATAGTGCTCTGCTACGTCAGGGAATAGCTGCAACACAGCAACAGTCGACACAATTAAATCATCGAAGTCGAATGCGTTGGCACGGCGAAGTCGCATCGTGTATTCGCGGTAAACCTCCGACAGAGTGCGTTCGGCCTCGTTGCTGACCTTGCGCGAGAAGTCCTCGGCGTCAATGAGTTCATTTTTGAGGTTGGAGACCTGGGAAAGCATCGACCTCGGCGTAAATCGCTTAGAATCAAGGCCAAGATCGCGTAAGACAAGAGTCATCAAACGCAGCGTGTCCGCAGAGTCATAGATCGAAAAGGTGCTGGCAATCCCCAGCCGTGATGACTCGGAACGCAGGATGCGTACGCATGCCGAGTGAAAAGTTGAGACCCACATCAACCTCGCCTGCGGACCGACAGCCTCCACTACACGCTCGCGCATCTCTGCTGCGGCCTTATTGGTGAAGGTGATGGCCAAGATCTCACCCGGTCGTGCGCCACCTTCGGCCAAAAGATGCGCGATGCGACGGGTGAGGACTCTGGTCTTACCGGAACCAGCCCCCGCAACGACCAAAAGTGGCCCACCTCGATGGACTACGGCCTCGCGCTGAGGTGGGTTGAGATCAGCGAGGAGGTCAGGCACTCGCGCAGTCTACGAAAGGGGGCCTGTCAGGGCCGCACTGCCGCACGCGGAACCACCACAGCAGGCAGGGAGCGTAGGACGCCGATGACGCGTACCGTCACCTGAGCATCCGGCTGACTCGTGAGCCAGCGAGTGCCGCCGGCCCGACTCACCGGGAGGAGCACCAGCCCGGTGCGCGTCTCACCTGCCGCGGCAGACAAGGTGGGTTGAATTGCCAGCCCGCGGCTCACTGGCCACATGGATAGCGAGGTGGCAGCAGCTCCTCCAGTGAGACTCACGCGCGCAATTACCCCACGCACATAGGACTTGGGAATGCTCCCAACGCCCACAATTTTCATCCCCGCCGGTTTGCTTCGCTCAACGGAAACTACGCCCGCACCACTCGCAGTGTCGAGAGTTGTCTCGGCATCGATGGGGAGTAGCAGATCACCGGGCGCGCCAGCACGAGCCGACCAGCCGGTGGCCGATACATCAACATTGACCGGCATGCGCGTCCTGTTAGTCAGCGTGACACGACCCAGTTCATCGACACCCGTGAGCACTGCGCTCGACACATCCTGCAAACGACGCACAGAAGCGCGCGCTGATGCATCTTGGATTCCGGCGTGTGGCCGGGCCACGATCACGGTGCCACTGGATCGTGCACCAGAGGTAGTTACCGTGAGCCACACCGACGACATGGTGATGTCGCCGACGTTCTCGGGTAACCCACCACGTCCAGCCAGCGACACAGTTCTCGACTCCCCCGGCTTCAGTGCTCCGCGAGCTGAGCCTTTAGAGGTGTAGGCAAGTGTTGGCAAAATTGACGTGATGGAACCACTGGCGCTGGTTGCATCGGGAAGACGTCGCACGAAGTAGCCAAGTACGTCAACCGACACAGCACTCGCACCAGAATTAACGCCCAAGGCAATCGTGCCATCGGAGCCAACGGGTAAAACCGTCTCTGCACTGTTAGACACACCAAGTGCCGCCTTGAGGACGGGATCACGAGGAGGAGCGCCACCGGACGGCCACGCGTACACGCTCACCGGCGCATTGGACTGTTCAGCAGTAATGCGCACTGCGACTGCACGTACGGTGAGCGGATCGGTAGGCCCAACTCCCGTCACATCTACGTATACGGGCACTCCGGTCACTCCAGCAGCAATCTGATTTTCAGCAGTTAGCACAGGGTTAGCGGGCTGGGTGAGCCTGCATGCCGTATTCGGATCGGCCGGAGCCACAGGATTTGCGGAGTCAAATACTCGAGTGGGGCGTACTGATACAAAATCCAACCCACGTACGGTCACCTTCGGGGTTGCCGTCGTGCCAGAGTCAACGCAAAAAGGAAGTGGCGTCGGATCGCCACCCCAGAAGGACGTGAGCCCGGCTGCTCCATCCCACGACAAAGACAGATGGATGTGATCGCGATGGCAGGACGTGTCGTAATCATCGGTTTGGTTTGCGAAACAACTGAGCCAGTTAAGCTCTGACCATTCCGGCTCTCCGGGCGCGGATTGCCAGATGCGATCATTCCAGCCGATGTACATGATGCCCAATCTGCGGGCCATTGCGTACTTATTGCCATCACTATCCTCCGCGAGCAGCCAGCGGATAAATGACTGTGCAACCTTGAACTGCGATGGTTTACTTTCGTCGATCATCCAGTCGATCGCGCGATATTCTTTGTGTTCGCTGCGGTTCCCGTAAGCACATTCTCGGGATGAATAAATCGCGTCTGCGAATCCTGGGTACGTTTCTTGAATGAGCGTGATGAGTTTGTCTGTGCCCTCCTTGGGCTCAAGATCACAGATGCCTTGGCCCTGATAGGTGGCCAGCGGGTCGATTTCGGCAGGCAGGTCGCTCGGGATAGAGGGAATGGGTACGTTAGCTGAGGGCGTTGCAGCAAGAGCCGGTATCCCGCCAAGAGCGACGACAAGCGCCAGCGGCACAAGCATCTGCAGGACGCGTAAGGCACGCCTAGGATGATGACTCGCTGACATGCTCATGAGTCTACGTCGGCAACACGACCGAAGCCTGTACGCGCGCTGGAGGGACACACATGGAAGACCAGCTCGTGGAGCGCGTTTTAGTCGTGACTGCGCACCCAGATGATGTCGATTTCGGCGCTGGCGGCACTATCGCTCAGTGGACCGACTCTGGGATCCATGTGACCTATCTGATCATCACCGATGGAGATGCAGGTGGGTTTGACCCCGACGTGCCACGGACTGAAATTCCGGTGATTCGACGTGCAGAGCAACGCTCAGCGGGCGACTGCGTCGGTGTCCACGACGTGCGGTTCCTCGGGTACCGCGATGGCGAACTTGCAGTGACACATGATCTACGGCGTGACATATCCCGGGTGATTCGACAAGTCCGTCCGCAGCGCATGCTCATCCAATCTCCCGAGCGCAACTGGGACCGCATTCAGGCATCCCACCCCGATCATCTTGCGGCTGGAGAGGCGGCGATTCAGGCCATTTACCCTGATGCGCGAAATCCTTTTGCCCACATCACTCTCGGGCGCGACGAAGAACTCGAAGCGTGGACTGTGCCCGAAGTGTGGGTCATGGCTCATCCGACCCCGACGCATTTCGTTGACGTCACAGATCAATTTGATCGCAAACTCGCCGCGATCACGTCACATGCAAGTCAACTTCCAGATCCCGACGCGATGGAAGGTTGGATGCGTACGCGCCTTGCCGAGATGGCTCAACGTGGAGGTCTCCCCGATGGCCGACTTGCCGAAGCGTTTTTCATAGCGCAGACCGCCTGACAGCTCTCCCCCGCTACTCCCACTCGATAGTGCCGGGCGGCTTGCTGGTGACATCGAGCACCACACGATTGATCTCGCGGACCTCGTTGGTGATGCGGTTGGAGATACGCGCTATTAGGTCATACGGAAGGCGAGACCAGTCTGCGGTCATCGCGTCCTCGCTCGACACCGGGCGAAGGACGATCGGATGACCGTATGTTCGACCGTCTCCTTGGACTCCGACCGAACGCACATCGGCGAGTAGGACCACCGGGAACTGCCACACACTCGCATCCAGCCCCGCAGCAGTGAGTTCCTGACGAGCAATCGCGTCTGCAGCCCGCAGAATCGCGAGACGATCGGAGTCGATTGCGCCCACAATGCGAATTGCCAAGCCTGGGCCCGGAAATGGATGCCGCATGACGATGTCACGGGGCAGGCCAAGCTCTAACCCAACAGCGCGCACTTCATCCTTGAAAAGAGTGCGCAGGGGCTCAACGAGAGCAAATTGCATGTCGTCCGGGAGCCCGCCGACGTTGTGGTGGCTCTTGATTGTGGCGGCACCTGCGCCCACTCCTGACTCAACGACATCGGGATAGAGCGTGCCTTGAACGAGGAACTCAACCGGATCGGAATCGCCACCCTCGGCGACGACCTGACGCGCGGCGTCCTCAAATACGCGGATAAATTCACGGCCAATGATTTTGCGCTTCTGCTCTGGATCGGTTACTCCCGCGAGCGCGGTAAGGAATCGTTCTTGAGCATCAACAACAACAAGACGCACGCCAGTAGCAGCAACAAAATCGCGCTCGACTTGCTCGGCTTCACCCTCGCGCAGCAAGCCGTGGTCAACGAAAACACACGTCAACTGGTCGCCCACTGCTCTCTGGACCAAGGCCGCTGCAACTGCAGAATCAACGCCTCCGGACAGCCCGCACAGGACACGCTTGGCGCCGACCTGCTCACGAATCGCGGCGATTTGTGCATCAATCACACCATCAGTTGTCCATGTGGGATCGCACCCGGCGATGTCATGCAGGAACACTTCGAGAAGCCTTTGGCCGTTTTCGGAATGCAACACCTCAGGATGGAACTGAACGCCAGCAAGACGCCGGGACGAGTCTTCGAAGGCAGCGACACGGGCACCGGGTGACTGTGCAGTCACCGTGAAGCCATTAGGCGCAACTGTCACCGAGTCGCCATGTGACATCCATACAGTCATCTCAGTCGGCAATCCGTCGAACAACCGCGACTCACCTTCGACCATGAGCTGCGTCGATCCGAATTCGCTCTGCCCAGTGCGCTCGACGGTGCCGCCCAGAGCCTGAGCCATAGCCTGAAATCCGTAACAGATGCCAAACACTGGGATGCCTGCGTCAAATAGGGCCGGATCAATGCTCGGCGCACCTTCGGCGTAGACACTCGACGGCCCACCCGAGAGCACAATCGCCGAAGGCTTCTTCGCAATCATCTCTGCCACTGACATCGTGTGGGGCACGATCTCGGAGTACACATGGGCCTCGCGCACGCGTCGAGCGATGAGCTGCGCGTACTGAGCTCCAAAGTCAACAACGAGAACGCTGGTCATGCGTTGAGCGTAGTCGGCAGTCTTAGAAGCCCGACGGGGACGGGACCACCGTGACGCCGATATTGCCTGGTTCATTGGCGAGAAGGACTAAGACGACCGCCAGCCACACGATTCCCAACGCAACCCAGAGTCCCAGCCCGACGATTCCGATGATCAGACCGGCCTTCGCCATGCCCTTGTTATTGGCGATGCCCTTATCGGCGTTCTTCATGCCCAAGATGCCAAAGACAATGCCGAGGACGCCACCAATAAACGGGATACAGCCGACGATTCCGAGGATGGACAGCACAAGCGCCGCAATCCCGAGCCCGTTTTGGGTCTGCCGACCGGGCTGGCCACCGTAGGGGCTTGGCGATGCGTAGGCCGGGTAGGTCGCAGCGGGCACGGGAGGGGGCGGCGGAGTCCCGGGTGGGGCCACAGCGCCCATGGGCGGCCACACGGGGGGCGGCGGGGCGATGGGCGGCTCTGGTGCCGGGACGGGCGCAGTGCCTTCTGGCTGTTCAGTCATAGGGACAGGGTAGTCGCCCACTTCCCCGAAGCAGGGGTCGTACGGTCAACCTCTGGACCAATGCGAAATTGCCTGAGCTTGCGCTAGACGACGCTCAGCGGCAAACGCAAGGCGCCGGGGGCGGCCGAGGGCACCACGGGCGATCGCGGCGCGATGGGATCGAGTCGTTCATATTCAGACCCAAGGGGTGGGCGCGAATCCGCGTCGCCCTTATTGGGCCACAACGACATCGCGCGTTCGGCTTGGGCAGTGATAGTCAGTGATGGGTTGACACCGAGATTGGCTGTGATCGTTGAGCCATCCACGATGTGCAGGCCCGGATGTCCGTATGCACGGTGATAGGCATCCACCACGCCCGAGTCTGAGTCTGCGCCGATCACGCATCCTCCTACGAAGTGCGCAGTGAGCACGGCGTCGAAGGTGTCGAAGACATTGCCCGCGGGCCGGCCATCGATGATCTCCGCTGCGCGCTCGACCACTTCGGCAGCAGCTGGGATGTACGTCGGAGCCGGCGAGGATTCATCCTGGCGGGTCGTCAGACGCCAACCGAAACGGCCGCGATGGCCAGTGAGAGTCAGTGAGTTGTCAACGGACTGCATCACGAGCGCGATGACACCGCGCTCGCTCCATTGATGCACGTTGAGCAACCTCACGGCTGTGTCACGCTGCTGCCACATCTGCGTCCCCCAGGTTTTCCAACGTGCGACACCAGGCACCGGGCGTGTAAGCACCGATTGCAGCAGGCCCATCGAGTTCGATCCTTTGCCATAGCGCACAGGTTCGATGTGCGTGTTTTCTTCAGGGAAGAAACTCGAGGTGATCGCCACACCACGGGAGAAGTCCTTATTTGCAGACTTGCCTACAGCACCGAGGATCGACTCCGAATTGGTGCGCGACAAACGGCCAAGTGAACGCGACAGACGCGGGAGATGCCCCTCGTCTCGCATGCGATGCAACAGCTTCTGCGTGTTGTAGGTGCCGGCAGCGACGATGACGTGCTCGCAGCTAAATGAGCGGGTCTTGCGATTGGTCCACGATCCCGTGCTGGCGGTAACCACATTAAAACCGCCACCAGCCCGCTCGCGAATCTCTGTCACTGTTCGAAGCGGATGCACCACAGCGCCAGCGGCTTCGGCGAGGCCTAGGTAGTTCTTGGGCAAGGTGTTCTTGGCGTTGTGGCGACACCCGGTCATGCACTCACCGCACTCGATGCAACCTGTGCGCGCCGGTCCAACACCGCCAAAGAACGGATCGGATTTGGTGACGCCGGGGCCTTCCCCGAAGTAGACACCCACTGGAGTCATCCGGAAGGTGTGACCGACGCCCATTTCGTCAGCAACGGCTTTCATCACTACGTCGCTGGGAGTCATCGTGGGATTGTCGACAACGCCAAGCATTCGAGCAGCTTGATCGTAGTGAGGCGCGAGTTCGTCAGCCCAGTTGGTGATGCCACTCCATTGCGGGTCATCAAAGAATCGCTTGGGTGGAACGTACAACGTGTTTGCGTAATTCAATGAGCCACCGCCAACACCTGCCCCCGCGAGCACCACAACATCCTTCAGGATGTGGATACGTTGCAAGCCGGTGCAACCCAGCCGCGGAGCCCACAGGAATGAAGGCAAGCGCCACGACGTCTTGGGGAAAGTCTTTTCAGTGAAACGTCGCCCCGCCTCAATCACGCCGACTCGGTAACCCTTCTCCGTCAGGCGAAGAGCGGACACCGATCCGCCGAATCCAGACCCCACGATGACTACGTCGTAGTCGAAACCAGCCATGACCAGAGGTTACTCGTAGCTGGCCGCAGCGCGCTCGGCTTCGGCTGGACCCCAGCCGAGGGCTCGTCCGAGCAGCTCAGCCGCATCTAGCGCGGCGCTTTTTGCGCCATCCCGTGTCTCCAGCGCAATTCGAGTACGACGGATGAGGACATCTTCAACGGCCAGCGCGGCCTCGTGAGTGCCCGCGTGCACAATCTCCGCTCGAAGGTATGGCTCCCCCTCAACAAGCGGCTTAGCGAGCTCAGAATCGTTGAGTAGGTCGAAGACCTCGCTCACGCGTCCCCCATGGCGACGCAATAACGACTCCACGACCTCCACCGGCAGACCCACTTCTTCCGCGATCTGAACTCGAGCGGCCCAATCAGTCTCGTAACCAGCGGCTCCCACCAAGGGGATGTCTGCAGTACGCGACTCCCGCACGGACGAGTGACCCTGGGAGACAAGGTCAGTGACAGCCGCATCCACCACGTCGGCGGCCATCACCCGATAGGTCGTGTACTTGCCACCAGCGATCTGCACTAGCCCCGGCACGGGGCGGAAGATCGCATGCTCACGCGAGAGCGTCGTCGTCGCGTCATCGTCTTTGCCGTCGGAGACCAAGGGGCGCAGACCGGCGTACACACCGACGACGTCTTCACGACGTAACGGACGGATGAGCCAACGATTGGCTTGACCGATGAGGTAGTCAATGTCCGCCTCGTCGGCGGTCGGATCAGCGAGATCGCCTTTCCAATCGGTGTCAGTAGTTCCCACCAACCAGTTGCGACCCCACGGAAGCAGGAACAACACACTGGCCGGCGTTCGAGCGATTACGGCGGTGCTTGAGTGGAAGGCGTCGCGTGGGATTACGAGATGGACGCCCTTGCTTTGTCGCACTTCGGCGGCGGGCGGCCCACCGAGAAGTGCACGAACCCGATCGGTCCACACACCAGCCGCGCTGATGACCACGCGTGCATAGATGTCGTAGGTCTCGTTCGTGATTGTGTCTTTGACGCGTACGCCATTCACATGTTCGTCGCCCTCTATCGTGACACGCAGTAGTGCCACCACCTCGGTGCGAGTGACTATCGCTGCTCCGTAGGAAGCCGCCGTGC
>Ga0164294_10006388_pt1 | contig 10093 bp, 8 predicted proteins | sample GEODES005metaG_FD_111479 | JGI IMG/M metagenome (GOLD analysis project Ga0164294, IMG submission 111479) | Oligotrophic lake water microbial communities from Sparkling Lake, Wisconsin, USA - GEODES005 metaG | ecosystem: Environmental > Aquatic > Freshwater > Lake | place: USA: Sparkling Lake...
CGACCCGATTCGGCGCCGTCGCCTGGCAGTGGCGATTTCTCACCGACTGCCTGAATCGCGACGACTTCGCGCAGTTTTGGGAGGCGCGGCGCGATCAGGCGCCCGAGTCCACCCCGGCCCCCCCGCCCGACAGCTGCAGCGCCATCGGTGCTTCGGGGTGAGTTGCGTTCAGTCCCGCCAGACCCCGCCGGCGCGGATGTCTTGGCGTGCACGGAGTTCGGCCGCCATATGTTCGCTCACCACCTTGGTCGACGCGCCGACCAACTGGTGAATGAGGTTGTGGATCATGGCCGTCCGGAAGGCGCTCCCCAGCGGCGCGTCGAGCTCGTAGAGCTCGAGGTACCGCGGACGGGTCAGCGCCAGCAGCTGGACATCGTCGCGGGCATAGACCGAGGCAAAGCGGGGCGTCCCGAGCGCCATCGAGCTGTCACCGAACACCTGACCGGGTTCGACCCGCGCCAGGGTCTCGGCGAATCCGTCGCCCAGCTCGAGCAGCACATCCGCCTTGCCCGACAGCATCAAGAACAGGTCTTCGGGCGACTCTCCCTGGCGACAAATCGCCTCATTGGCTTCCCGGCTGACCGGCTGAAACCAACCGCTGATCTGACGGAGCTGATCCGGAGGCATCGCTGAGAAGCAGGTGCTGCCTTGCAGCGCGCCCAACACGTCCAAGGTGGCCGCTTCGGGTCGCCGCCCCTTGCCTTGGAACACCCGCTCGAGAAATCCCCGTTGGGTGGGCGTGGGCACCCGGTCTTGGCCCTTGACGAAGCTTCGAATCTGATCATCGAGGGCAATGAGCCGCTCGCCCAACCGCCGAAGGACCGCGCGCTCGATGTGGTAGGCGACGGGGTGCTGGGCGTCGAGCAGGCTCAGGAAATCGGAGGGCGACAAGACCAACAGCTCGACCACCGTGGTCGCCACCGCGCTCGCGATCCGTCTCATGCCACCAAAGAACTCGACTTCCCCCAACAGCTCGCGCTGACCCACATGCCCCAGCGCGACCCCGCGCGCAGAGACCTCGAGGCTGCCCGAGAGGACAAAGGCGAGCGCATCGTCCTCTTCACCCTCGACGAGCACCACATCTCCCGGCTCGAACCGCGCCGGGGCGAGAAAGCGCGCGGCTTCGTTGGCGATTTCGGGCGGTACTCCTGCGAAGACGGGCGGTAGGGCTTGGAGCATGGCGACGACCTCACACCGTGTTTTCTAACTGTATACACCGCATTCGTCCCTACTTCGCCGGCGCGGCGGAGACCTCCTCTGTCGTTCGACGGACCCAACGCGCCCACAGCGCGCCTCCGCGCGCGATCCACCACTCCATCCAAACAAAGGCCACCGGAACCACGAGCAGGGTGAGGAAGGTCGACGAGATCACGCCACCGATGACCGAAATCGCCATGGGCGCACGAAACTCTGCGCCAACTCCCGTTCCAATCGCGGTCGGCACCATCCCGAGCACCATCGCCGCCGAGGTCATCAGGATCGGGCGCAACCGCCGCGGGCCCGCCCGCCGCATCGCCTCGACCGGGTCCGCGCCGTCTCGCTGCGCCTGCAGCGCCCCATCCACGAGCAGGATGGCGTTCTTGGTGACGAGGCCCATCAGCAGGATGAGGCCGATCTGGCTGCCCATGGAGATGCTGGAGCCCGTGACCGCGAGCGCCCAAACCGACCCGATCAAGCCGAGCGGCACCGAGAGCAGCAGGGTGAAGGGGTGGGCCAGGCTCTCAAACTGCGAGGCCAACACCATAAAGATGCAAATCATCGCGACCGCCATGGCGAAGCCCATGCTGTCGGCGGTCTCCGCCATGTTTTTGGCCTCTCCGTCCAGCACCCAGTACATGCCCTCGGGAAGCGGTCGGGCGGTCAACTCGGCCTCCAACCCATCGAGGATGGCGCCGAGGGAGCCGCCGGGCGCGATCTGCGAGCTGACCGTGATGGCGCGCATCCGGTCCTGGCGCTGCACTTCGGCTGCACCGGCGGCCATTTCCACCCGCGCCACATCGCCCAAGGCCACCCGCCCGCGCGGGCTCGGGAGCGGGAGCGCGGCGATGGCCCGCTGGTCCACTGCGAACCGAGGATCGGCGCGCATGCGGATGTCCGCCTCGTCTTCGCCGTCCTGGAGCGAACCAACCACCTGACCCTCGACCAACATGCGCGCCGTTGCGCCGACCAGTCCGGCCGGGACACCCCGATCCGCTGCGACATCCCGGTCGATGGCGACATGCAACTCGGGTCGTCCGAGCGAGACGCTCAGGCGCACATCGCTGGTGCCCGGGATCGCCTCCAGCGTCGCCCGGATCCGATCCGCCTCGGCGCGCAGCTGCGTGAGGTCGTCTCCCTGGACGATGATCATCAGCGGTGAAAAGTCTCCTCCCAAGCCTTCGATCGGACTTGGGCGGGAGATGGTGACCTCTGCCGACGGCAGCGTCTCCAGGATGGCACGGGTGGCGTCCATGAACGCCTCGAGGGGCTCGTCGCGTTCCTCGCGCGGCTTCACGCCCACCCGGATCTTCACCCGGTTGTCCGCGTCCTCGACCCCGACCACCGCATACACGCGCTCAACGCCCGGAATCGACAGCAACTGCGGCTCGACGGACTGCACCGCCGTCGCGGTCGCGTCGAGCGAGCTGCCGACCGGCAAGCGCACGTCGGCAAAAAAGTCCCCGCGGTCTTCCTGGGGAACAAACTCTGCCGGGAGCAGCGCCGCCAGACCACCCGAACACAGCAGGATGAGGCCGGCGATGGCCATGGTCGTGAAGCGCCACTGGAGCACCCACGCCAGCACCCGGCGGTAGATCTCGTCGATGCCCTCGAGGATCCGCTCGACCACCCGCGCCACGCCGCGGCGCGGCCCGTGTCGGACGGTCGACAGGCGCGCCGACAACATCGGATCGAGGGTGAACGCGACAAACAGCGAGAGCAGCACGGCGACGGCGATGGTCAGGCCAAACTGCTTGAAGAACTGGCCCACAATGCCGCTCATGAAGGCGACCGGGACGAACACCGCGACCAGCGAGAGGGTGGTCGCAAGGACGGCGAGCGCGATCTCAGCCGTCCCGCGCGATGCGGCTTGCTCGGGCGTGTCGCCGAGCTCCAAGCGGTGGGTGATCGCTTCGCGGACCACGACCGCGTCGTCAATCAGCAGGCCGATGGCCAGGGACAGCCCCAGCAGGGTCATGGTGTTCAGCGAGAACCCGAGCGCCCCCATCATCGCGAAGGTGCCCACCACCGACGTCGGCAGCGCCAGCGCGCTGATCAGCGTTCCGCGCAGATCCAGCAAGAAGAAGAGAATGACCAAGACGGCCATGGCGCCACCAAACCAGATGGCGGTGGTGACCTCTTCGGCGTTGGCTTCGATGCTGACCGACTGATCCCAGATCACCTCGGACTTCGCCCCGAGCGGCAGGGTGGCCTGCAGCTCGTCGAGCGCGGCGTGCACGCCGTGCGCGACCTCGACGGTGTTGGCCCCCGAGCGCTTCACCACTTCGAGCGACACCGCCTCGCGCCCGTTGAACCGGACCATCTGGTCCGGAATCGCGTGATCGTCGTAGACCCGGGCCACTTCGGACAAGCGGACCTGGCGCCCCTCCCGGGTCATCCACACCACCGTCGACGCGAGGTCGGCCACCGACCGGTACCGGCCGTCGGCGCGGATGCCGATGGCGTAGCCGTGCTCCTGCAAGGTCCCGACCGGGAGCGACAGGTTTTCGACTCCCAGCCGCTCCGCAATTTGCCCGGGTGGAAGTCCCAAAGCGGCCAGCGCATCGAGATCGAGATCCACGCGGATCTCGCGCTCGCGTCCGCCCACCACATTCACCGCCCCCACGCCGGGCACCTGCTCGAGCCGCGCCCGCAGCCGATCTTCGGCCAGCGAACGGGCGGCATCGACCCCGCCCGGCGCGGATACCGCGACCACCATCACGGGCAACGCACCGAGCTCGATGCGGCGGATCACGGGCGCATCGGCGCCGTCGGGTAGATCCTGCTGAATCGCACCGACCCGATCACGCACGGTCGACGAGGTGTCGGTGAGATCGGTGCCGATCTCGAACTGAAGCACGACCAGGCTGACGCTGTCGCGCGAGATGCTCTGCAGCTTCTCGAGCCCCGGCACCGAAGCCACCGCGTCTTCGACCTTGCGCGACACATCCCGCTCGACATCCTCGGGCGCGGCACCCGGCCACACGGTCTGAACGAGCATGATCGGAAAATCGACAGGGGGGAACTGATCGACCGGCAAGGACCGGTAGGCGATGAAGCCGAAGACGAGCAGCGCCAGGCTCATCATCAAGGTGAATACGGGGCGACGAATCGAGACATCGGAGAGGAACACGTCAGCCTCCGTAGCCGTGCGGCGGGTTCACCACGACCTGCGCGCCGGCGGTCAACGCCCCGCGCACCAGCACCCGGTCGGCGGCTTCCCGCAACACCGCGACGGGAACGCGGGTCGGCGCGGCGCTGGTGTCGGTGACCACGAATACCGAGAAGTCCGGCTGGGCGACCAGGGCCCCCCGCGGAATGGCCCAGACCGACTCATCACTTCCGGCCTGTACGACCGCCCGGGCAAACGCGTGGGCGCGAAGCGACGATGGCGGCGCGTCCACGCGGATCTCGATCGGCACCCGCCGGGTGGCGGGGTCGAGAGACGGGAGCACCCGCTCCACCACCGCTGGGACGCCTTCGGTGGCGCCGGGCGCGCCGGGGTACACCGTGACAGACAGCCCCTCGGCCAACCAGCTCTCCGACTCCGGTGCGGTGCCTTTGAGGCGAAGCGCGCTGAGATCCTCGATCACAAACAGCGGCATCCCCGCACCGACCAGGGCACCCGCATTGTCCGGGCCCTGCGTGACGACGCCGGCAATCGGCGCGCGCAGGGTGGTATACGACAACTGTGTCCGCGCGAGCTGGGCGCCCGCCCGGGCTTGTTCGAGCTGTGCCTGCGCCGCCTGCAGCTGGGCGCTCACCTCGGTGCGTTGCTGCTCGGAGACCGCGTTCCCGACCGCCTCCAGGCGCTTCCACGCCGTCGCCGCGGCATCGGCGCCCGCTTTGGCGCCTGCAAGTCCCGCTTCGGCCTGAGCAAGCTGGGCACCCGCAATCGCGCGATCCAGGGTCGCCAACGCGTCGCCCGTCTGCACCGTCGCACCGCGCGGGACGAGGACGGACTTCAGCCGTCCAGGGATGTCGAAGCCCAACTGGACGCTCGCGATGGGCTCGAGGCTCCCGGTCACCTCGGCCTCGGGCCGCCACGACGCCGCCTCGACGGCCGCCGTCTGGATGGCTTCCCGCTCGGTGATCGCCTCGGAGCTGGGATCGCCCTCGGCCCCGCCCCCGCAACCCACCGCCAGCACCGTTGCCCACACCAGCCACCGCGTCATGTCGTCACCGTGTCCGCGCCCGAAACGCGGGGAGAGGCGGGCGTCGGAGCCGCCGCGCCGTGGATACCGCTCGACAAAAAGGCCTCGATCTGGCGAGACCACAGAGACAGATCTGGACGCGCGTCGAGGCGCGCCATGCGCCGCGCGAGCTGCAGATAGACACCAATCAGCATCTCGCTCACCAGCTCGGCGTCAAGCTCAGGCCGCAACATGCCGAGCGCGACCGCCTGGTGCAGCTGCGCGGTCACGGTCTGTCGGGTGCCCTCCAGCAGTTGGTCGAACACGAGACGGCGCGCGCCGCTCGCCTGCTCGATGCACGCGAATACATCCCGCCAGTCCCAGAGGGTCGCCAGGGTCCGCTCGCTCACCTGGCGGTCGTGTTCGCGAAAGCGGAGGAGTCGTGGCGACTGTTGTGCCCAATCCTCTGCGGTGCACGCGCCGATCTCGGCGACCAGCGCCTCTTGCGCCGACCGCGCCTCCACCACAATCGCGAGGCTGGCGGTGAACAGCGCGTTCACCAGCCGCTCGAACACCGCCTCTTTGCTCTCGAAGTACAGATAGAAGGTGGCCTTGGAGAAGCCGGCAGCCTCCGCGATGTCTGCGATCCGCGCCTGATCGACGCCCACGGACGCGAACGAAGCGCGCGCGGCGGCGAGCAGGCGGAGGGGGGCGTCGGGGTTGGGAGGGCGCGCCATGGCGGTAGGTGACCCACGAGTCAGGAATGGGTCAGTAACCGACGGGTCAGCAAACGCCAGACGCCGTGACATCCCGCGACGCGCCCGCGTCACTGCAGGGGTTCGAGAATCCGCGCGGTGAACGAGGCGCGCAGGTAGTAGCCCAGGGGCTTCGCCCGAATCCACTCTCCCGATTCGTCCAGCGCCCAGGTGGTTGCCCGGCCGTCTGCTCCCTTGGGGCGGAGCTGGAGCACCCGGCCGCGGCGGGCCTCGATCTCCCAGTGCTGACCGAGCCGGAGGAGCGCGTCGAGCTCTTCCCAATCGGCGGCGAGCAGGGCTTCGTCGTCCAAAGAAGGCGACCAGAGCCGCGCTGCGCCTACCCGGCGGTCGGTCAGGCTCCCCTCGGCCTCCACCGGGACCCAGAGGACCTTGGCCAACTTGTGGCGGACCCGACAGGCCGCCCAACCCACCCCCTCGCCGGCCAACGCCGCGCTGCACACGAAGGTCGACTCGCGTGGTCGACCCCGCGCGATCGGAACCGACTTCAGCTCGATGCCCAGGGCGAGGAAGTCGGGCTGCGGGAGATTGCCAGCCGATGCCCCTAAGGCTGTTTCGAGGAGTTCGCCGATCCATCCCTTTGAGCGCAATGGATCGGCCGGAACGGACTGATCGAGCACCCGGGCGATCTCGCCGAGGGTGCGCCCGGTGAGGGCCTGTGCGCGGGCGAGCAGGTCGGCGTCGGAGTCCGGGGCGTCGAACACACCGGCTGCTAACCCGCGGTGGCGACAACCGGCGCAGATGCGCTAGGACAAAGAGGATGTCGACGCCGGTCCCCAACGCCCGCCGCTACCGCCTCCTCGATGTGCTCGGCAAGGGCGGGTTCGGGACGGTGTACCGCGCCGATTTGCTGGGACCGTCGGGGTTTACCCGTCCGGTCGCCATCAAGATGCTCCACCCCGAGGTCGAGCGCGACGCCCGCCTCGTGGCGCGGCTGCGGGACGAAGCCCGCATCTTGAGTTTGCTCCGTCACCGCGCGATCGTGCAGGTCGACGGTCTGGTCCAGCTCGCAGGCCGCCAGGCCATCGTGATGGAGTTTGTCCCAGGATGGTCAGCGGCAGAGTGGATCCGCCGCGACGGACCCTTGCCGCGCGCCGCCGCGCTCGAGGTGACGGAAGAGGTGGCGTCCGCGCTCGCCACCGCCTGGGACGCGCCGGGGACCGACGGCCAACCGATTCACCTGCTCCACCGCGACGTCAAGCCTGCCAATGTCCAGCTGACCCCGGAAGGAACCGTCAAGCTGCTGGACTTTGGCGTCGCCCGAGCGTCCTTCGCCGAACGAGAGTCCACCTCCCAGGCCGTCCTGTTCGGATCGCTCGGCTACCTCGCGCCCGAGCGCCTGCGCGCGATCGACGACGCGGCGGGGGATGTCTTCAGCCTCGGAGCCACCTTGGCCGAGCTGCTCGGCGCGCCGCTCCCCGGGATCGCCACCGATGACCCCCGCCGCCACCAGGAGCGGGTGGAGGCGGCCCTCTGCGCGCTTCCTCCCACCACGCCATCGGCGCTTCAGCAGCTGCTGCGAAGCCTCTTGAGCTGGGGCCCCTCCGAGCGACCCACCGCGCGGGCGGTGGCCGCGCAGTGTCGGGCGCTCCGGGCATCGGCGGACGGCGCAGACCTCGCCACCTGGTGCACGCAGCACGCCGCTGGGGTCACTCCAGCCCCGCCGTCCGCAGATGACCTGTCCGGCTGTGTGTTGTTCGAAGAGGCGGCGCCACCGGTGCGCGCCGCCCCCACCACCTTCGACGATCTCGATCCCGTGGCGCCAATCGGGGAACCCGAGCGTCCGCTCACCCCCCTGCCCCTCGCTGCGCCCCCGTCTGAGCTACCCGAACCGCCGCTTCCAGTTCCGGCGCCCTCGGCTCCGGCGCCCTCGGCGCCCGCCGAGCCGGTCGCGACCGCCAATGCGCCGGCGTCGCGATCGCCGAGTCGCGGTTGGTGGCGCGCCTTTGCCGGGTTTGGTCTGCTGGTGCTCACGGGCGGCGCGGTCGCCGTCGCCCTGCTGGCTGGGGGGGCGTTGGTGGTCGTTGGCCTCCTGAGCTGGATGCTGGCGTCCATGGTCGACGAGGCGATGATCGCCGCTTGCATTGAGGAGGTGGATCAGGTGTCGGCGCAGATCGCTGCTTCGGCGCCGACGGCGGGCCGCGAGGCCGCGCTGGCCGAGCTGCGCGCCCGCGGAGGAAAGACCTGTCGCGAAGGGCATGTCTCCCTGCTGGAGATCACCATGCTCGGGTCCCAGGTCAAGAGAAGCCTGAGCGACGGATCGTTGAGCGATGCGGAGGCGCAGAGCCTCATCAGCTGGTGGCAGGCCCAGTCCCGCTGACCGCCCCCTCGGGTGGCCCGTCGGCCTCAAGGCGCGCGCGCACCGCCTTCAGGTCGGCGAAGGTGTGCCGCTTCTCCTCCGGAACCCGCAGCAGGTACGCGGGATGGAAGGTCGGCATCAGCGGAATGCCCTGGTAGGTAGACCAGTTGCCCCGAGCGCGCTGGATGCCGACGGTCTGCCCGGAGAGCGCCTTCCAGGCGACGCTGCCGAGCGCCAGGATGACCTTCGGGCGGATGGCGTCGATCTGCTGCTCCAAGAACGGCCGACACGCGGCGATCTCGGCCGGTGCCGGGTCCCGGTTGTTCGGGGGGCGACACTCGACCGCATTGACGATGTACACCTCCGAGCGCGCCCGACCGAGCACATGCTGGAGCATCTTGTCGAGCATCTCTCCAGCGGGTCCGACGAAGGGTTCGCCCGACTGATCTTCCTGAAACCCGGGGGCTTCGCCAACGATCACAAGATCAGCCCGCGGATTGCCCGAACCAAACACCAGGCGCGTTCGGTCGCTGCACAGGGCACAGCGTCGACAGTCGCCCAGCTCGGCGACCACCTGGGCCAGGCGCTCTGACGGATCGCCGCCCGCGCGCGCCTTGTTCGCCAGGCGCGACCAGGCGACCAGATCGCTGGCCGCCGGGGGCGAGACGGGCGCGGACACCGGTGCCGACGCCTCCACCGTGGACGCGGGCGGGCTGGCCTCGGCGGTGGGCACCTCCGTCTCCCCGCGCGCGAGCAGATGTTCCAGCATCGCCCGGACCTCTGCGGTGAGCGCAGCCACCTCGTCGAGCTCGTGCGTCGTCACAGGTGCCCTCGCGGCATGCGCCAGCCCCACGCCCGGAGGGCCCCGAGCACCGGACCGACTGGGAGACCGAGGATGGTGCTGTGGTCGCCCTCCACCCGCTCGAACAGCGCGCCTCCCCGTCCCTCGACCGCGTAGCCGCCGGCGCAACCCGTCCCCTCTCCTCCCGCCACATACGCGCGCAGCTCGGCCTCCTCGAGGTCGGCGCGCATCCACAGCCGCGCGTACGCGACCCCGGACTGCTCCCCTTCGGGCCCGACGACGCACCAGCCCGAGGCGAGCACATGCAGCCGTCCCCGCTCCCGGAGCAGCCGCGACAGATGGTCGGTGGGATCGCGCGGTTTTCCCCAGCAACCTGGGGTGGCCGGGTCGAAGGCCACCTGGTCGCAGCCGATCACCCACGCGTCCGGCGATCGCGCCGCGACCGCGCGCGCCTTGGCCTGCGCCAGCACCAGCGCCAAGCCATCCGGCGACGGATCGGTCACCGCCGCCTCGTCGATCCCGGACCCGATCGCGACGAAGTCCAGTCCCAACTGGTCCAGGAGGTGGCGTCGCGCCGAGCTCGTGGACGCGAGCACGATGGGTCTCATCCTTCCCCCAGCGCCTCCTACCTCATCTGCAGGTATACTCCCAACCCGGTCCGTCTCGGACCAGTCCCACAATTCCCGCCAGCCCAGGAGCCGAGCCATGACCGTGGCGGTCGGCATCGATCTCGGTACGACATTCTCGGCGATCGCCTATGTGAATCCGCATGGGATGCCCGAGGTCATCTCGAATGCAGAGGGCGATCGCATCACGCCCTCAGTGGTGCTGTTCGAGGACGAGGAAGTCATCGTCGGCAACTACGCCAAGCAAGCCGCGGTGGTGTACC
>Ga0164294_10006389_pt1 | contig 10092 bp, 7 predicted proteins | sample GEODES005metaG_FD_111479 | JGI IMG/M metagenome (GOLD analysis project Ga0164294, IMG submission 111479) | Oligotrophic lake water microbial communities from Sparkling Lake, Wisconsin, USA - GEODES005 metaG | ecosystem: Environmental > Aquatic > Freshwater > Lake | place: USA: Sparkling Lake...
CATCAAAAAATATCCAACATGTATTTCTACATAAAGGCGCTTCACATCATTTTTATTGTAACCTGGTTTGCTGGAATGTTTTACATTGTCCGACTATTTATTTACAATACCGAAGCCCAAGGAAAAACAGCTGTGGAAAAACAGATTTTAACGGATCAGTTTACAATTATGATCAAAAGGCTATGGCTGGGCATTACATGGCCTTCAGCAATTTTAACTCTTATATTTGGAACTTGGATGGCTACTTACTTTCAGCCGATACCTCAGTGGCTTTGGGTAAAAATTGGTTTTGTAGTCGGTTTGTATGTTTATCAATTTACACTTCAAAAAATTTATGCTGCGCAGATGAAAGGAATCTTTCGTTATAACTCTAATCAGTTGAGAATTTGGAATGAATTGGCAACTGTTTTTTTAATAGCGATTGTTCTTTTGGTGTCTGTTAAAAATAGCTTGAGCTGGGTATGGGGAATTATTACCCTACTCTTATTTTCAGGTATTTTAATGGGAGCTATTAAAATATACAAATTGATAAGAACCAAATCTTAAAATTTTCTTGGATATTTCTCACTTCTTAAATTTGGCCATTTCTTTTTAAATTATTTCCACATTTTTAAAAATAGCTGTAGTCACTGATTTAATAAAAAATGACATCAATTCGTACTATTTAAACATTATTATTATATATTATATAAAGAGTGAAAAAATAATTAAGCCAAAAATAATTGTCAATTTCATTCAGTATTGTTAATTTTGTCTACCAAATTAATAGACTTATGTTATTTAGAGTGTTTATTTCTCTACTTAAAATTAAAGGAAGCAGCATTTACCAATTGGTTGGAAGCTGATGATAAGTTACTTTTTGATTATTTTTTTACACTTTTTTTATTTAAGCTTACTTTAAAAATTTGATGAATCATACAAAAAATAGCGTCGAACATTTACTCCATCAGTTAGATGGACTAACTATTTCTTCTTTTATTCGCTTGCTTACTGAACAATATCCTGACCAAGTTACTTTTTCTACTAGTTTTAGTTTTGAAGACCAAGCAATCACTCATGAAATTTTGAGTAATCAATTGCCAGTAAAAATATTTACACTCGATACTGGGAGAATGTTTACAGAAACCTATTCTGTTTGGAATAGTACCAATGAAGCTTATAAAACTCATATCAAAGCATATTATCCTAATCAAGATGGCTTACAAAAGTTTATAGCAGAAAATGGTCCTAATTCATTTTATGAATCAGTTGATCATCGAAAAGCATGTTGTTTTATTCGCAAAGTAGAGCCTCTAAAGCTCGCCCTTGCTGGTAATGCTATTTGGATTACAGGCCTACGCGCTGAACATTCTCCTGACCGCCAAAATCTTCCGATGTTGGAATGGGATGAAGCGAATCAACTCATTAAATACCATCCCTTACTTCATTGGTCAACTGAAGAGGTAAAAAATTATATTCAAAAAAATCACATACCCTATAATCCTTTGCATGATAAGGGATTTGTAAGTATTGGCTGTGCTCCTTGTACCAGAGCGATTAAAACTGGAGAAGATTTTAGGGCAGGTAGATGGTGGTGGGAAGATGCCGATAAAAAAGAATGTGGTCTTCACGTCCATGAACCTGTTGAAAACAAAATAAAAAATCAGTAGATGTTATTTTCTTGTAATTAAATAGAAAACGAAATTAAAATTGATTTAAAACAATAAGAAAAATTAAAGATGAGTGAACAAATAAATTTGATAGATTCTTCGAAAGCATCTTCTGAACTAGGGGATCAAAATTACCGTCGGCTAGATTATCTTGATCAGTTGGAATCTGAATCCATTCATATTTTTCGAGAAGTAGCTGGTCAATTTGAACGTCCCGCTTTACTTTTTTCTGGTGGTAAAGATTCTATTGTATTGGTTCACCTTGCTTTGAAGGCATTTCGACCTGGCAAGTTTCCTTTTCCATTGGTGCATATCGACACAGGGCATAATTTCCAGGAGGCATTAGATTTTAGAGATCAATTTGCTAAAACCATTGGAGAAAAATTAATTGTTAGGAATGTTGCTGATACAATTCGTGAAAAAAATCTTACTGAGCAAAAAGGAAAATTTGCAAGCAGAAATGCTTTACAAACCTTTACTTTATTAGATACTATTGAAGAGTTTAAGTTTGATGCATGTATTGGCGGAGCGAGAAGGGATGAGGAAAAGGCCAGAGCTAAAGAAAGAATTTTTTCTGTAAGAGATGAATTTGGTCAATGGGATCCCAAACTGCAACGTCCAGAATTATGGAATACCTACAATGGTAGAATTGATAAAGGCGAAAATGTGAGAGTGTTTCCTATCAGTAACTGGACAGAATTGGATATTTGGAATTATATCCGCAGAAATAAAATTGAATTACCTTCTATCTATTTTTCTCATGATCGAGAGGTATTAGAATATCAAGGCCAACTGGTAGCTACTTCTGAGTTTATTCAATTGGAAGAGGAAGATAAAGTTTCTATAAAAAAGGTTAGGTATAGAACCGTAGGGGATATGACCTGTACAGCTGCAGTAGAATCCAGTGCCACTAATATCGATGATATTATCAAGGAAATTATTGCTACAAAAACTAGTGAACGAGGTGAAACAAGAATTGATGATCGGGTAAGTGAAGCTGCAATGGAAGATCGAAAAAAAGGTGGTTATTTTTAACTACGGCTATTGGTTATTTTTTTAGAAACTTCATTAGAAGTCATTTTTTAAATTTTTTTAACAACCATTTCTTTTGGATTTGGAGTAATAAAAATACTTATGGATATTTTAAGATTTATAACGGCTGGAAGCGTGGATGATGGAAAAAGCACCTTGATTGGTCGCTTGTTGTATGATAGTAAATCTATCATGATTGATCAGTTAGAAGCTATCGAAAAGCAAAGTAAAAATAGGGAAGATGGTGAAATTGATTTGGCCTTGCTCACGGATGGTTTAAGAGCCGAAAGAGAACAGGGTATTACCATTGATGTAGCCTATAAATATTTTTCTACACCCACTCGAAAATTTATTATAGCCGATGCTCCAGGACATACGCAGTATACGCGTAATATGGTAACAGGGGCTTCTAATGCTGATTTGATTATTATTTTAGTAGATGCTCGCAATGGAGTTTCAGAACAAACAAGGCGCCATTCAATTATAGCTTCTTTGTTGAATATTCCTCATGTAGTAGTGGCCATTAATAAAATGGATTTAGTAAATAATTCACAGGATGTTTATAATAATATCGTGATTGATTATTCATCAGTAGCTACTTCACTAGGCTTAAACGATATCACCTACATACCAATCAGTGCTATTAACGGAGATAATATTGTAGAGAAATCGCCTAGTTTTCCCTGGTACGAAGGGGAGTCTTTATTACATATTTTGGAAAATGTGGCTGTTGCCAATGATATTAATTATGCAGATGCTAGATTTCCTGTTCAATACGTGATTCGCCCTCAAACAGATGAATTACATGATTACAGAGGTTATGCCGGTAAGGTGATTAGTGGAATTTATAAAAAAGGTGATACCATTTGCGTACAACCCTCAGGGTTACAAAGTGTAATTAGTGCCATAGAAATTGGAGGTAAACAAGTGGAGGAAGCTTTTGCGCCTCAGAGTGTGGTACTTCACTTGCAACATGATATCGATATTAGCAGAGGGGATGTAATTGTTAAAACAGATAATCTCCCAACTGTTGAAAATGAATTGGATGTATTGCTCTGCTGGATGGGAAATAAACCCCTTAAGGCGGGTAACAAGTATTTGTTGCAAATCAATAGTCGAGTGGTAAAGGCGGTAGTAAAAGAAATTGAATATAAGTTAGATGTAAACTCTTTACTACAAGAACCAACACCTGATCAGGCTCAATTGAATGATATAGTAAAAGTAAAAATAAAAACAGCTACACCAATTCCTTATGATTCCTATAAAAAATTACGGGTAAATGGAGGGGCAATTTTAATAGACGAAACTAGCAATGTTACGGTGGGAGCTTGTATGATTCAATAAAATCTGGATAGTTTTTTTGAAAAATTAAGCTCAATTATTTCGTATCAACTCAACTATTCTCTTCTGTTATAAATAAATAAAAAATGAAACAATTTATACAAAATCTCCATTCACGTCACTTGGAAACTGCTAGTTCTTTTCCTGATAAGGAGATGGCAAATAAGTTTATAGATGGTTTTTTTGAATTTTTATTTATTCCCAATCAACTTACCAAACTTTCTGAGTTTGAATTATTGAAAGAGTATGAAAAATACAAGACTTATTTATCCACCTTGGTGTATGATGTAGTAGGGACGAGTGCTAATACAGATGAGTTGGTAAATGTTTTTTTTGAAAAGGTTCCTTTTATTTATGATGAATTGCAAAAAGATGCTGCTGAAATATTAAAATTTGATCCCGCTGCTGAATCGATAGAAGAGGTTTTGATAGCCTATCCTGGTTTTTATGCGACAGCTGTATACCGCTTTTCTCATCAATTATGGAAGCAAGGTGTAAAGCTGATACCTCGACTTTTTTCTGAATGTGCACACAGTAAAACAGGTATTGATATTCATCCAGGTGCTCAAATTGGGGAGTCTTTTTTTATAGATCATGGTACAGGTATTGTAATTGGAGAAACCTCAGTAATAGGTAATAGAGTAAAAATTTATCAAGGGGTTACTTTGGGAGCATTGAGTGTAAGCAAAGAAGTGGCAAAAATGAAAAGACATCCAACCATTGAAGATGATGTAGTTATTTATTCTGGTGCAACCATTTTAGGGGGAGATACAGTTATTGGCCATGATAGTGTGATAGGTGGAAATGTATGGTTAACCCATTCTCTGTTACCTAATTCAATTGTATATCATAAAAGTGAAGTGAGTATTAAGGATAAAAATAATTTTTCAGATGTTTTAAATTTTGTCATTTAATTCATAAATAATTCTAAGTAAATTTTTAAATAAAATAAAAATAAATATATGAAAGCGAATAACATTTTAGCAACGATAGGAAATACACCTCATGTTCGTATAAATAAATTATTTGGTTCCGAGCAGGAGGTATGGATCAAATTAGAAAAAACCAATCCTGGTTCAAGTATAAAGGATCGTATTGCTTTGTCTATGATTGAAGATGCTGAACAGAAGGGGTTATTGAATAAAGACAGTGTTATTATAGAACCTACTTCTGGTAATACCGGTATTGGCTTAGCATTGGTTGCTGCTGTGAAAGGATATAAAATTATTTTGGTAATGCCCGAAAGCATGAGTATTGAGCGCAGACGTTTGATGTCATTGTACGGTGCCGAATTTGTATTGACTCCTAGAGAAAAGGGGATGAAAGGCGCGATTGAAAAAGCCGGAGAGTTGGTTAAAGAAACGCCTAATGGATGGATGCCTCAACAATTTGATAATCCTGCAAATACTGAAATTCACAGAACAACATCTGCGTTAGAAATACTAAATGATTTTCCAGAAGGTATTGATTATTTGATAACTGGTGTAGGCACTGGTGGACATATTACAGGTGTAGCGGAAGTTTTAAAAACACATTTTCCTAATCTTAAAGTATTTGCTGTTGAACCAGAATTATCTCCTGTATTAAGTGGTGGTGCACCTGGTCCTCATCCGATACAAGGTATTGGAGCAGGTTTTGCTCCATCCATTTTGAATAAGGAAATATTAGATGGAGTGATAAAAGTAAGTAAAGAAGAGGCTTTTGATTATGCTCAAAGACTAGCAAAGGAAGAAGGTATTTTAGCGGGTATTTCAACAGGGGCATCGCTGGCCGCAGTTGCTAAAAAATTAGCAGAGATTCCGACAGGTGCAAGAGTATTGACTTATAACTATGATACTGGAGAAAGGTATTTGTCAATTGAAGGATTGTTTTAATGGGGAATGGTGAATGGTCAATGGTGAATGGGCAATGGTCAATAATTACACATAATTGATTTTAGAACATAAAGATTTTTTAATATTTTATGAAAATGAGTCAACCAATAAAGGGAAAAGTAATACTTGCAGGTGCAGGTTGCGGCGATCCGGAATTAATTACGGTTAAGGCTGCAAAATATTTACAACTGGCTGAGGTAGTATTAACAGATCGATTGGTGAGTAAAGAAATATTGTCTACCTATGTTAATGCATCTGCTGAGATAATATATGTAGGAAAACAATGTCGCCGTGGATTTAGTACCCCTCAGAAAAGTATTAATGAACTAATCGTGCAGTTTGCTTTAGAAGGCAAATTGGTAGTTCGTTTAAAAGGTGGTGATGTATCTATATTTTCAAATATTTTGGATGAGTTGGAGGTGATTGTTGCCAATCAAATTCCTTATGAAATTATTCCTGGAGTATCTGCAGCAATGGGTGCAGCAGCCTATGCTGGCATACCTTTAACTGCACGTGGATATTCGACTGCAGTTCGTTTCCTGACCTTATATAAATCAGATGTGGTAACGGATGATTATTGGAAAGAATTATCTAAAAGCAATGACACTCTTGTTTTTTATATGTCATCTGAAACATTGGATACGTTGGTAGAAAATCTTGTCAAAAACAGTATTGGTGAGGATAAGCTTTTGGCAGTCGTAGAACAAGCTACTACACCTTTTCAAAAAGTTCATCAATTTAATTTATATGAGTATCAAAAGTTGGCTAAAGGAAAGGTCTATGCCTCGCCAACCTTGGTGATTATTGGTAAAGTAGTTGCACTGTATGAAAAATTTTCTTGGTTGGAAAATGCAATGTCAAATGAAGAATATTTTAAACCAGTAGAAGATTTTCAATTTGAGCAATTAATAGATCATTCATTGTTAAAAGTAAAATAGATTTCAAACAATCAATCGGTTCAATATATAAAAATTATAAAAGTTAAAGATGTTAGGAGAAGCGAATCATAAAATATTTTCTGATCTAATCAAAGGTTCAAGCAAGGAAGAATTGATTTGGATGAATGAGTACATAACTAAATTATTACCTGCTCAAAATACTCCATCTATCGCTGTTGCCAATTCAGCTGTTAATAAAATTACCATTGTATATGGTACTGAAACTGGTAATTCGAAAAGGTTAGCGACTGATTTTGCATCCAAGGCAAAACAAAAAAGTATTCATGCCAAGGTGATTGGTATGGATCAGTATCGTTTGTCTGATCTTACCAAAGAGGAATATTTGTTGGCCCTCATTAGTACACATGGAGAAGGAGAGCCACCGATTGCTGCTAAAAAATTCTATGATCATATTCACCAGAATGGGTTTAAGTTAAATTCTCTGAAGTATAGCGTATTGGCACTAGGAGATACTTCTTATCCCCTTTACTGCAAAACCGGAGAGGAGATGGATGAGCAGTTTGAAAAATTAGGTGGAGTTAGAATTGCGCCAATGCAAAAATGTGATGTAGAATATGAAGAAGATGCAAATGCTTGGTTTAATGAGGTAATGGAAAGGTTATCTAGTCCAAAAATAGGCACATCTCAAAATGATGTTCTGGTAAATGTTGCCCCTATAGCTTCAAAAAAATCTGGCAAACAAACTTATACTGGTGATATTCTCACTAAAATAAATTTAAATGACCGGGGTTCTAATAAAGAAACTTGGCATGTTGAAATCGCTGCTGAAGGAGTTGAATATTCATGTGGTGATTCCATTGGAATTGTTCCTGAAAATCCTTCTAAAATAGTAGATGAAATTTTAAATATTGTTGGAATCGATTCTTCTAAGATTGTCAATTTTAAAAATGAAGCATTTACTTTTTATGATTTATTAAAACATAAAATTAATATTATTTATTTAACGGAGCGTTTGGTAAAACAATATGCTGAAATTACTCAATATGAAATTCCAATTGTTAGGATGAATTTATTGGATCTTTTAAAAATATATCCGGTAAAAGATGCTGAACAATTTGAAGAGATTGTTTTAAAGATGAATGCTATTTCGCCTAGATTATATACCATTGCCTCTTCACCTACAGCGCATGAGGGAGAGGTTCATATTGTTGTAGTAAAAGATACTTTTGAACTGAATGGCGAAACTGAATTTGGTTTATGCTCTAATTACCTCAGCAAGATTTTAGAGGAAGGAAAGCAAAAGTTTTTTGTTCAGCCTAATAAAAGATTTAGATTGCCTGCTCCAGATAAGAATATTATAATGGTTGGTCCTGGCACTGGTATTGCAGCTTTTCGTTCATTTTTAGCAGAAAGGGATGCTACAGGTGCTACTGGAAAAAACTGGTTATTTTTTGGTGGACAAAAGTTTGCTACCGACTTTTTGTATCAAACAGAAATTCAGAATTGGTATGAAACGGGCGTATTGACAAAAGTGAATTTGGCTTTTTCTCGCGATCAAAAGGAAAAATTGTATGTACAACATAAGATGTTACAAAATTCAGCAGAATTATATGATTGGTTATTGAATGGAGCGTATTTTTTTGTGTGTGGTACAAAAGATCCGATGAGTGTGGACGTAGAAAATACTTTATTAAAAATTATTGAACAACAAGGCAACAAAACATCCGAGGAAGCTAAAAAGTTTCTTGAGCAAATGGAAGAGGAAGGAAGGTATGAAAAGGATGTGTATTAGACTATTTACTATCAAGTATTAAAAAATTATTAACCAATTAAATAATCCCGGTGTCGGGGGTCGCCTATGTCAGATAAAAATAAAAAATCAGCGATTGAAAATATCAAAGAGTCTAGTGATGCACTTAGGGGAACTATCAGGCAAAGCTTGACCGATGAAATCACTGGCGCTATTCGTGAGGATGATCAAGCAGTCATCAAATTTCATGGAATGTATCAACAGGATGATCGTGATAGAAGGGAAGAGCGAGCTAATAAAAAGTTAGACAGGTTGTATTCTTTCATGATTCGTTTGCGTTTACCTGGTGGATTAATCACTGCTAAGCAATGGATTGCTGCTCATAATATCGCTGGTGATAATTCTACTGGGATTATTAAAATCACCACTCGTCAAACGATTCAATTACATGGTATCATCAAGTCTAATATAAGACCTACCATTCAATCTTTTAATGAGGCTCATCTTGATTCCATCGCTACTTGTGGTGATATTAATAGAAATGTAGCCTGTAGTTCTAATCCTAGTGAATCACCAATTCATGAACAGGTATTTGCCTATGCTGATAAAATCAGTACTTTATTGATGCCTAAGACCAAGGCATATTACGAAATATGGTTGGATGATGAATTGGTAATTGATAAAAAAGAGCAAGAAGATCCTTTATACCAGAATCGTTATCTGCCAAGGAAATTTAAAATAGGTATTGTTATTCCACCCAATAATGACGTGGATGTTTTAACCAATGATATTGGTTTGATAGCAATCATTGAAAATAATGAGTTGAAAGGTTTTAATATTGCTATAGGCGGTGGATTATCAACCACCCATGGTAATGCAGAAACCTATGCAAGATTAGGAACGGTAATTGGATTTGCAGACACCGAGGAGAAAGTTTTAAAAACAGTTTATGAAATCCTTACTGTTCAGCGCGACAATGGAAATAGGAGTGATCGTAAACTAGCAAGGTTAAAGTATACCCTTGATAAAATGGGGGTAGATCAATATCGAAAAGAAGTTGAGAAGCGCACTGGTTTTGATTTGGAACCTGCAAGGCCCTTTGTTTTTACTAGTCGTGTTGATCGTTATGGATGGGAAAAAAGTTTTTCAGGTAAATGGTATTATACTTTATTTATTGAAAATGGTAGAGTGCTAGACGATGAAAAATTAGCTTTGAAGACTGCATTGTTAGAGATTGCTCAGATTGGAAAATGTTATTTTCTTTTTTCAATTAATCAAAATATGATTATAAGTGATATTGCTGAAAAAGATAAATCCGAAATCAATGAAATTCTGATGCGTTTTAAAATCATCGAGCATACAGAGGCTGCATCGGTAATAAGAAAAAATGCAATGGCTTGTGTTGCTTTGCCAACCTGTCCGCTTGCCTTAGCTGAAGCACAGCGCTATATGCCTTCATTGATTTCAAAGATTGAACCTTTGTTAGAAAAACATCATTTGCAAAACGAAAGTATTATTATGCGGATGACGGGTTGCCCTAATGGATG
>Ga0164294_10006392_pt1 | contig 10089 bp, 7 predicted proteins | sample GEODES005metaG_FD_111479 | JGI IMG/M metagenome (GOLD analysis project Ga0164294, IMG submission 111479) | Oligotrophic lake water microbial communities from Sparkling Lake, Wisconsin, USA - GEODES005 metaG | ecosystem: Environmental > Aquatic > Freshwater > Lake | place: USA: Sparkling Lake...
CGGCCCCGGGAAACCGGGGCCGTCTTTTTTTGTGCTTTCGCGGCGTTCAACGCTGAGAGCGCGGCAGTCCTGCCGCATCGGGATCTGTCCGGACTGACATGTCAGGTCGGAGGCACCAGGGGCTCTGGCCCAGCTCGGCCTGCGGCTCAGGGTGACCGGCGCGGGGGCGAGCGCCCAGCTTCGGCGCCCGAACCGGCTTGGCGGACAGATCACGCCAAATCTCGTCAGGCGAGGGCCATTTTTTGCCAAAAATCCCCAGTTCAGCGAAAGTTAACGCTTTTCCGGTTTAACTATGTATGTCACACGTAGCCTTGGCAGGTGAGACGTTTATATCCCATTCCCTGGCGGTGGTCCCGAGTGGTCCACCGCCATTTTTTTATGCCCAGCGCGGGGACGGATCAGCGCGAAGACTGTTTGCTCATGTAGGCAATGGCCGCCTCGAGGGCATCGGCCTCGATCACCCCGTCGACCATGATCGTCTTGCCGCTGGCATTGTTGCGCACCGCGATCGCCGGTGTTCCGGCCAGACCTGCAGTCTGTGCGCCGCGCATCTCTTCGTTCAGGCGTTCGGTCGTGGCCGGTGCGGTCGTGCACTCGGCGAGCTTGCGCAGATCGTGCGCACCGGCCGAACCTGCCAGCGCGGCGACCGGGTCTCCGCCAGATCCCGGCTCGGCGGGCAAACCCGCGCCGTTGGTCTGGGTCTTTTCCAGCCAGCCATCGACAAACCGGTAATAGGCGGCATCGCCCCCCTGATCGCCCACGCACAAGGCCGAGAGCGCGCCAAGCATGGCATTGGGCCCGTGAAACGGCAGCGGAAACAGCCGCACCGCCAGATTGGCCTTGCCATTGGCCCCATCGACGACCCTCTCGGGGGTGGCGCCAAATTGCTTGCAGTAAGGGCATTCAGGATCGAGCCACACGATCACGCTGACATCCGCCTGTGCAGGCCCGTGGACACGGTCGCCGGTGCCGATGGGCGGCACACGCGTCGCGACATGCCATCCGCCTTCGTCGCTGTCCTGCGCGGAGGCCGCCGCCGGCAGGGCGAGCAGCGCGGCGCCGGCCATGATCGAGTGTAGCAAGCGTCGCACGGCCGGTTCCTTCAAGATCGCAGCGCGGTCTGTCCGTGCCGACGGGAGGCGGCAGTCTTTTCATGATCTCGATGAATCTGCAATGACAGCGCAGCCGGTTGCCCTCGCCGATTGAACTATATACGGTTGAATATCGCAACCGGAGGTAATCGATGTCCGTCCGAAACGTGCTGGCCCTGCTGCTGGTCCTTTGCACACTCGGCAGCCTTGCCCCACCGGCGCAGGCGCAGCCGCGCGGCCCCCTCGTGCTCGCGGCCGCCAGCCTGCAGGAAGCGCTGACCGCAGCAGCTGACACCTGGGCGAAGAAGGGCCACGCGCGACCGGTCCTGTCCTTGGCCGCATCCTCCGCGCTTGCCCGGCAGATCGAGGCCAAGGCGCCTGCCGATCTCTTCCTCTCGGCGGACGAGGAATGGATGGACTATCTTGCCGGGCGCAATCTCATCGTTTCGACCTCGCGCGTCTCCTTCCTCACCAACCGGCTGGTGATCGTCGCCCCCTCCGCCTCGCGCGTCAGCTTCACCGTGCGCCCCGGCTTCGCGCTGGCGGCCGCGCTTGGCGGCGGGCGGCTCGCGCTCGCGGATCCCGATGCGGTACCCGCCGGGCGCTATGCCAGGGATGCGCTCACCAGGCTGAAAGTCTGGCCCGCCGTACAGGGCAGCCTTGCCCGCGCCGAAAACGTGCGCGCCGCCATGGCGCTGGTGGCGCGCGGCGCGGCGCCGCTGGGCATCGTCTATGCCACCGACGCGCGCGCCGATGGCGCCGTGCGCGTGGCCGGGTGGATCCCCGCCACGGCGCACAAGCCGATCACCTATCCGGTGGCGCGCATCGCCGCCGCGACCCATCCGGAGGCCGAGGGTTTTCGCCGCTTTCTCGTCTCCGAGGAAGGCAAGGCGCTGTTCCGCCGCTACGGCTTCGGCACGCGCTGAGCATCGGCGGGGTTGGCATGAGCATGACCGCCGAGGAATGGAGCATTGTCATGCTCTCGCTGCAAGTCAGCCTCGCCGCGATCGGCGGGGCGCTGCCGCTGGCGTTCGCGCTGGCCTGGGTGCTCGCGCGGCTCAGCTTTCCCGGCAAGATCCTGCTCGATGGGCTCGTCCACTTGCCGCTGGTGCTGCCGCCGGTGGTGATCGGCTGGCTGCTGCTGATCGCCTTTGCGCCTGATGGGCCGGGCGGGCGCGTGCTTGCGCTGTTCGGGGCAAGTGTCCTGTTCCGCTGGACGGGCGCAGCGATTGCCGCTGCGGTGATGGCGCTGCCGCTGATGGTCCGCGCGATCCGGCTCAGCCTCGAAGCGGTCGATCCGCGGCTGGAGGCGGCCGCGCGCACACTGGGGGCAGGGCGCTGGCGCACGTTCGCGACGATCACCCTGCCGTTGGCTGCCCCCGGCGTGCTGGCGGGCGCCGTGCTCGGCTTCGCGCGCTCGCTCGGCGAATTCGGCGCGACAATCACGTTCGTTTCCAACATTCCCGAGGAGACGCGCACCCTGCCGCTCGCCATCTACGCCGCGCTGCAGCTGCCCGGCGGCGACAGCGCGGTCTGGCGGCTGGCGGCGCTGGCGGTTGCGCTTTCGCTCGCCGCGCTGGTCGCCTCCGAGGCGCTGACGCGGGCCTCGGGCAATGGCCGGGGCAGCCATGTCCTTTGATGTCGACGTCACGCTGCGCCGGGGCGAGCGGACGATCGCCTGCCGCTTCACCGCGCCCGCCGGGATCACCGCGCTCGTCGGCCCCTCGGGTGTGGGCAAGTCGAGCGTGTTGGAAGCTGTTGCTGGCCTGTTGCGCCCCGAAGCGGGCCGGATCGCAGTCGGCACCGCGGTGCTCTTCGACAGCGCCGGCGGCGTCAACCTGCCGCCCGAGCAGCGCGCCTGCGGCATGGTGTTTCAGGACCTGCGCCTGTTTCCCCACATGCGGGTGCGCGACAATCTGCTTTACGGCCAGCGCCTCGCCTCGCCCGAACGCCGCTTCCTGACGCTGGACGAGGCAGCAGCTTTCCTCGACATCGCCCCGCTGCTCGGACGCCGTCCGCGCACGCTCTCCGGCGGCGAGGCGCAGCGCGTCGCGATCGGCCGCGCGCTGCTGTCAGGCCCCCGCTTCCTGCTCATGGACGAGCCGCTCACCGCGCTCGACGATGCGCGGCGCGAGGCGATCATTGCGGTGATCGAACGCATCCGCGCCGAGCTTGCGCTGCCGATCCTGCTGGTGAGCCACGACCGCGCCGATGTGGCGCGGCTGGCGGATCAGGTGGTGGAGATGAAGGCTGTGCCGGATCAGGACGGTTCCGCAAGCCAGAGCCGCAGATTCAGGGTTACACAAGTTACACCAGTGTAACCTACAAAACTTCGACATAAATACATGAAATCATGTTCGAAAAGTGGTTCGCGGTGACACGTGGACACATCTTGTGCGCGCGTTGCTGAAGGGAGCTGACGATTTCAAAAAGCGCCAAGGGCCGAGGGGGACCTTCGTGCATCTTTGTGCCAGAAGCTGCCCGTGTAGGAAAATGCATCCTGCCCGCCGCCGGTTTCGCGCTCAGATCTCCAGCTGGCTGCCCAGTTCGATCACCCGGTTGGTCGGCAGGCGGAAGAACACCATCGCGCTCTCCGCGTTGCGCACCATCCACGCGAAGAGCTTTTCGCGCCAGATCGCCATGCCCGGCCGCTTCGAGGCGATCAGCGTCTGGCGGGCGAGGAAGTAGCTCGTCTCCATCGGCTTGAACGGCCCGCCCGCGCGCTTTTCGACGCCCAGTTCGGCGGGCACATTGGCCTCGTCCATGAAGCCGATGCGGATGATCATGCGGTAGAAGCCGTGGCCGAGGTCTTCCACTTCGCGCCGCCGCTCGGGCGGCACATGCGGCACGTTCTGCGTCTCGACCGTCAGCACCACCACCCGGTCATGCAGGATGTGGTTGTGCTTGAGGTTGTGGAGCAGCGCCGGCGGAATGCCCTCCGCGTTGGAGGCAAGGAACACCGAAGTGCCCGCCACGCGCCGCACCTTCTGGCAGACCGAATTGATGAACAGATCGAACGGCATCGAATCCTCTGCCAGCCGCTCGCGCACAATGCGCCGACCGGTTGCCCAGGTGCTGAGCATGGTGAAGATAATGGTTGCGCCGACGAGCGGGAACCAGCCGCCATCGGGAATCTTGGTCATGTTCGAGGTGAAGTACGCGCCGTCGATCAGCAGGAACAGGCAAGTGAGGAAGCCTGCCAGCAGCTTCGGCCACTTCCACACCTGGAACACCAGCACACCGAACATGCACGACGTGATGAACATGGTGCCGGTGTTGGCGATGCCATAGGCCGAGGCGAGGTTGCCCGAAGTCCTGAAGCCCAGCACCAGCATGACAACCAGCGCCAGCAGCATCCAGTTCACGAGTGGGACATAAATCTGTCCCGCCGCGCTCGCGCTGGTGTGGCGGATGCGGATGCGCGGAAGGTAACCGAGTTGCACGGCCTGCTGCGAGACCGAGAAAGCGCCAGAAATCACGGCCTGGCTGGCGATGACGGTAGCCATGGTCGCGAGCAGCACCAGCGGCAGGCGCAGTGCTTCGGGCGCGAGCAGGAAGAAGGGGTTCGCCGCCGTTTCCGGGTGGCGGAGCATCATCCCGGCCTGGCCGAGATAGTTGAGCAGAAGGCAGGGAAACGCGAGGCCCAGCCAGGCTACAGTGATCGCACGGCGGCCAAAATGGCCCATGTCTGCGTAGAGCGCTTCGGCACCCGTGACGGCCAACACGATCGAGCCAAGCGCAAGGTATGCCATCAGCGGATCGTGCGCGAAGAACTCGAAGCCATAGGCCGGGTTGAGTGCCCAGAGGATTTCGGGCGCCTGCACGATCCCGGTCACGCCCAGCACAGCGATGGTGAGGAAGTATATCACCATGACGGGCCCAAACAGCTTGCCCATGGCCGCGGTCCCGCGCGACTGGATCGCAAAGAGCCCGATCAGGATCGCGATCGAGATCGGCAGCACCATTTGTTCGAAGCCAGGGTGAACCACTGTCAGCCCCTCGACCGCCGAAAGCACCGAAACCGCCGGTGTGATCATTGCATCGCCAAAGAACAGCGCCGTGGCTGTGAGGCCGAACACCGACATGACATAAGTCCAGCGCTTGTCCGAAAGGCAGCGGCTGACCAGCGCGAGCAGGGCAAGGCTGCCGCCTTCGCCCTTGTTGTCGGCGCGCAGGACGATGAACAGATACTTCACCGTCACGATCAGAATCATCGTCCAGAACACGATGCTCAGCACGCCGAACACATGTGTCTGGTCCACCTTCATCAGGTGATGACCGACGAAGGTTTCCTTGAATGAATAGAGCGGCGATGTGCCGATATCGCCGAACACGACGCCGATTGCGCCCACGGCCAGAGTAGTCAGGCCTTCCTTGTGGCCGTGGCCTTCATGACTTTGTCCATCATGAGCGGGCCCATCATGAGCGGGCCCTTCATGAGCGGGCCCGGCGTGCCCCTCGCCGGGCGGCATGGTTGTTTCGGATTGCGGGCCGGATTCGGGCGTGGCGGCGGCTGCGGAGGAACCGTCGTCGCTGAGGTCGGGACTGTTGCCCTGAGTCGCCCCGGGATCGGTCGCGTTGCTGTCCATTGGCGCGCCGCTACTCCTACCGCTTTGCACTTGCGAGAACTATTTTTGCGCCGGGCCTCGCAACGCGATTTGTGCTGTCATTTCGGGGGATTGGCCGGGGGTAGATCGGCGGGCGTGGAGGCCGGCGCCACCAGCTTGTCGGCGGGCTGGATCACGATCGGCGGCGCTGTGCGCGCGCCGGCCGGATCGCGCACCGGGCGCGTTGCCGTGCTGCCGACTGCAGCGATGCCGTCCAGCCCGCGCACGAACCCTGCCGCTGTATCCAGCACGCGCAAGGACTGCTCCACCACCGGGATCTCGCCCTTGTGCCCGGCCTTGCGCCGGCTCGGGTCCGCATCATGACGCGCGGCATCGGGCATGAGCCAGGTCTGTTCGAGCGCTCCGGCCGCTGCCAGCACGCGCGCCTTGGCGATATAGGCATTGGCGATCGCGGTGTTCGAATTGCTCCGCGCCACCAGCAGTTCGCGCGCCAGATCGAGCACGTCGAGCGTGGTGATGAGGCCGGCGCGTTGCTGCAGGATCGCGCCTTCGTAGGCCTTGCGCGCCGAGGCTTCGGCATCGCGGTAGCTGCCGATCGCGGCCTGCTGCGCCTGCCAGTCGTTCCACACAGCGGCAAGCCCCGCGCGGGTTTCGCGCAGCGAGGCATCGAGCAGGCGCCAGTCGGCATCGTTCGCCGCCATGGCCTCGTTCACCCGCGCACGGCGCAGCCCGCTTTCGAAGATCGGCCCTGAAATGATGAATTGCCCGCGCAGGCCGCGCGTGCGCAAGTTATCGTTATAGGAGCTCTGCGGGCTCAGGGTGGCGCTGCCCTGAAAATCGATGCGCGGCATCAGATCGGCCTTGGCCGCCGCCACACTGGAGCGCGAAACCTTCTCGCGCGCCTGCGCCGCGAGGATCACCGGGCTGTGCGTCTCGGCATAGGCATAGGCTTCCTCGAGCTGGCGCACGGGGAGCTGCAGCGGATTGGGCGGCACCAGGTCGCCCGCCGGGACGCCAACCATGCGCAGGAAGGTCGCCTCGCTCGAGGCGGCATCGCGCTGCGCCGAATAGACCTGCGCCTGCCCGAGCGAGACGCGGGTGGAGATCTGCTGCACGTCGGTCGCGGTCACCTCGCGCACGGCGAGCCGCGCCTTGTTGTCGTTCAGCTGGCGCTCGAGCGCGGCGAGGTTGTCCTTGGCAATGATCACCGACGCGCGGTCGCGGAGCAAGCCGATATAGGCGCTGATTGCGTCGAGCAGCGCCTGCTGCTCGGTCGAGCGCAAGACCTGAAGCTGGAAATCGAACTGCGCGCGTGCGTTGCGCTCTTGCGAGGCGTTGCGGCCGAAGGTGAACAGCGGCTGGGTCAGGATCGCCTGGGCGCTGGTGGTCCAGCCCGACAGCACGCGCGGCGGCCGGCCCAGCAACTGCTCGAACTTGTCTTCCTGCCAGTTGCTGGACAGACTGTAGTTGAGCTTGGGCCCATAGCCCGCACGCGCCTGCGCGATGCGATAGTCGGAGCCTTTGACCGTGGCGCGCTGGGCGAGCAGCGAGGGCGCGGTCCAGTACGCCAGGCGCAGCGCGTCGGTAAGCGAAGTGACCGGCTTGCCGCTGGTGGCCTGCTCGGCCACGTCGACGGGGGTTTCTTCGGGCAGTTCCGGGCGCAAGGCGATGCGGTCCGCGCCGCTGTACATGTCCGTCTCGCCGTCGCTTTCGGACCGCACATCGCCGGGATCGCGCCCGCTGTCGGGATCGTCTGCGCCATAGCGGCCGCTGTCAGGCGGCCCCTGCATCGCTGCGGCAGGCGCTGCCGGTGGCGGGGCCGTGTCCTGTGCGGCGGCCGGCGCCAGCGCGACAAGCGCGGCGCAGGCGGCGAGCAGATGCGCGCGCAGCGAGAGGGCAGGGGTCATCACTGTCGCGCCTCAGTTGTCGCGGAACGCGCGCATGAACTGGTCCATGAACGGCTTCGAAAGGTACGAGAGCATCGAGCGGTGGCCGGTTTCGATATAGACCTCGGCCGGCATGCCGCTGCGCAGCGCAAGCCCTTCCTTCTTGACGCTGGCCAGATCGACTTCGACCCGCACCATGTAGAAGGCCTGTTTGGCCTCGGGGTTCTCGCTCCGGTCGGTCGCGACATAGGCGACGCGGCCGAGAATTTCCGGCGTGGTCGGCCGGTTGAACGAACTGAACACCACGCGCGCGGGCTGCCCCCTCATCACCTGGTCGATATCAGTGGGGCTGACCATCGCCTCGACCACGAAGACATCACGGTCGGGCACGATTTCCATGATCGGTTCGGCCGGGCGTACCACGTCGCCGATCGCGGCAAAGGCGATCTTCTCGATCACGCCGGTGTAGGGTGCGCGGATTTCGCTGCGGTCCTGCTGGTCGGACGCGGCCACGCTGCGCAGCTGCTGCTGGTTGAGCGCGGTGTTGATTTGCGCCAGCTCGGTCCCCGCCTGCACGCGCCGTGTCTGGCCCAGCTGGATCGACTGCTGCTGCGCTTCGGTGATGCGCGCGCGGGCCTGCGCGATCTGCGCCTGGAGCGAGCCGACATTGCCGTCAAGATCGACGGCGGTGCGTTCCAGCTGGTTCAGGCGGTTGATCGTGACGAGCTGCTTGTCCCACAGATCCTTCACGCCCTGCCGCTCGGGCTCGATCAGAACGCGCTGCTGCTTGAGTGCGCTCATCTGGGCCTCGAGCCCGCGGATCTCCTCGTTGTACTGGAGGACGCGCGCGGCAAGCTGGGCGCGCAGTCCCGCTTCCTCGGTCTGCCGGATCGAGAAGAGGCGGGCCTCGTCGGACATCGCCTTGGCGGCGCTGGGATTGGCCGAAGTGGTCAGCTGGGCGGGGAACACGATATTGCCCGAACCGAGCCGCTCGGCCTCAAGCCGCGCCTTCTGGGCCAGCAATTGCTCGACCGTCAGGTTGGAATACGTCGCGTCCGCACCGGTCACCCGGTCGTCGAGCCGCATCAGGAGCTGGCCCTGCTTCACGTGTTCGCCGTTGCGCACGAAGATCGCCTTGATCACGCCGCCGGTCGGGTGCGCGATGCGCTTGACGCGCGATTCGACGCCGACCGAGCCGCCACCGATCACCGCGCCGCCCATCGGAATGACCGCCGCCAGCACGAGCAGCACGATCAGCAGCCCGCCGACCGTCGCCAGCAGCCGCTTGAGCAGGACGGGCGCCTTGGCCTTGTCCCCGCCTTCCTCGCCCAGAACCGGCAAGAGCTGGCGGGCGGGATCAGGAATGGTCGTGGGCATGTTCATGCGGTGGTTTCCCGTGTGTCCTTGGCCGGGCCTTGAGGCGCGCCCGGTTTGCCGCCCGCGCCGGGGCCAGCCGCAGCCACGCGGCTCGATACGACACCGCCAGCCGCCGCCGCGGCACTTCCTGCAGCCGCTGCCGCCGCAGCGCTTCCGGCAGCACCCTGCGCGGTCTGGCCCTGCACACCCGGTGCCGGCGCGTTCTGCGCCTGCATGCGCTGCATCACTTCATCGCGCGGACCGAAATCGGCGAGGCGGCCGCCATTGATCACGGCCAGATGAGTCGAAGGGCCGAGCGTGGCGGGGCGGTGGGTGATCATGATCACGATGCCGCCGCGCGCGCGCACCCCGGCAATCGCCGTGGCGAGCGCCGCATCGCCTGCCGCGTCGAGATTGGAATTGGCCTCGTCGAGCACGAGCAGGAAGGGATCGCCATAAAGCGCGCGGGCGAGGCCGATGCGCTGGCGCTGCCCGGCCGAAAGCTCCACCGCGCCGGCCGAGACGGGGGTTTCATAGCCATCGGGGAGCGCGAGGATGACCTCGTGCATGCCCGCCGCCTTTGCCGCCGCCATGACCCCTTCCGAAGTGGCCTCGGGATCGAAGCGCGAGATGTTCTGGCCGATCGTGCCGTCCACGAGGTCGACGGTCTGCGGCACATAGCCGAAGTAGCTGCCGAGCGTTTCCGGTTCCCACTGGTCGAGCGTCGCGCCGTCAAGCCGCACTTCGCCGCGGTTGGGCTTCCAGATGCCGAGGATCGCGCGCACCAGCGTGGTCTTGCCTGCCGCACTCGGCCCGATCACCGCCAGGACCTGCCCGGGGGTCAGCGTGAGCGAGACGCCCGACAGCGTGAAGCGCTGCGTACCCGGCGGTGCCACCCAGATGTCGCGGATCGAAAGCTCGTTTGCGGGCCGCTCCAGCGTCACGCCGCGCGAAGGCGGCTTGCGGAACGTGGCAACGGCCTGCGCGATGCGGCTCCAGCCGGTGCGCGCGGCCACGAGGCTTTTCCAGTTGGCGATCGCCTGATCGACCGGCGCCAGCGCGCGGCCCGAAAGCACTGCCGGGGCAAGAATCACACCGCCGCTCGCCTGCCCGTCGATAACCAGCAAGGCCCCCACCGAAAGGATCAGCGACTGGAGCAGCATGCGGAACGCCTTGCTCGCGCCGCCC
>Ga0164294_10006393_pt1 | contig 10089 bp, 13 predicted proteins | sample GEODES005metaG_FD_111479 | JGI IMG/M metagenome (GOLD analysis project Ga0164294, IMG submission 111479) | Oligotrophic lake water microbial communities from Sparkling Lake, Wisconsin, USA - GEODES005 metaG | ecosystem: Environmental > Aquatic > Freshwater > Lake | place: USA: Sparkling Lake...
ATTCCTTATAGCTTTATTCTATCATGAATACGATTTAATGTATATCTAATCGGACGTCCATACATCTCCATCTGCAACAAATTGATTATCCGCGAGACCAACAGGTCCACCGGCAATGATAGGTTCATAGTCTTCGCCCCAGACTAGATTCCATGTAGCGAGTTGACCCTTGTCAGTATGTAATTTTGTTTGACGCATCTTCTCCTTATACTCGTCGTCCCTGTCTAAATTTGAACAAACCTTCGAGCAATAGGGACCTTTGCCCTTGTGTATGACCTGACACTTAGGACATGGATGAGCTTTGTACCGACCCTGAGCTGCTGTAATTGAATTAGTTGCCATCTTAAAACTATTAGTTGATAAATATCTATTGGCGTGCCGTTCTATATTGTGGATTTATTATAACCCTCGGTAAGGAACACGATGATAAATTCGATTTTATTGCTTATAGCAATATGTATATCAGTCACGCTCTCTGCAAGTACTCCGCCTAACGATAAACTAAAGAAGAACGAAGAGTGGATCTGTGTTAGGTGGTCAGGTTCTTCTGATCCAACACAACGTTCTCCTAGCGTATGTCTAACATGGGAAAAGAAAGAAAAACCTTTTTTTAAACGAGTATGATCGATCCGTTCACAGCATTTGCGATGGCTCAAGGTGCTGTAAAAGGCATCAAGGCCGCTATCGCACTTGGGAAAGATATAAATGGTCTTGTAAAAGACTTCAGTAAGTTTTTTGAAGGAGCTGATGCAGTTCATGCTGCGAGCACAAAGGCTAAAATAGCTCAAATTGGGAAAACTGATTCCCAACTTTCAAAGCAAGCGCTTGAGTTTGCCATGTATAGTAATAAATTACGTGAGGATGAAAGAGCACTAAAGGATATGATTTACTGGGAGTTAGGTAAACCTCAGATCTGGGACGATATGATAAGAGAGCGTACTAGATTAATGAAAGAACGTCATGCAGAAGAAAAAGCAGCAGAGGAAGCTAAACATAAGCATAAACAGAAGATGGCAGACTATTTTATGAATAGTCTACTTTTTATGGGAGGTTCAGTGTTGTTATTTGCAGTGATTATGGGCGGCGTTAGCATTTATGGTGTAATGGAAGAACAACGAATATACCAAGAAAAAGTAGAAAATATAAGACAAATGAGATATCAGCGTGCAAAAGCAGATGAACGTAAACGAAGAGAAGAAGCTCTAGAAGCAATAAAATAAAGGTGAATCAAATGAAAATTATTATTATCTTACTAACGCTAAGTTTATTAGCACCTGTTGCACAATCGGAACCATTTTCCAGTAAAAAGAATATTATCTGTGATGATGCAACTACATTAATAGGCGAAATAGTGAAAGAATTTGGAGAAACTCCTGTATGGAGTGGAGCTGATCCTACAACAAAGACAACCTACGGCGTTCTAATGAATCCTAAAACCAACACGTGGACGATAATTCAATTTGATGGTAAAGTGGCATGTATTCTTGGTGTAGGCGAGGAAGCTAAATCATTAATGCATGGATCTAAGAATGTCAAATCCGATTAAACCATCAATAGCAATCTTCCTTCATCATCCAGAATGTTCGGAAGATTGCATAGATGGGATGATTACATCACTATCAAGCAAGTATCATATCGATACTTTTTCAGAAGATCAATGTAACACGGAAACATTGAGAAAATATGATATGATTGCCTTTCCAGGCGGCATAGGCGATTCAAATAGTTATGATAGATTCTTTAGACGTAAAGCTCAAAACGCTGTTGCTGACTACGTTGCAGACGGTGGACGATATCTTGGCATATGCATGGGAGCATATTGGGCTGGTAGTTATTACTTTGATATACTCGACGGCGTTGATGCTGTTCAATATATCAAACAACCTACTGCTACTGTCAAACGTAGTTACGGTACAGTCACTGAAGTAATGTGGAACGATAAGCTAACCAACATGTACTTCTATGATGGCTGTGCTTTAGTAGGTGATACCACTAAATTTAAAACTATTGCAACCTATGCTAATGGTGATCCTATGGCAATTATTCAAAATAGAATAGGCATAATAGGATGTCATCCCGAGAGTTTAAAATACTGGTACGAATCGCCATGGAACTATATCAATCAGCACTGGCACAATGGCGATCACCATAAACTTCTATTAGAATTTGTTGATGACCTTATGAGAGCATAAACGTCATAAGAGGCTATAAAAAGCCCATAATGACCTCAGGAGAACACAAAAGGCCAATTAAGGCCCTTTATGACAGAAAATGACCCCGTAGGGTCATTTGTTTTATACCATGTCGTAACGTGGGATATCGATTGCCTTCCGCATAATAGCTTCAGGAGTAAATTGAGTAGTGTCCGCAGACAGTACCGCCTTCATGATAGCAGGGCTGAACCCTGATACCAATGCTACTCCACGAGTGTCATACTTCACTGGCACATTGTCTGCAGCGTTGATGTTCCAGAACACGATCTTTGGAAGCTCGTATCCTGCAGCTTCGAACTTACGTTCCATCATCTTCATTGCACTATCGTCAAAACGAGCACAACGATCGAACTGCATGTCTGACATGATCAACAGCATCTCAGGCATTTCCTTTTGAGATACTCCACCTTCCTTAGAAACGCGAAGGATCTTCTCCATCGCCTTCACTAGGTCAGTGTTCATTGCCCAAGAAGACTTGGACATTTGGTCGATCTTCTGCATTACGTCACCCTTCAGGTGTAGCAACTCTGGAGAACCCGAGAAGGTCAGGAATGTATCCTTGAACTTACCCTTGTTCTTATCAGCCACATACAATCCTAGGGAGATAGCAACTTCCATACAAGTAGTGGTGCTCTTTGAAGCATTTCCACCAGCAAGGCAACTCATAGAACCGGATACGTCTACCATCGCCAACACGTTAGCGTCGCCAATAAAGTTCTCCAGTGCTTCCCATTGCTTAACGATCACAGCCTTCTCATCGCTGTTGTAGGCTGCACGACCGTAGGCGTTGATACAACCCTTCAGCACGTCGTATGGATACACAGCTCCTGCGTTAACCTTCACCTTTGGATCCTCACCCTTAACAAGTGCAGCAACGTATGCAGCATAGGTTTCGGTGTTACGAGAGAATGCCTTCTTGTAACGAGCAGCAGCTACCGATGGAACATGAGAGAAGTTAATGTTATCCCAGTCCTTAGCACACATGTTGGTTTCAACAACGTTGGTCATTTCAACCAGCGACTTACGGTAGAACTTTGGTGACATACCAAAGTGAGCACGAATCTCTTGAGCAATTACGCCCTTACGAGGAGTCCACTTTGCAGCCAGTCCATTCTTAGCACGTAGAGCATCACCTAGCATGTCATAAGCCTTAGCCTTGATAGGTGCGGTCTTAAACACAAGCAAGTCGTCCCAACGTCCGATCTCTGGAACCTTAGCCATAAGCTTAAGAGCCAGGTCAGGCTTGCTGCCTTCAAGGTAAGTTAGGATGTTACGGAATAGTTCACGCTCACCAGCTCCACCACGAGCATCACGTGCCCATTGAGCGATACGAAGTGCGGTGTCTTGGTCTTCAGCCAGAGCTGCGACAAAGTCCTTAGTGATGTTCTTACCACGAGAAGCGCCGATCTTGAAGAACAGGTCAACACATGCGTCTGAGGTAGACTTAAGTGCTGACATACCATTAGCGGTACGAGCTGATTGGCCTTGAACGGCTTGAACAAATGATGACATGATTATTTCACTTTCTTAATGTTAACAGATTGATACTAGTTTTGTGTCCTAGCAGACGCTATAAGTTTATGTTGCAGAATTCAATCTAAAAATACCGGGATGGTGGTTCGTTATTTTGGTTTTGTAACCAAGGCTCTTATACCCAGCCTAAAATTGATGGACTATTCGGTCTATCAGCGTATCCAATTCGTTGGCATATCACATGTAATGTGAACTAGGTAGTGATTCGGCACTGACGTTAAGATCCTACTAGGGTCTCTAAGTCTTTCCAACCTAGCCGTTGTTGTTACACCTTACGATGTTTCCTCAGTTCGGCGTTCGGTTTAGAGCTTTAATAGTTTATTGCTGTACTCATCCCATAACTCTATAATATCACATGTACGATTTAATGTACAATCTTTGGTACCTCGTGACGGGATCGAACCGCCGACATTCCACTTGTAAGGAGGACGCTACTACCGCTGAGCTAACGAGGCATAATCTGGGGTGACGTACGGGTATCGAACCCGTACTAAGAGATTCACAATCTCTGGTGCTAACCATTACACTAACATCACCATATAGAAACACACTCTTTTCCAGCTTTCGGTAAGCATGCCTGCTGTTTAGGATAGCACCTGCGTCCAGTTGCTGGTATCCCGACCGTGAATGTGTTTTTATATGGTGGAACCACTGGGACTCGAACCCAGAACTGGCAGATTAAAAGTCTGCTGTGATAACCATTTCACCATAATTCCTTGGTTTGCTTTGTCACTTTACGTAGAGCTTTGTTGCTCTTGCGGTGTGACCCTGCTTTTCGGAATAGAGCCAGACGAACGAAGCAGTTACGTTCTCTAGCGATAGGTTTTCGTTTCATTTTCATTCCTCCGTTGTTATGGGTTAATTATACCACAGTTTCTATTTAATGTACACCGTTTTGTGCATTAATTCATAATGTTGCTCCACTTTCGGAGCTTTTCAAATTTCTTATCTTTGGCGATCTCTACGTCACGCCAGTCTACGATTTCGTTTTCAACCAGCAATTGAACCATTGCAATCAAATCACCAACTTCTTCAGCAAGATGTTCACGATTAGTCTGCAAGCTTTCAGGATGTTTACTTTTGTAACCAAAGCGAAAGATTTTACTTACTGCTTGTATTACTTCAGCCGATTCTTCTTGAAGGATCGACATTATTTCATGTTCTTTTTTGTTTATCATAAGTAATTATAACACATGTACGAATTAATGTACACCGTTATTTGGTGCGGGCTAGGAGAATCGAACTCCTGACGTAACGTTGGCAACGTAACATTTTACCATTAAACTAAGCACGCAAATCTGGCATCCCGACTAGGACTCGAACCTAGACTTACGGTTTTGGAGACCGCAGTGCTGCCATTACACTATCGAGACATATCTTGGTGCGGGTGGCCGGACTCGAACCGGCAAGCCGTGAGGCGGCAGATTTTAAGTCTGCTGTGTATACCATTCCACCACACCCGCAATATTTTAATCGTATAAACCTAGTCTTTGATTCTCATCGACTAGCATTTGTAAGTGATCTTCCGATGTAAGCATCTTACGCTTACTATGTTCAATCACTTCTTTCAATTCAGGTTTCTTGTCTATTGCAAATATCGCATCCCAACGATCTGCATATTCAATATCGCTTACACTAAGTGGTCTTGGTCTAGACCCTTTACCGCCATCACTCATGTTTACTCCTTGGTGCTCCTTGCTGGTAACGATCCAGCGTCTATACATTACCAATGTATTGTAATGCCTTTATACTAAAAGAGCGATTAATTGGTCGGAGTACAAGGATTCGAACCTTGGACCCCCTGCTCCCAAAGCAGGTGCGCTACCGGGCTGCGCCACACTCCGAATTATTTTTTTCTAATTTTCATTCCAACCAACGTGCCACAAAATGCACCTAGGCAGGCTGGAATAAGCAACATATGATCAGTCGTATAGTTTATCACAGCAATACTTGCAATGAAAAACACAACCACTGCCCATACGCTCGATTTAAGCGCTTCATTATTTTGCACTGATCTTAAGTAATATGTGTAAAACACATCGGTAAAGAACAGCGCAAAGAAAGTTGTTAAGTATTCAATCATTTGATATATATGGTGGTGAAGTCAGGACTCGAACCTGAAACCTATTCCGTATGAAGGAAGTGCTCTACCAGTTGAGCTACATCACCATGTTAGAGCACACTCACGTTTCTTATGTCTCTATATGCTGTAAGCATATCGAATGTGCTTTAATATGGTGCCCCATGACAGAATCGAACTGCCGTAACCTGATTACAAAACAGGTGTAATGCCATTATACTAATAGGGCGAAAACAACAGGATAGTTGTCTACTTTTTTCTTTTATCGAGGGGAACTGTCGAAACCACTCTATCTACAGAATACCTTGCGGCATACCTATAGCGATCCAAAGGTGATTATTGGATTGCTGTACCTATCCTAAACTGGTTGCGGAGGCAGGATTCGCACCTACGATCTCTAGCTTATGAGACTAGCGGGGACGGCTGAACTCCCCTACTCCGCGATATACAACAGGATGCTTATTTTTCAATTAAAAGTTGAATTTTTTTATTTGCTGGACGCATCCTAAAACCTTTACTTCTTGTCGCTTTTCTCGCGAACTGGTGGTAATTCAGAGATCAATTGAGCCTGAATCATTGCATTCTTATAAATGTTACGTTGAACTGGATCGACGATAGTTGCCATGGCACGTTTCGTTTCTTTCCAGATCTTGAAATTCTTTGTTGGTTTAAGCATAATATATCCTATGTGTTATAAAGTAATTATATTATACAAAAGTAATAATGTACAATCTATTTGGTGCGACCGGAGAGATTCGAACTCCCGACTCCCAAGTTCGTAGCCTGGTACTCTATCCAACTGAGTTACGGTCGCATATATGGTAGGGATGCCGGGACTCGAACCCGGTTCTCTCTGCTTAAGAGGCAGGACTTCACCTTCAAAGTTTCTTCCCTATAAACTGGCTCCGTATCTGGGTAACGATCCCAGCTAGTCATTGATTAACAGTCAAGTCCGTGCACCATGCTCGAATTCTACGGAATAATAATTGGTGGAGACGGCTGGAGTCGAACCAGCAGTGCCGTGAGGCGGAAGATTTACAGTCTTCTGGGGTTACCAATTTTCCTACATCTCCAAAATACAACAGGATCAACTTTTAGTTTCTGAATAAGAGAAAGTTTTAAGTTTTTGCTGAACTGATCCTAAACTTGGTACCCTTGGACAATTTTGAAATGTCGGCCTAACGCTTATCAAGCGTTTGCTCTTCCTCTGAGCTACAAGGGCAATTAACTTGGTACCGACGGTTGGACTCGAACCAACCACACCCGAATTTTCAGTCCGGTGCTCTACCCGATGAGCTACGTCGATATATCTGGCGGAAAGCAGAGGAGTCGAACCCCATCCCATTTCTGAGAACCCAGTTTTCAAGGCTGGTCGCCGGACCATCCCAGCTGCATTACTTTCCTCTATTTGGTGCCCTAAGGGGGACTCGAACCCCCAAGCCTTTCGGCACTGGTTTCTAAGACCAGCGTGTATACCATTCCACCATCAGGGCTAAATTCGTGATTGATAATTTATCTTATTATACGCCATCAATCAAGGCGAGTTTCTTGGTCTGTGTGGCAGGATTCGAACCTGCGGCCTCCTAGTTCCAAACCAGGCCGTCTGACCAGACTGACATTACACACAGATAACTTGGAGCGGGGTGCGAGAATCGAACTCGCACTATCAGCTTGGAAGGCTGAAATCCTACCATTAAATGAACCCCGCAAAACTGGTGGAGGATAGGAGAATCGAACTCCTTTGACTTACGTGCAAGGCAAGTATAATATCCAGTATATGAATCCCCCGAAATACTTGGCGGTCTTAAGGGGTAACGATCCCCTTCTTCGACAGTGACAGTGTCGTGTGCGTCCGTGAACACTTTAAGACCAAATTAGGATAAGCTACTTGTTTCCACACAAGCCCTTAATTGAGCAGTTACTCTGTCCATCTCCATTTATTCTCGAGTCTGTGTGCAGTTGAGATTCTGCCTATCAGAGCCTGAGTTTGACCTCGCTAACGGTTTTCTGCCACCGGATCTCTATCGCTAATCAAACGCTACTTTAACGAAAGTAGTAACGGGATAAATGGCTCAGTCACAAACTGATTTAATACTCCCTGCTCGGCGTTTTGACATGCACACCCTCAATAGGGCTGATCCTTTGGATCTAGTTAATGCGTCCTGCTTTGCGTTCTGGAGCAACCATATTAAAGCACACTAACGACATGGGCAATTGGATCTCCCTGTCTAACCGAACCAACTTCGGTAATGTGCTTTAATATGGAGCTGCTACGGGGAATCGAACCCCGCTTACCAGGATGAAAACCTAGCGTCCTAACCGATAGACGATAGCAGCAAATTGCGAGCATCTCACGATGTGTCGACTTTTTGAATATCTTATGCATCGTATTCGACCGATGACTTAGAAAGATACAAGAAACCTAAATTGTTAAAGAATTCTAAAGAAGATTCGATGATCTTCAGTGTATGGACTAATTATACCACACTAACGATTTAATGTACACCGTTTAACGACGTTGAACATATACGTCGATTGTACGTGCATCTTCAAGCTTTATGCTTTTGATCCACTGGTTCTTGTATTTCGCGTATGCAGGGTTTCCCTTGCCTAGGCGAGCTTTCAAACAAACCCTGAACAACTTTGCGGGTTCCTGCGTCCATTTAGACGTAAGCCGGGCTTGTTTGTTCACGATCCGAACTGTCTTACGAACTGTTTCGATCATTTGCATATCGTTTACAGATAGAGGATCTACTGTAAACATATAAGCATCTGTTCTAACTTTATTCATAATGTATCCTTTATTTTGTATGATCAATTATACCACAAGTGCGATTTAATGTACACCAAAACCTGCAATTTTTTCCACTGTTCCTAAGCAGCCGCGAGAGCCGCGTACGTACTTAGCCACAGTCTGTGCCCAAGGCGTATACTTAGACTTGTTAATGTCATAAGTAGGCTCTCCTTTACGAGGACCACGATAAGCACAGATTGTCGTCTTAACACCATCAACGATGGTAACGATGTCCTTAGATTTTCTAGCCATTTTTCTATCCTTTTGATTTGATAGACCAATTATACCACATCTTCTAATTAATGTACACCGTTTTATGCACTTTTTTACAGTACATCAGGTGTCATAGAATGCCTCAAAGTAGGTATCCATACATCCAGACTAGAAGTATGAACGTACGTCACTTTGAGGTGTCTAAGTTGTTGATTCATATAGGATGTTTAGCCCTAAAATGACCATCTGGAGTACGCGACAGGAGTCGAACCTGCATAATCGAGGGTTGCAATCTCGTTCCTAGCCTTTCGGATCACGCGCACGTTAATTTAATAGAATTCTGCTGTGCTTTGGAACACCACTCATGAGGTATTCCATTTGATCAGCAAGTACGTTTCTGTTTTGTAGAATCATATTTTCGTAATGATTTGGAGTATACGGTACGTACAGAAGTTCAAGCTTACATTCCTTTAGAAGTCTAGCTCCTTTGTGAGTGTTACACTTTACACATGCACTTACTACGTTGGTCCACACATCTTGACCACCCTTTGAGATAGGATGGATGTGATCACGAGAAAGATGATTGCTACCAAATGATTGTCCGCAATAGGCACATACGTTTCTATCACGAGCAAACAAGATCTTGTTTGTCAGAGCTACGTTGCCAGCCTTCTCCATAGAGAAACCTTTACCACGTACAGCAATGATCGATGGAGTTTCAAGTACAGACATTCTACCGTCATTTTGTACACCGCCACGAAAGGTAGCTACTGTTTGTCCTAAAGTCCAAACAACCATATCTTTTGCAAAATATGAAATTGCATCCTCATGATTGATCCACTTCCGCGGTAAACCTGAAGCATCTAATGCTAATACGTTAGACATAATAACTCCTTAATTAATCTCCATAAAATTGGTGGGCCGTGCTGGAATTGAACCAGCGGTCAAGGCATTATGAGTACCCTGCTTTACCATTAAGCTAACGGCCCTCTTGTTTGGCGGAATGACTCGGACTCGAACCGAGAACCCGGATTACGCCGAGCGACAGATTAGCAATCTGCTCTAATACCATTATAGGACCATTCCAAAAATCATATAGGAACACACTACCAGTCCCCAGGATTCGAACCTGTTTCTTTAGTAGTTTACCACGACGTTTGCAGTCGGGCAAGTAATGTGTTCTTATATGATGGCAGGGGAGATGAGATTCGAACTCATGATGACGATTTCAAAGACCGTTGCCTTAGGCCACTAGG
>Ga0164294_10006394_pt1 | contig 10089 bp, 9 predicted proteins | sample GEODES005metaG_FD_111479 | JGI IMG/M metagenome (GOLD analysis project Ga0164294, IMG submission 111479) | Oligotrophic lake water microbial communities from Sparkling Lake, Wisconsin, USA - GEODES005 metaG | ecosystem: Environmental > Aquatic > Freshwater > Lake | place: USA: Sparkling Lake...
AAGTCTGCCCAGGTTGGTTGGCAACCTTTTTTTGCCTTTCTAGCGCTCATTAGTATTAGCATTGGCCTTCTGAATTTGCTCCCTTTTCCCATGTTAGATGGGGGTCAGCTCCTGTATGATGCATGGGAGTTGGTTGCTGGTAAGCGAATCTCGATTTCCATGCAAGAGCGGTTCCAAAAAGTGGGCTTTCTTTTGCTAATTTCTCTCTCGCTCCTAGCCTTGTTTAATGATTTGCAACGCTATCTTTTACCTTGAATTTTTTGATTTCTCCCCTTCCTGTTTTTACCCGATTTTTGGTTCAACTATTGTTAGTTGTTACTGCTGGTATGAGCTTGAATGTCCAGGCAGCAGATTCTTTTGTGATTAAGGATCTTCGCATTGAAGGTCTGCAGCGTGTAGAGCCTGGCACAGTTTTTAGTTATTTACCTGTCCAAGTAGGCGATACCTTTACCGATGAAAAAGGTGCTGAAGCGATTAAGGCTTTGTATAGCACCGGCTTTTTTAGAGACGTTCAAATTCAAGCACAAGGTAATGTATTAATTGTGATTGTTGAAGAACGGCCAACGATCTCTCGGATTGAATTTACAGGTATGAGGGAGTTCGACCAAGAGATCGTTCGAAAATCTCTCAAAGCTGTTGGCGTTGCAGAAGCCCGTTTTTATGATAAAGCCCTGATCGACAAGGCTGAACAAGAATTAAAGCGTCAGTACATTGGTAAGGGCATGTATGCCGCTGAAGTTGTAGCTACGGTTACTCCAGTCGAGCGTAATCAGGTTGCAATTTACTTCAATATCGATGAGGGACCTGTCGCCAAGATTCAGGAAATCAACTTCATTGGAAATAGTGTATTTAGTGAAGGTACTCTCAGAGGAGAGATGCAATTAAAGACGGGCGGTTGGTTATCTTGGTATAGCAAAGATAACTTGTATTCAAAACAAAAATTAACTGCTGATCTAGAAAACATTCGCTCTTTCTATTTAAATCGCGGCTACCTTGAGTTTGTTATTGAATCCACTCAGGTATCGATCACCCCAGATAAAAGAGGCATTTATTTAACGATTAGTATTCGCGAGGGCAATCAATTTACCGTTAAAAATGTCCGTCTTGCTGGTGACCTACTGGGTAAAGAAGATGAGCTGATGCGTTTAATTCAGCTTAAGCCAGGCGATATCTTTTCGTCTGCCAAGTTAACTGAGAGCACTAAGGCTATCGCCGAGGTCCTTGGGTCTTATGGTTATGCATTTGCAACTATCAATCCTCAGCCTGATATCAGGCGTGAACTTAGTGAGGTAGATTTGACCTTGGTTGTAGATCCCGGCCGTCGTATTTATGTTCGCCAAGTAAATGTCACTGGTAATTCTAAAACTCGCGATATGGTGATTCGTCGTGAGGTGCGTCAATTTGAGAGTTCATGGTTTGACAGTGAAAAGATCGATCTGTCGAAAAAACGCTTAGGACGTATGGGCTACTTTACAGAAACTGATATCACGACTATGGATGTTCCGGGCTCCCCTGATCAGGTCGATGTCAACATCAAAGTTTCTGAAAAACCAACTGGCTCAATAACACTTGGTGCTGGTTTTTCTACAACAGAAAAACTTATTTTGTCTGCAGGTATTAATCAAGATAATGCATTTGGCACTGGAACTGCGATTGGTCTAAATCTTTCTACGGGTAAGATTAACCAGAATCTAGCGCTATCTCAGTATGACCCTTACTTCACTGAAGAAGGCATTAGCCGCTATACCGATTTGTACTACCGCTCATCTAAACCCTTGTATTACACCGGTGATCCTGATTACCAAATTAAGTCAGTCGGCTCCAATATTAAGTTCGGCGTTCCTTATAGTGAAGTAGATCGGGTGTTTTTTGGAACGGGACTGGAGTTCTATAGGATTAGTACCTCCTCTAGTACTCCGCAACCTTATTTAACGTATGCAGAAAGTTACGGAATTGCGCCTCCGGGTTACCCAGCTACATTAACGACCTATAACGTCCCGATAACGGTGGGTTGGTCTCGTGATGGGCGAGATAGTGCCTTGATTCCATCCTCAGGATCTTTACAGCAGTTATCAGGTGAGGTTGGTACCCCTGCAGCAAATATGACCTTTTACCGTGTATTCGGTCAATATCAGAAATACCACTCCTTTTCCAAAGGAAACATTCTGTCCTTTAATGGAGAGGTCGGTTACAGCCAGGCTTACGGCAATAACCCCTTCCCAATCACCAAAAACTACTATGTAGGTGGTATTGGCTCGGTTCGTGGATACGCACCTGGATCCTTAGGGCCTACCTTCTACAACACCAATACAGGCTCTAATCAGCCTACTGGCGGCCAGTCTAAAATCGTCTCCAACATCGAATATACGGTACCCGTTCCAGGCTCTGGCGCCGACAAAACCCTTAGGGTATTTGGGTTCGTAGATGGCGGTAACGTTTATGGCGAGAATATCAACCTAGTTTTACGCTATTCTTATGGCTTAGGTTTATCATGGATATCACCGCTGGGACCACTTAAATTTAGTTACGGTATCCCAATTAAGTCTTTACCAACGGATAATATCCAGCGTTTGCAGTTCCAGATAGGTACAGCATTTTAATTGTTAAGGAAAGTTTTATGAAGCTTCGGCGTTCTTCAAAGTGGATTCAAGCCAGCCTAGTTGCGGTGGTCGCAGTTTTTTCTGCATCATCTCTCAACGCTCAGGAGGCTGGAGGCCGCATCGCAGTTGTGAACTCTGAAAAAGTTTTTAATGAGTCTAACTTAGCCAAAGCAATGCAGACTCGATTGCAAAATGAATTTACTAAGCGTCAGAATGAGTTGCGTGATAGCGCTCAGAAAATTAAAACAGCTGCTGAAAAACTGGATCGTGATGCTGCCGTCATGAATGAGGCTGAACGTATCCGTCGTCAACGAGAGTTAGCTGACCAAGATCGTGAATTGCAACGTAAACAACGTGAATTTACGGAAGATTTAAACCAGCGCACCTTTGAGGAGCGTGCCAAAATTGCTGAAAAAGCAAACTTAGTCCTAAAGCAGATCGCTGAGCAAAGAAAGCTTGACGTCATTATTCAAGAAGCGGCCTATGTCAGCCCTAAAGCCGACGTTACTGATGATGTTATCAAGGCTTTGAACAGTCTCAAATAAGCTTTATGCCTACCGCCATCGAGCTGGCCAAACAGTTTCAAGCAAGCTTGGTGGGGGAGGCCTCCCTCTCATTTAATAGCCTCGCTCCTTTAGAGCGTGCGCAGTCAGATCAAATATCTTTTCTTTCTAATCCACTGTATCGACAGCAGGCAAGTGATAGTACTGCCGGTGCTTTGATTCTGAGTCAGTCGGACCTTGATTTCTTACAAGCAAATCCTAGCGTTAATTCTGCAAAGCGTGTTTACTTTGTCTCTAAAAATCCTTATGCAACCTTTGCCAAAATGGCACAGCACTTTGCTCAAGCCAGCGCACCGCAATATAAACCTCTGTTACATCCCAGCGCTGTAATAGACCCCAGCGCCATTATTCCAGCATCGTGTCATATTGGCCCCTTTGTGAATATTGGCGCAGATGTGAAGTTGGGAGAGCGTGTGGTGGTATTGGGCAATAGCATTATTGCTAGAGAAAGCGTGATCGCTGATGATTCTGTCATCTACCCTACAGTATCGATTTACTATGCTACTCAGATTGGAAAGCGCTGCATTATTCATAGCGGCGCTGTAATAGGGGCTGATGGTTTTGGTTTTGCGCCTGACTTTACCGCGACTGGCGGTGAGTGGGTGAAAATACCTCAGACCGGAAGAGTCATCATTGGTGATGATGTTGAAATCGGCGCGTCTACAACAATTGATCGTGGTGCGATGAGTGATACGGTGATTGGTGCAGGTAGCAAAATTGATAATCAAGTGCAAATTGCACACAATGTCGTGATTGGAAACTGCTGTGTCATTGCGGGCTGTGCCGCGATTTCAGGGAGTACCCAAATTGGTCATTACTGCATTATTGGTGGAGCAGCAAACTTTGCTGGACATCTGACAATTGCTGATCGAACGACCGTTTCGGGTAATACTTCCATTATTCGCTCTATTACTGAGCCTGGTCAGCATTTCACGGGGGTCTATCCATCGATGCTCCATGGTGCTTGGGAGAAAAATGCTGCCATCCTACGTGGGCTGGATAAAATACGTCAACGCTTGCGTTTATTGGACAAAAACCAAAACAAGGAGTCTTAGGACTCCGCCATCCCAATTAATTTATTAAGTAGGTAATTTATGAGCAAAGCTATTGCAATCGATATACATCAGATTCTAAAGTTGTTGCCACATCGCTATCCTTTTTTACTGGTGGATCGCGTATTAGAAATTACACCTCGTGAAAGTATTACCGCATTAAAAAATGTCACGATGAACGAGCCTTTTTTTCAAGGGCACTTTCCAGATTTTCCAGTGATGCCAGGGGTATTGATCATAGAGGCGCTAGCACAAACCGCAGCCTTGCTGACTTTCTCAGAAGAGCGTCAGGAAAATGCTGTTTATTATTTCGCTGGTATAGATGGTGCGCGCTTCAAAAAGCCAGTACTGCCAGGAGATCAACTCATCATGACCGCAAAATTAGAGCGTGAGCGCGCTGGCATTTATAAGTTCCAAGTAAAAGCTACTGTAGACGGTGAATTGGCTGCTGAGGCAAATATTACCTGTGCAGTGCGTATGAAAGGCGCGTGATGACTCGGATTCATATTACTGCTGTAGTTGACAGTAAAGCAGAATTGGCTAGCGATGTTGAGATTGGGCCTTATTCAGTCATTGGTCCCAACGTTAAGATCGGATCAGGCACCAAGATTGGGTCTCATACTGTTATTGAGGGCTTCACTAGTATTGGTAAAGATAATCACTTTGCACACTTTGCCGCTATTGGTGGTCCTCCACAAGATATGAAATATCGTGGTGAGCCAACCCAATTAATCATTGGAGATCGTAATACGATTCGCGAGTTCACGACGATTCACACGGGGACCGCTCAAGATGAGGGCATTACACGGATTGGTAATGACAATTGGATCATGGCCTATGTTCATATTGCCCACGATTGTCAAATTGGCGATCACACAATATTTTCGAGTAACGCCCAAATTGCTGGCCACGTTCATGTGAATGATTGGGCCATTATGGGTGGCATGTCTGGTGTTCATCAATTTGTTCGCATCGGCCAGCATGCTATGTTGGGCGGTGCTTCTGCTTTGGTACAAGATATCCCACCTTTTGTTATTGCTGCTGGTGATAAAGCCTCTCCTCACGGTATTAACGTCGAGGGCCTCAAACGCCGTGGTTTTTCCATTGAAACCATTTCTGCTTTGCGTCAGGCTTATAAAGTACTCTATAAGGATGGCCACAGTTTTGAAGAGGCTAAGGTAGAAATACATAAAATGGTTGCGGCAAGTACAGGCGATCCCCAAACTGCAGAAAAACTAGCCCAGTTCTATGACTTTATTGCCGCATCTACGCGCGGCATTATTCGTTAAGGTTTCCTTTGCCTAAGTTAGCTTGTGTAGCTGGTGAACCCTCCGGTGATCTTCTTGCTGCGCCAGTATTGAGTGCGCTCAATCAAATTCCAGATATGTCAGGTCTCGAAGTGTATGGTATTGGTGGGCCTCGGATGCAGGCTGAAGGCATGGATTCAGTTTGGCCAATGGAAACCCTCAGTGTTCGAGGTTATGTAGAAGCGATTAAACAACTACCAGCTATTTTGAAGTTGCGTAAAGAGCTGATTGCGCATTTATTAGGAGAAGGACGGCCAGATGTCTATCTCGGTATAGATGCACCAGATTTCAATTTGGGCGTTGAGTTGCAATTACGTAAAGCAGGTATCCCCACACTCCATTTTGTCTCCCCATCCATATGGGCGTGGAGGGCTGGGCGCATTAAGAAGATTGCGCAAGCAGTAGAGCGCATGCTCTGCATCTTTCCCTTTGAAACAGAAATCTATGATCGTGCTGGAATTGCATCTACTTATGTGGGACATCCTTTGGCGAGTGATATACCGCTAGAACCAAACATTGGATCAGCCAGAGAAAAAATAGCGAAGACTTTGACCATTAGAGGTGACTCGCTTGATGGGCTTGTTATTGCCGTTCTTCCCGGCAGTCGTAGTTCAGAGATTGAACTCATTGCCCCAATCTTTTTTGAAACGATGCAGCTACTCACTGAGAAATTAAAAGGTCAAAAACTCCACTTTTTAATTCCAGTAGCTACGCCGCGATTACATGAGCCTCTTGAGCGGTTATTGCTTAAGGCAAAAAATATCAATCCAGATATACAGATTCATTTGCTTGATGGGATGGCCGATGAGGTATTAGAAGCTTCAGATGTTGTCTTAATTGCTAGCGGCACCGCTACATTACAAGCAGCTCTGTGGAAAAAGCCGATGGTGATCTCTTATAAGGTACCTTGGTTAACCGCGCAAATTATGAAACGCCAAGGATATTTACCTTATGTTGGCTTACCTAATATCTTATGTGGTGAGTTTGTGGTCCCAGAATTATTGCAAGATGAAGCAACTCCAGAGAAATTAGCAATGGCCATCTTAGGATGGCTTGAAAGCCCCCTAAAGGTTACCCAATTAAAAGCACGCTTTACACAAATGCATGAGACTTTGCGTCGTCCGACAGGCTTGTTGGTGGCCCAAGCGATTTCCCAGACAATTGCTAGTGCATCTAAGATACAACGGTCTACTCCATGAGTGTGATTTGGGTCTGTGGTGTTGATGAGGCTGGACGTGGGCCTTTGGTAGGGGCAGTGGTAGCGGGTGCAGTAGTGCTTGATCCAAGTCAGCCGATCGAAGGTTTAAAGGACTCTAAGAAACTCTCACCAGCGCGTCGTGAATATTTGTATGAGCAAATTATGCAAAAGGCTAGGGCCTGGGGTATTGGGGAAGCTTCCCCAGCTGAAATTGATGAGATTAATATTTTGCAAGCTACCATGCTAGCCATGCGCCGCGCTATAGAAGACTTATCAATTCGTTTGGGCACTTGGCCAGACAAGGCCCTAATAGATGGTAATCGTTGCCCAGAGTTACCAATTGCAGCACAAGCCATTATCAAAGGCGACTCTAAAGAGCCAGCTATCTCTGCTGCATCGATATTGGCTAAAGTGACCCGAGATAGACAGATGCAAGTCTTACATGAGCTCCATCCTCAATATGGCTTTGCGCAGCATATGGGATACCCAACTGAAGCCCATTTTGCCGCACTGAAACAGTATGGGGTTTGTACCGAACATAGAAGAAGTTTTTCTCCTGTGAGAAAAGTGCTTGAGAGTATTGTGAGTTAGCCATGAACTTTGATCTGATTAGCTCTAAAGAGAATCCGCTTTTTAAAGAGATACGTCTCTTACAGGCAACTGGCTCAAAGGGCCAGAAGGCCAGACTTGTCAATAGCCAAGCATTATTGGAAGGCATTCACCTGATTGAGACTTGGGTAGGCGATTCTGCTCTCAAGACCTTATTGACTTCAGAATTAGGATTAAAAAACCCCGAAATCTCAGAGGCAGTCTACTCACATCTAGAGATGTGTCCTGACACCAGGGTGTTTCAGTTGGATAGCGCACTCTGGGAGTTATTAAGTGATTTAGTGAATGCACCGCATATTGCTGGCTTGTTAGATTTGCCTAAATCTTCATTAACTCCGCCTCAGTCAATCAGCACTTTATCTGGCGACGTTTTGATCCTAGATCATATTCAGGATGCAGGTAATGTCGGCTCTATTTTGCGAACTGCCGCAGCTGCAGGATTTACTCAGGTGATTGCTTTAACGGGTTGCGCCCACCTATGGTCAAACAAAGTCTTGCGTGCAGGCATGGGGGCACATCGTTTGCTAGATCTTCATGAGGGTTGGTCTAACCAACAAGTATTAAGTGCTGTTACTGCGCAGCTCCTAGCTGCAACAGCCGATGGAGAGCAAGACCTTTTCTCTCTAAAAAAAGAGCTACTGCATCCTATCGCCTGGGTAATGGGTAGTGAAGGGCAGGGCATATCAGAGGATCTTTTAGCGCAAGCTAAAGGCGTATCTATTCCGATTGACCCAAGAGTAGAGTCCTTGAATGTCTCAACTGCAGCAGCGGTTTGCCTATTTGAGACCATACGGGTTAGGCGTAGTGAATTTCTAGGCAATCGCCTAACCTAAGATGGTTTTATCAGACTTAATTGCCTGCAATACAGTCGTAGCAATTTCTTCAATTGACTTGCTTGTAGTAACCACCCATGGGATGGATTCTTTTTTCATCATGGCTGTCGCTTCATTAATTTCATAACGACAATTTTCAAGTTTGGCGTAATTACTACCGGGTCGTCGTTCATTTCGAATCTCACAAAGACGCTCTGCATCAATCATGAGTCCAAAAATCTTGCTGAGAAAGGGGGCTAAATCCTTGGGAAGGCGTCCACGCTCGAAGTCTTCCGGTATTAAGGGGTAATTAGCTGCCTTTAAACCATATTGCATCGCTAAATAAAGGCTGGTTGGCGTTTTGCCAACCCGGGAGATCCCCACCAAAATAACATCCGCATCTGCTAGATTTTGATTTGACTGGCCATCATCGTGAGCTAAGGAGTAGTTGATAGCTTCAATCCGGTTCTTATAGGCATCGGTATCCGCATTGTGATGAAGGCGGTTCATGGCATGGGTAGATTTCATCCCCAGGGCTTCTTCTAAGGGGGCCACAAAGGTTTGGAACATATCCAAAATCAAACCATTTGCTTTGGCAACAATGGCATTCAGTTCAGAATTGACTAATGTAGTAAAAACAATCGGTTGAACCTCATATTTACTAGCTGCTTGATTAATGCTGCTCACTGCATCATGAGCCTTGTCTACACTGTCTACAAATGGCACACGAATGTGCTTAAAACTGGTCTCAAATTGGGCTAAGATCGATTGGCTGAAGTTTTCTGCGGTAATACCAGTGCCGTCAGAAACAATAAAAACAATGCGGGTTTGGGTGGACATGCGATTGGCCTATCAGTCGAGGTCGGTACTACAATGGATATTAGATGAAGTATGCCGCATTTTGAGTGGCCGCTTGACCAGTTTCCTTATCTTTTGAGAGTATTTTATGTCCAACCAACAACAAAATAGCAGTATGGCAGATGCCTATGTTTTGCCCTTTGAGCAACTCCGCATGACTGATGTTGAGTCAGTCGGCGGTAAAAATGCATCATTAGGAGAAATGATTTCTCAGTTAGCTACTACTGGGGTTCGTGTTCCAACGGGTTTTGCGACCACTGCTTTAGCATTTCGGGATTTCTTAGAGCATAACAATTTGACTGAGCGCATTCAAAAGCGTTTAGAAAATCTGAATATCGATGATGTTCGTGCCCTTGCTGAGGCTGGTGCAGAAATCCGTCAATGGATCGAAACTGCCCCATTCCAGTCAAAGCTAGATGAAGAGATTCGTAGAGCATTTGCCATTCTGGATGATTCAGGCAAAGGGTCTTTTGCTGTGCGATCCTCAGCTACTGCTGAAGACTTGCCAGACGCCTCTTTCGCTGGTCAACAAGAGACCTTCCTCAATGTGGAAGGTATTGATGATGTTTTGCATAAGATTCGCGAAGTTTTTGCATCCCTGTATAACGATCGCGCTATCTCTTATCGTGTGCACAAGGGTTTTGCTCATGCTGAAGTAGCGCTGTCTGCTGGCATTCAGCGTATGGTGCGCTCCGATCTAGGTGCTGCGGGCGTGATGTTTACTTTAGATACTGAGTCAGGTTTTGAGGATGTCGTATTGATCACTTCAAGTTATGGCTTAGGCGAGACGGTAGTGCAGGGTGCAGTGAATCCCGATGAGTTCTATGTCTTTAAGACAACATTGGCTCAAGATAAAAAGGCGATTATTCGTCGCTCCTTAGGTTCTAAGTTAATTCAAATGCAGTTTGCTCCTAAAGGCTCTACTGAGAAGGTGCAAACTGTTGATGTCACTCCCGAAAAGCGCAATCGTTTTTCATTAGAAGATGCTGATATTACTGAATTAGCAAAGTACGCCGTCATTATTGAAAAGCATTACGGTCGCCCCATGGATATTGAGTGGGGTAAGGATGGTCAAGATGGTCGCATCTAT
>Ga0164294_10006397_pt1 | contig 10088 bp, 7 predicted proteins | sample GEODES005metaG_FD_111479 | JGI IMG/M metagenome (GOLD analysis project Ga0164294, IMG submission 111479) | Oligotrophic lake water microbial communities from Sparkling Lake, Wisconsin, USA - GEODES005 metaG | ecosystem: Environmental > Aquatic > Freshwater > Lake | place: USA: Sparkling Lake...
CCGGCCGAGGCAGAGCATGGCAGCAAGGAACAGCACCACCACGTTCACCAGCCCCCAGAATGCGACCATCGGCACCAGCGCGCCCTGCATGACGATGCGCGTATCGGGAAAGGCGTTGATCACCAACCCGGCCAGCGTGGCGATCATCAGGCCTGTGCAGGCAAAGAAGATGCCGCGTTGATAGCCGCCGCCGGTCGCGTCCGATCCCTTGGGTGTCACCTTGAAAGCGTGGCCATGGGGTTTGAACAGCGTCTTGATGATCACCGGCAGCAACCGGAAACTCTGAAACGTGCCGAGCACCTGTGCCGCGGTCGGGAAATAGCGGCCACCGCCCAGCAGCACGATGCCGCCCACTTGCGCAAACACCATTGGCACCAAGAAGAAGATGGCGCTCTGCGCCGTCACCCCCACCAGCGGCGGCACGTCGAAAAACAGGAACACCAGCGGCGCGATCAGCGAGGCCATCAGCATGAGGCATTGTGACAGCCAGGCGGTGGGCAGGAAGAACAGCCGGTGTTGCCAGGCATGGCCGCGCCCCAGGGGGCCGGTATCGAGGAACAAGATCTGCGTCGCCCCCTGCGCCCAGCGCGCGCGCTGCACGAAAAAGGCCTCCAGGCTTTCCGGCGCCAGCCCGAAGGCCAGCGGCTCGTTGAGGTAACGGGTGACATAGCCCTTTTGCAGCAGCGCGAGGCTAAGCAGCATGTCTTCGGTGATCGATCCCGCAGGGAGCCCGCCGCCGATGGCTTCGAGTGCGGTGCGGCGGGTGATGCTGTTCGATCCGCAGCAAAAGGCGGCATCCCAGCCGTCGCGGCCGGGCATGATGGCTTCGAAGAAGAAGCGCTGATCATCGGGTAACGCTTCGCGCAGCGCGAGATTCTGCTGCAGCGGATCATGGTTGTAGAAACTGTGCGGCACCTGGACGATGCCAATGGCGGGATCTTCGAAGAAGCCCATGGTGCGGCGAAGGAACGGCCGCTGCGGCACGAAATCGGCATCGAATACGGCCACGAACGGCGCGTGGGTGACCTTCAGCGCATGATTGATGTTGCCGGCCTTGGCGTGGAGATTATCGGGCCGTGTGATGTAGCCGGCGCCCTTGGCCTGGCAGAAATCCCTGAGCCATGCCCGTCGGCCATCATCGGCAACCCACACATTCAGATTGGGCCAATCCAGCGCCAGTGCGCCGAGGATGGTCTTTTCCAGCACCTCGATCGGCTCGTTGTAGGTGGCGATGATCAGGTCCACCGCCGGCCAGTCTGCAGGGTCGCGCTGTGCCAGCCGGGCCTCGCCGGCATCGGCTTCGGCGCTGCGGTTGGTGCGCTTCAGCAGCGCGGCGAACAGGATGGCGGCATCGAACAGGCCGAACAATTCGATGGCGAGGCAGGTGAGCGCGAAGCCAAGGCCAACCCAGGGCGCATCCCACGGGATGGTGGTGGTAAAGCGCCAGTGGAGATAGACACCCACCACCAGTGCCACGCCGGCAACAACGGCGGTGCGGGTGGCGGACCGATTGAGCCCGAACAGTGGCGCCAGCAGCAGGCACGATGCGGTGAGCAGCAGCGGCGCTGCCACCAGCAGGGCCGGTGCCGTATCGAGATCGGGCAGCATCACCAGCGCGGAAAGCGGACTTCGGCGAGGCGGCCCACATCGCAGCGACGCGCCAGGCTGCGTGGAGGCGGCAGCGCCACCAGCACGGAGAGCGCGCGCGCATCCTTGTCGGGATTGGCCGCCAGCATCGCTCCGTCCCGGCGCGCCGCCGCGCCCACGGCAGAGGCAACCCGGCCTTCCAACCAATCCTCACTGCCGATCAGCCGCACCTGCACGGGCGCGCCGGGCAGCACCGCCTCCATACGGCGTTCCGGCAGCGTCACCTCGACATAGCGGCGGCGGCAATCGGCCAGTTCGAGCAGGCTCGATCCCGGTGCCACCGTGGAGCCTTTCGGCGCCGGCTGCGACCACACCACGGTGCCGGCCGGCAGCACCGCATCAAAGGAACTGGCCCGGGCCAGCCGCTCTTCCTCACTTGTGATCTTAACGGCGAGTTCAGCCAGCCGCGCTTCGGCATCGGCGGCAACGCTTTCCAGTTCCTGCCTGCGCAGCAGCAGCCGGTCGCGCTGCTGATCGCCATAAGGCGCGTCCATCGCGGCGCCGGCCAGATACAGGCCACTGTTCGCCGCCCGTGTCTCGATGGTGAGTGCGCTGGCCTGATCCTTCAGCATGCCACAGCGCCGGGCACTGGCGGCGGCCGGGGCGCGCAGCCGGTCACGCTGGGTGAAGGTGGCGAAACGCTGGGCGGCCAGCGCCTCGACGCGGTCCCGCTGCAAGATGGCTTCGGCGGCTTCGGCTTCGCACGCACCCAGCGCTTCTTCGGCGGCGTGGGTGGTGGCGGCCAGCCGCGCGCTGGCGGCTTGGCCAAAGCGGGCCGATCGGCTGGCGAGACGATGATCGGCAGCGGCGATTTCGGCAATCTGGCGGCGGGCGAGATCGCGCGCCGCAAGCAATGCCGCTTGCTGGCCCTTCAGCGCCGACAGTGGCCCGGTGTCGCGCACCCGCGCTGCCACCAGCCGGGCGGTGCGTTCCGCGACGATGGCCGTGCCGGGGGGCGGCAGATCGGTGGCGACCAGCCCGGCAATGGGCGAGGCCATGCGAATGATCGGCGCATTCACATAAGCCTCACCGCCCACCTCGCTGGTGACATATGGGGCAAAGGCCCACAGGCCGAGCGCCGCCATGCCGGTGGCAAAGGCCAGCCGCAGCCGGTTCGACCGGATGATCTCCTCGAAAAATCCTGCCATCGCACGCCCTTTTCCTTTCGCAGGATAACGGGCGGAGCAGAGAGGGTTTTACACGGCGAGTGCCTCGGCAATGGCGGCGGCCAGTGCAGGATCGCCGGCGGCGATGACGGCGCCGCGGCTGGAGGTGGTCAGTGGCTGACCCTCCCAATCGGTCATCACGCCGCCGGCGCGGGTGATGATCGGCACCAGCGCCGCCCAATCGTGGAGTTTCAGTCCGGATTCAACCACGGCATCGAGATGCCCGGCGGCGACCAGGCCGTAATTATGGCAATCGCCGCCGTACAGCGTGTCGCGGGCGGCAGTGCGGACGCGCTCGAAACGGGCGAAATCGGCAGCGTCAAAGGCCTGCGGGCTTGTGGTGCCGATGCGCGCCGCGCTCAGATCAAGCCCGTGGCGCACATGCACGCGCTGGCCGTTGAGCATGGTCGGCTGCTCCGGCCCCGCGATCCAGCGATCCCCGATGATGCACTGATCGATGATGCCAAGCACCGGCTTGCCCTGCTCCATCAGGCCAATGAGGGTGCCGAACAGCGGCCGGCCGGCGACAAAGGCGCGGGTGCCGTCGATGGGATCGAGCACCCACACCCGCTCGGCATCCGGGCGATCATCGCCATATTCCTCGCCGATCACGCCATCATCGGGGCGGAACTGTTCCAGCAGCCGGCGAATGGCGGCTTCGGCTTCGCGATCGGCGGCGGTGACGGGGGAGAAATCCTCCTTGGTCTCCACCAGGAACGGCCGGCGGAACCAGGGGCGGATGGCCTGGCCGGCCGCTTCGGCGAGCATTTCGGCAAGGGCGAGATCGCTGATCGTCACAGGCCGAGTTCCTTCAGGATAGCAGCGCGATCTGCATCCAGATCGGGGGCTGGGGCGCGGGTGGCGGGATCGGCATGAGCCGAAAGCTTGATCGGATTGCCGGCGGCGATCAGTGGCGTGCCATCCGGCAGGGACGTGTGCACCACCATGTTGCGCGCCTTCACCTGCGGGTTGGCCAGCGCCTGGCCGATATTGTTGAGTGGCCCACAGGGCACGCCGGCCGCCTCCAGCTTCGGCAGCCAGTGCGCGACGGGTTGGGTTTGCAGCACGGCTTCCAGCACGATCGACAGTTCTTCGGCATGGGTGGTGCGGGCGTTGTTGTCGACAAAGCGCGGATCATTCTCTGGCAGGCCCAGTGCCTTGCACAGCGCAGTGAACAATTGGTCGTTGCCAGCCGCGATCACGATTGGCGCATCGGCGCAGCTGTAAGCGGCAAAGGGCGTGATGCTGGGGTGGCGCGCGCCCAGCGGCCCGGGTGACTGGCCGGTGGCCGCATAGCGCGCGATGGCGTTTTCAAGGATGGCGATCTGGCCATCGAGCATGGCGACGTCGACGAACTGGCCCTTTCCCGTGCGGTCCCGGTCATGCAGGGCGGCCATGATGCCGATCACCGTGAACAGGCCGGCGGTGATGTCACCCACACTGGTGCCTACTCGTGTTGGCGGGCCGCCGGGGTGGCCGGTGACTGACATGATGCCGCCCATCGCCTGCACCACCATGTCGTAGGCGGCTTTCTGACTGTCGGGCCCGGTCTGGCCAAAGCCACTGGTCGCGGCATGGATCAGGCGGGGGTAGCGTGCAGCCAGCCCCTCCCAGCCATAACCCAATCGCGCCATAACGCCGGGGCGATAATTGTCGATCAGCACATCGGCCTTTTCCAGCAGCGCCTCGAAAATAACGCGATCTTGCGGAGATTTCAGATCGAGTGCGATCGATTGCTTGCCGCGGTTGATGCTGGCGAAATAGGCGCTGTGGCCCTTGATGAACGGGCCATAGGCGCGGGCATCATCGCCGCCCTTGGGGTTTTCCACCTTGATGACGCGCGCGCCCAGATCAGTCAGCACCATGGTTGCATAGGGGCCGGCGAGCACGCGCGACAGATCGATGACGGTGAGATCGGAGAGAGGACCGGGCATGGCCACGGGTGTAGCGATGTTTTTCCCCCTCGTCACCGCCCCGCCGGCTGGATAGACCATAGGCAACACATGAGGGGAACGAACATGCGATCACTGATTCTGGCGGCGCTTCTGCTGGGTACCGCTGCTGCTGCGCAACCGGCCGCCAATCGCGAAGCGGCGTATGATGCCCAGATCAGCAGCGCCGATCAGATGGCGTGGCTGAAGACGATGGCCGCCGGCCCCAATCACCTGGGCAGCCCGCACAACCAGGCCAATGCCGCGCTGATCGAGAAGATGTTCCGCGAATGGGGCTGGCAGGTGAAGCGCGCCGATTATCAGGTGCTCTATCCCACGCCGATTTCCACGGCGCTGGCCCTCGTGGGCCCGGTGGCGAAGACACTGGGCGGGCAGGAGCCGGGCATCCCGCAGGATGAAACCTCCAACAGCCTCGCCGGCGCGCTGCCGCCCTACGTCGCCTTTCAGGGTGATGGCGATGTCACGGCGCCGGTGGTGTATGTGAACTATGGCCTGCCCGCCGATTACGAGGCGCTGGCGCGGCGGGGCATTTCGGTAAAGGGCAAGATCGTCATCGCGCGGTACGGCGCTGGCTGGCGTGGCCTGAAGCCGAAGCTGGCGCAGGAACAAGGCGCTATCGGCTGCCTGATCTATTCCGATCCGCAGCAGGATGGTTATGGCTCGGCCGACTCCTATCCGAACGGCGGTGGCCGTCCGCCGGCCGGGGTGCAGCGCGGCAGCGTGCTGGATATGATCACCTATCCCGGCGATCCGCTCACCCCCGGTGTGGGTGCCACCAAGGATGCCAAGCGCCTGACCCGCGAGATGGCGCCGACGGTGCTGAAAATCCCCACCCTGCCAATCTCGTATGCGGATGCGACCGAGATCCTCTCCCGCCTTAAGGGTGCGCCGGTGCCGAATGATTGGCGCGGTGGCCTGCCGTTCCATTATCGCTTTGGTGGCAGCGACGATGTGAAGGTGCATCTGAAGGTGCAATCCGAATGGTCGCTGAAAACCATTTCCAACGTCATCGCCACGCTGCCGGGATCGTCGAAGAAGGACGAGTGGATCGTGCGCGGCAACCACTATGATGGCTGGGTGTTCGGTGCCTCTGATCCGCTGTCGGGCGAAGTGGCGCTGATGAGCGAAGCCAAGGCGCTGGGCGCGCTGTGGAAATCCGGCTGGCGGCCCAAGCGCAGCATCGTTTACGCCAGCTGGGACGGCGAGGAGCCGGGCCTGCTGGGTTCCACCGAGTGGGTGGAGGAGCATATTGCCGAACTGCGCCAGAAGGCGGTGGTCTATATCAACAGCGACAGCAATGGCCGCGGTTTCCTGGGCGTGGATGGTAGCGGGCAGTTCACGTCGCTGATCGGCAAGGCCGCTGCTGATGTGAAGGATCCGCAGACCGGCGCCAGCGTGGCAGACCGCTGGCGGGCCGGCGTCCGCGCCAAGGCGTTCGACGGACTGCGCGGCAACCCCGCAGCACTGGCCGCCGCTGAATTGGCCGCCGATCAGCCGATGGACGCGCTGGGTTCGGGCAGCGATTACACCGCTTTCATCCACCATGCCGGTGTGTCGTCGATCAACATCGGCTTTGGCGGCGAGGGCGAGAGCGCCGGTTCCTATCACTCGATCTACGACAGCTATGATCATTTCGTGCGCTGGGATGATCCGGGCCTCGTCTATGGCGCGGTGCTGTCCAAGGTGGCGGGTCGGATGGTGATGCGGCTGGCCGATGCCGATGCGCTGCCGGTGCGTTTTGGCCCGGTGGCCGGCGCGGCCCGCAGCTATTTCGGTGAGATCAAGACGCTGATCGAAAACCGCCGCAAGGAGGACGACAAGCGCGCCGGGCTGAGCGCCGACATCTACCGGTTGGGCAGCGATCCGCGCGATCCGCTGGGCCCGCCGCTGGCGAAAACGCCGACCCCGGCGCTGGATCTGGCCGTGCTCGATGCAGCGATCACCCGGCTGGACGGCGCCGCCAAGGCCTTTGATGCCGCAATTTCGGCCAAGGACGGCAGCCTGACCCCGGCGCAGACGGCCGCGCTCAATACCAAGCTGCGCGATATCGAGCAGACGCTGCTCAGCCCATCAGGCCTGCCGTTCCGGCCGTGGTTCCGCAACATCCTTTACGCCCCCGGCCGCTTCACCGGCTATGGCTCCAAGACGCTGCCGGGCTTGCGCGAAGCGGTGGAAGAGCGGCGCTTTGACGATGCGATCCGCGAAGCCGGAATCGCGGCCAAGGCGCTGGGTGATTATGCTGACCGCTTGAATGAGGCGGCGGGGTTGCTCAAGTGAAGCGCGCTGCCCTCGTTCTGGTCTTGCTGGCCGCCACGCCGGCGCTGGCACAGCGAATGCGGCCGGCCGATGTCGACAAATTGCCGTCGTCGAAACCGGCGCTGACGGAGGCCTATGGCAAGGAACCAACACAGGTCGGTGATCTGCGCCTGCCGGCGGGTCCCGGCCCGCACCCGGTGGTGATCGTCATCCACGGCGGCTGCTGGTGGAAGGGCTTTGCCACCCGCCAGAACACCGCGGCGCTGGCCAGCCGATTGACGGAAAAAGGCTTTGCCACCTGGAACATCGAATATCGCCAGGCTGGTGAAAGGGACAAGGACGGCAAATACAGCGGAGATGCTGGCGCTGGCTGGCCGGGCACCTTCAACGATTGGGCGGCGGCCACCGATCATCTGCGCGACCTCGCCAAACGCTATCCGATCGATCTGGCGCGAGTTGCCGTCACCGGCCACAGTGCCGGCGCCCATGCCGCGCTATGGGTGGGCAGCCGTCACAAACTGCCGAAGGACAGCGACATCGCCTCGCCTGATCCGCTGAAGATCGGGGCGGTCGTGGCCATCGACGGCCCGGGCGATCCGGTCGCCGAGATCGAGACGTTCGAGAAGGGCTGCGGTGTCCCGGCCGGCAAGGCCATGTTTGGCGGCACGCCGGCTGAGCAGCCCAAGCGCTGGGCCGAAGGCAGCCCGCAGGCGCAATTGCCGCTGGACGTGAAATCCGGCCTGGTCTCTGCCAGCCTGTTCCTCTCCCCCACCGCCGCCGCCAAGTGGGTGACCGAAGCCCGCAAGGGTAAGGACAAATCCAGCGCCCTCATCCTCGGCGGCACCGGCCATTTCGAAGTGATCGCACCGGGCAGCCCGGTGTGGAGCCAGGTCGAAGCCTTTCTGCTGGAACAACTGAAGGTGGACAAATGAAGCTGCTCGCCTCTGCAACGTCGCCCTATGCCCGCAAATTGCGGGTGATTGCGCACGAACTGGGCATCGCCCTGCCGGTGGAAGACACCGCGCCGATGACCGATCCGGCCGCACTGCTGGCCGCCAATCCGCTCGGCAAGGTGCCGGCGCTGGTGCTGGACGATGGCAGCGCCATCATCGATTCACCGGTGATCGCCGCCTTCCTTCTCGCCAGCGTGCCGGGGCAGCAGTTGATGGCGCAAAGCGGCCACGCCCACTGGCAGGCGCGCACCACCGAGGCGCTGGCCGATGGCGTGCTCGATGCCGCGATCATCCTCAGGTTCAACATGGCGCAGGGTATCACCAGTGGCCCGTGGGTGGACCGGCAATATCGCGCCATCGAACGGGCGCTCAGCGTGATGAACACCCGCGTTGGCGGCAGCGGCTTCGGCGATATCTGCATCGCGGTTGCCAGCGATTATCTCAGCTTCCGTTTCCCCGATCTGCACTGGCGCGAGCATAACGCGGCGCTGGCGGACTTGACGGATCGGCTGCTGGCCACGCCGGCGTTCGTTGCAACACGACCGCCGGCCTGAGCCTCACTTCTTCAGTTCGCGCGCCAGTGCCTTGGCGGTCTTGGCGCCATAGGGCGGCTTGAACCCGGCCAGGCCGGCGAGATCGATCTTGGGCTGGCTGTAGATCGCCTTGGGATGGCTGAATTCCTTGAAGCCATCGTGGCCGTGGTAATTGCCCATGCCGGCCGGGCCGATGCCGCCGAACGGCAGGTCTTCAGCCGAAACGTGGAAGATCACGTCGTTCACCGTCACGCCGCCCGAAATGGTGCGGTCGAGCACGCGGCGCTGCTCCAGTTCGTCCTGCCCAAACCAGTAGAGGCCCAGCGGCCGGTCGCGGCGGTTGATCTCGTCGATGGCGCCATCCACCGCCTTGTAGGTGCGCACCGGCAGCAGCGGCCCGAAGATTTCCTCCTGCATCACCGTCATCTCGTCGGTGGCGCCGCGGATGATGTGCAGCGGCATCTTGTTGGTGTTCTGCTTGCTGAAATCCTCGTTCGCCGGGTTCACCACCACAACGTCTGCGCCCTTGGCGCGGGCGTCTTCCACATGGGCTTCCAGTCGTTCCCGGTGACGGGCGCCCAGCACGCTGGTGTAATCCGGGTTGGCCAGCATGGTGGGGTACATCTTGGCGGTGGCGGCCTTCAGACCCTCGACGATCTCGCCTTCCTTCTCTTCGGGCACCAGCAGATAATCCGGCGCCAGGCAGATCTGGCCGGCGTTCATCAATTTGCCCATCGCCACGCGCTCGGTGGCCGACGCCACATCGGCGGAGCGCGAGATGATGGTGGGCGATTTGCCGCCCAGTTCCAGGGTGAGCGGCACCAAATTCTTGGCCGCCGCCGCCATCACGTGCCGGGCGACGCTGGTGGCACCGGTGAAGATGATGTGATCAAAGGGCAGTTCGGTGAACGCCTTGCCCACTTCCGGCCCGCCGGTGATCACCGCGATTTCGGTCTGGTCAAACGCCGCTTCCAGCACTTCCTTCATCAGCGCCGAAGTGACCGGCGTATATTCCGACGGCTTGATCATCGCCCGGTTGCCGGCAGCCAGTACGCCCGCCAGCGGCGCGAAGGTGAGGTTCACCGGGAAATTCCACGGGGACAGGATACCGACCACGCCCTTGGGCTGCCATTCCACCCGCGCTTTCGCACCAAGCAGGCCCATGGGGAAATCCAGCTTGCGCTTTTCCGGCTTCATCCAGGCATCGAGATGCTTCAGCGCATGCTTGAGCGGCTTGATCGACGCCATGATGTCGGTGACCAGGCTGAGTTCGGTGGAGCGGTGACCGAAATCCTCGCTCATCGCAGCGGCGAAACGGTCCTTATTGGCCAGCACCACATCGAGCGCGCGGTTCAACCGGTCGCGACGGGTGGCAGCCGTCACCGGCAGTTCGGCGGTGAAGCTGGCGCGCTGCGCATCAAGCACCCCCCGCATGTTCGCGGCATCGCGGGCATCCCATTCGGCAGTCTTGGCAACGGTGGCCATGGCTCATCTCCCTTGTTTGTTTGGGCGCAGCCTAGGCGGGTTATCCGCTGCCGCCAAGCCGCCCATATTGAAGGGGAACTGCGCCGTTCTGACAGA
>Ga0164294_10006399_pt1 | contig 10083 bp, 20 predicted proteins | sample GEODES005metaG_FD_111479 | JGI IMG/M metagenome (GOLD analysis project Ga0164294, IMG submission 111479) | Oligotrophic lake water microbial communities from Sparkling Lake, Wisconsin, USA - GEODES005 metaG | ecosystem: Environmental > Aquatic > Freshwater > Lake | place: USA: Sparkling Lake...
AGTGACAAGCTACCACGTCTACGTCCTCACCTGCGCTGATGGTTCGCTCTACACCGGCATCACAACCGATGTGGAGCGACGTCTCCATGAGCACAACTGCACAACTCGTGGAGCAAAATACACCCGTTCCCGGCGTCCTGTGGCACTTGCTGCCACATGGCCCGCAGTTGATAGATCGGCTGCGCTCCGCGAGGAGGCGAGGATCAAGCGCTTGACCAGAAAAGAGAAGCTGCACTTGATAGATACATTTGTCAGAGAGAAGCAGAGTTGAAAAAAGTTTACGATGGGCCCACGCTGCCCCTGTGGACGCGGGTCGATGTTGAAACCTACAGCGGTGTGAAAGTGCGCTGCGAGATTGTGGAAGTTCGCAGGCTAGGATCTTGCGCAGCATACACTGTCAAGCCGAAGGAAGACAGAGAAGCCGAGCTGCGTCGTGCAGGCGTCCCAAAAGGCGACTGGACATCAACTTTCACCGCATTCGACTGGCAGGTGAAGGCCGTCCAACCCACTGTGAATATTGAGCAGCCAACACAATCATCGAACAATGTGATTAGAAAACCGCGCAAAGATGGGAGATACGTATCTACATGATGCACGACACACCACGTATGACAGGGCAGGGCTTCGTCGTCATGGACATCTACGGTCCAGAGACAGACGGCAAGCTCTACAACTACATGTTCTCACAGATCTGCTACATGAGAGCGATCCACCTCTGGTTCCACGGGGCACACCACATCACCCGCGGACCCTCCTTCTCAGGTGACCACTCCTTCCTCTACGACAAGATCTACACAGGTGTGCAAGAGTCGATCGACGGTGTGATTGAGAAAGCGATTGGACTCTGTGGTGCTGACATTGCTTGCCCAAGTCACATCACGACAGGTGCAGCGCAAGTGATCTGTGCATATCCTTCGCCTAACAAGCTGAATGCAACGGGCATCGCAGCAGCTGGGATGGCGATCATCAAGGACTTCATCGAGTTCCTCGAATGCATGCAGAGCGAGCTGGATGAGTGCGGCTCAATGACGTTGGGCCTCGCGGACCAGATCGGTGGTATTGCTAACCATCACGAGGGTTACTACTACCTGCTCAAGCAGCGGGCTTGCGACGACCTCACAGGTTGATGTAAACATAGTCACACACTCTGTATGATGCTTCTATGAAGCACATCTATAAAGATCCTTATGAGCTTATTAAGCAGCAAGATGTAAAGGGCTGTGTGGTCACTAGCGGAGGATTTGATCCAATGCATGTGGGCCACCTCCGCTGTCTGCAGGAGAGCGCAATCATTGCATCGGCACACAACCTCCCACTCGTTGTGATCGTCAACGGAGATGGTTTCCTGCAACGAAAGAAGGGCTTTGCGTTCATGCCTCACGAAGAGCGCATGGAGATCATCGCAGGCGTCCGCGGCGTCGACCATGTCGTCGGATGGGACGACGGTAGTCAGACTGTGACAGGTGCACTTGGACTCCTACACCCGCTGATCTTTACCAAAGGCGGTGATCGTGACAGCGCGCAGAACGTGCCCGAGTTCATCCTGTGTCAGGAGATCGGGTGCCACGTCTACTTCGGTGTCGGCGGCGGAAAGATCCAGTCGTCTTCTGACCTCGTCAAAGCTGTGAGGGCTGCTTAAGATGCGTCTCGTCAAAAAGCCGTGGGGCCACGAGGAGATTTGGGCGGAGACCGACAAGTACTGTGGCAAGATCCTGTACATTCAGGCAGAGCAGCGCCTAAGCCTCCAGTATCATGAAAAGAAGACGGAGACGATCCGTGTCCAGCAGGGCACACTCATCCTGACACTTGGGAATCCTGATGGGACGACATTTGAGACGCAGCTACAGGCAGGACAGTCTTACCACATCAGCACAGGTACCATCCACAGATTTGGTGCAGGTGAGCACGACGTTGTGCTTGTTGAAGTGTCCACACCAGAGCTTGATGACGTCATCAGGCTCCAAGATGACTACACCCGGTGATACTTTCTTAGCATAACACGTATTATGTTAACATGAAGGAAGGTATCTCATGGCTAAGAAGAGTAGGGTGCAGACTGCACCGGAGGTGTCTGCAGGAGTAGTCATCTTACGTAACGACGATAAGAAGGGCTGGTGCTTCTTGGCATTGAAGGTGTACGGCAGATTTGATGTCTGCAAGGGACACGTTGATATGCAGGATGCAGATGTCGACAGCCCGGCAGGATCGATTGGTCAGATCATGAACACAGCAGTGCGTGAAGCACGTGAGGAGTGCGGCTATTCACTCTCTTTTGATCCTGGAGCACCGCTATCATCAGATGAGCGCATTGCTAGACTGTCGTGGGGAAACGAGCACTATGTGTGCAGGAACTTTAACAAGGATGGGTCTCCTAAGAAAGACGTCTTCCTGTTCGCCGCAGAGACACAATGTGCTAATTTCAAGATCGGTGTTAATGACAAGGGAATACGTGAGCACGACGACGGTTTCTGGGTTCCCATTGGCGACATTGATAGAGTCCCACTACACAACTACTTGAAGCCTGGTGTCAAGTGGGCAGTTGAGACAATGCAGATCGGTATCAAGTCACATGAACTCATCGAGCGTCTACAGGAGCTCGCGGAGGATTAATTGCCCCGTGGTAAGTACAGGTCACTTGTTAGGCTAGTCTCTCGGAACATTATGCACAATCTGGTCGAAAGTGTCGACCAGCGACGGTTTAAGACGACGCTCCCCGCACCTGGTTACTACTACCTTTGGGACAAGGTGCGGGGAGCCAAGTCACGTCATCCAGCAACTGCGATTGGATTTGATGTAAATCTGAAAGTTGTTCGCAGGAAGCGCAAAGGGTACGACATCTTTGCGTCTGTCTGGGAAGATGACACAGGTAACAGCCACATTGAAGTCGAGGTCCACCATAACCCTAAGCGGAAGGAACACCTGTCTGACTTATACTACGAGCTATGTGGCACCATCAGACACGAGATCGAGCACATCACAGATGAAGGTGCTCTATCAGGGATGGCACCCAATCAGCAGAAGATAGTCCCGCACGTTCCAAAGACAGGGAAGATAGTCCATACTTTGAACTTGCGCGCCAAAATGTTCAGTGAATTCTACGATTCTTTAGATGCCTGGGGTCTCGAAGAAGTTGACCGTCTAAAACGTGCAATCGACGGCGACATCTTCAGCTATTTAACCTGCTACGAGGAAGTGGGTCCGATCACTCAGGGAATTTACTATGAGGCAAAGAAGCGACGCTGCACAGTCGATAAGATCCTTGTCCGCTACCTAGATCACCTACAGCAAGCGGAAATGCTGTCAGATAAAGAGTACGACGAGGCATATAATCATCTAATAGCATGGATCAAGTTGACGCTTCCGAGTGCACACACACTTGACTGACCTATTTATAGTTAGGAGGTATGCATGCTCATTAGATCAGATAAGACGCAGCAATTTGTTTTTGGTGGCCCAGGTGTCACACTGATCTCTCAGCAGTGCATGCTTACCCAAGCATGCGCATCACACTGATGTGGAGTGCGCTATGGAAAAAAGTGCTCTGCAAGAGCGTCAATCGCTTTGGGCATCTGTCTTCGCTGAGAACATCTTAATCAGCTATGCGACCTACATTTTCTGTTGTGACTTTGTGACCACACGTCGAGTTACACGAGGTGACTATGAAAAGCTCGGCGATCTAAGCATCGATGAGTGACCCGTGCATCCTGCACAGACTGTGTTATAATGTAGTTGAGGTGGCGATGAACTGGAAGCATGAAGGTAGTTTCCCAAGCGGTATCACAATCTGGACGCTTGCGGAACAGACGGACAAGTACAGTGAGGTGTCGATCCACACTTTCGGTGGTGGTGAAGGTTACACATTGACGCTTGGAATGCACCAAGCGTCTCGATTCAAGACACTTGAGGATGCACAGTCCTGCGCTGCTGCTATCCTCGATGGACAGCCCATGCCGAGCAAGAAGAATGGCTGAGACATGGCTCACATCTGACCTTCACCTGTTCCACAAGAACATCATCGTCTACTGTGGTCGTCCACACTCTAACGAGTACGAGATGAACGACGCGATCGTCCGCACGTGGAACAGTGTGGTTGCTGATGATGATCGCGTGATCATGGTCGGTGATCTATCAGCAGGGGTGATGGGACGATACGAGGAGCTCCACGCGCTGATCGGTCAGCTCCGCGGACGCAAGACGCTGATCCGGGGCAATCACGATCACCAGACAGATGCGTGGTATAGATCAGCAGGATTTGCTGAGGTGCACGATTGGCTGATCATCGGCGAGAAGCTGTTCGTGCACAAGCCTGCCACGAGCATGAGCACAGATGTGATCAGCCTTGTCGAGCAGGTGCAACCGCAGGTGATCGTGCACGGTCACATCCACGATGACCGGCCCAACATCCCGGGACACTTCAATGTCGCGTGGGATCGCCACAGGCGCCTAATCAAGATGTCCGAGATTGATACACTGGGTGCACACGTTGTATAGTTTGTTGTGACAGGGCAGAAGAAGAGAACAGGTCGAAGACGACTTGCCGCGGGTGCGCTTGTTGAGCACATCAATAAGCAGCATCCAGATCACGGAAAGATCGGCATGGTGACCCGTGTCTCTGACCAGACACAGATGATGAGAATAGTGTTTGTGATGGTTGAGGGCACCGAGCGTGTCTGGTTCATGGGCGATTTTGTGAAATTGAAGGAAGACGAAGATGATGAAGCCCTCTGAGATGGAAGAGAAGTTCCTTGAGTTCACTACGCCACGTCTCGTCCTGGCGATCAAGGATCGCGGATATGCGCCTCGTTTCACATTCAAATCAGGTCGAGAGTGGCACCGCATCCTGCACCAGACGGCCGGCATAGGATGTCACCATGTGCGGATGTGGTGCACTTTCTTGACACCCAAACCCGGCATCATTCCAGTACTCAGCGAGATCAATGAAACCTGGCTTGACTCAAATGCAGGTGTCTTAAACGTTCGTCTTGATGATGTACTCAAGTACCGTGCTCTCATCAATGAGAAGCTAGGTGTTGACTGCAATGTGAGCTACCCTGACTTTGAAGAAGCGATCTATCCTCTTGACTGCACCGTGGAGAAGATCCGCGCGCTGTGTGAGGATGAGCTACCTGATGACCTTAACGATCTGCTACACTTTGATAATAATTTCAGCATCGCGTTAGGTTTAGCTAATCGATGGAACTTGTACATTCTTGGAGAGAATTGTGACTAAGAGAATTGAAGATCAGCCCACACCTACGGGCGATGGAACACCTGTCTGGGATCTTGTTGTCTCTGACATGAAGGAGAGAGACAACTTGGGTAGGCAGCGTTATGGCACGCCGCTCCGCACCTGGAATGGTCGTGATGCGCTGGTCGATGCCTATCAAGAGATCCTCGACCTTGCTGTCTACGTCCGTCAGGAGATTGAGGAGCGGCGGTCGATCCAGCAGATCTGTGATCACGTGGCACTCATCCCAGGTGCCGAGGACTGCACATCCCAGAACGTCCTAGAGACACTGGGCGAGATTGAAGAACGCGTCCACATGCTTGAAGCATCTAACAAGGATCTGCGGAAGCGCCTGACTGCTCTACAGAATGAGTCGTCCTACGATGCAGGCTTTAGGCGTGGATGCCAGGCAGCGCTCGAGCTTGTGGAGAAAGTGCAGGGAAAGCACATCAGCAACGATCTGCTTGAGAGTGCGATGAACCTACGGAGCAACCACAGTGGACGCTCAGAAGGATGAGATCCGCGAGGGTGATCTTGTCCGCGTCTGGGAGACGCGTGAAGGTGTAGTCGTGGGGCGTTATGGTGACGGCTACTACGAGGTGCTAGTCAAGTTGCCTCGCGGAAAATCTCTTGTTAGAGCGTGTCGTGAACAAGATCTTGTTCTCGTGCAGCATCCTGCTGTTAATGAGTGATAGTTATCTGCATGCTACGCAGATACATCATCAATGAGATTAGAAAAGTCATCCTCAGCGAGAAAGTGAAGGAAGACAAGAAAGGCAGCGACACTTGCCCACGAGCAACACAGGACCCTGTCCTCAACACAAAGAACCGCAATAAGGCGATCAAGAAGCTGGGCTACGGCCCGGCCAATCCAGCAAAGCCTGGTGACTTCTGGGAAGAGAAGGCAGAGATGTGGGATGACATTCCTGTCTCGGAAGCAAAGTCTATGCTTTGTGGAAACTGCGCAGCTTTCGATGTCTCTCCCAAGATGCTCAACTGCATTGAGAAGGGCCTTGAAGGGGGCGACACCAATGAGAAGGGTTGGGACACGATCAAGGCAGGCAAGCTAGGCTACTGCAAGATGCACCACTTCAAGTGTGCTGCTAAGAGGACATGTGACACTTGGGTCACTGGTGGACCGATCAAGAAGTGATCGGATACTTATTATCAGGAGGCACACATGCCAGTAAGCGACAGCCAGAAGAAAGTGATCGATTCAGTCCTGTCGATCTTTGAGACAGGTAGAGTACCCACACCCAGTGCATATTCAACATGCGCAATCTTGACAGACGGCGCCGGCATTAGCTACGGTAAGCACCAATCGACCGACAGGTCTGGGTCGCTTGACAAGATCGTTGACCTGTACATTGCTAAGGGTGGAAAGCACGGAGAAGAGCTCAAGCAGTTCGTTCCGAAACTTGCGCTAAATGAGACGGCGAAGCTGGATCCAAAGAATGTCCCTTCGTGGGCAAAGCACCTGATGGGTGTCCTGAAGGAAGCAGGCAAGGATCCAGTCATGCAATCAGCGCAGGATGAAGTGTTTGACTCGAACTACTGGGTGCCTGCGATGGGCCACGTCCAGAAGATCGGCCTGCAGACTGGGCTCGGTTCCTTGGTTGTCTACGACACCTGCATCCACAGCGGAAGCGGCGGCGTTGCAATCATCCGTGCTCGATTCCCAGAACCAGCACCCTGTAACGGTGGTGATGAGAAGGCTTGGGTCCTTGCCTACGTCAAGGCTCGCAGAGAGTGGCTTGCAGCCAACAAGAACCCAATCGTCCAGCGGACGGTGTATCGCATGGATGCCTTCAGCGAGATCGCGCGGTCGGGTAACTGGGAGTTGGCGACACCTCTCACAGTCCGCGGTGTAAAGATCGTGTGAGATAGATATACTTGGGAGGCAGACATGGCACTATCACCAGACGAACTGATCGACATCGCACCCGAGGCGATCGATCTTGTAAAGGCAATCTCTGGGGCGCTTAAGAAGGACGCGGACGGCAAGGTCCGTGTGACTCGTGAGGAAGCCCGTGAGATCCGCACCAAGGTGTTCAAGCTCGCAGTCGAAGTCGCACAGCACGCTATCGACTAAAGCACAATAACACGTGCGTCACTGTCGCCACGATCTATAATGATCGTGGCGACACTTTTTAGGAGGCGTCATGCGATTCGTAGGTGATCTAGCTCTCAAGACGTCATTAATCATCTTCTTCTACTATCTCATTAGTGCTCTCGTCGCAGCTGCCAAATGAAGTCGATCAAGGACCGATACACACCCGGTGAGGTATATGAAGTGATCGACCAGTTTGGATCTTCAAAGGGCAGCTGTATTTTCATGGAGCTGCTCGAGCCGAGCACACTCACGCTGCAGGAAGTCGTGCGTCCTACGCATTGGCACTTTAAAGTCCTTCATAAGTGCAAGATCGAGCTCTACGACACGTCGCTTTGTTCATTAATCGACATCTTGTAAAAATCTATACCAACCCGTAAGATCATAACAAAAGAGAGAAGAATGAAGTTTCTTAAGCACGGCAACGCATGGTCCCTTACACCCAACTCACGGATGGATGTGCGAGACACGTTGCCTGCAGGCAACTACACTGTCTGCAAGAACCCGCTTACGGGTGAGTACTTCCTGGAGGAGAGTGAGCAGTTCACTCTGCCCCGGAATCTCTACGGTAAGACCGAGCGCCACGGGGAGCGGATCCTCAGCTCCTTCAAGTCCCGTCATCCTGGATCGCAGGTGGGTGTCTTCCTCAGCGGTACTAAGGGATCCGGTAAGACGCTCCTTGCCAAATACATCGCGATCCAGTCGGTCCTCCCGGTAATCATCGTCAATACGCCCTACACGGACGAACGCTTCATGCGCACCATCCAGGGCATCGAGCAGCCGGCTGTCGTCCTGTTCGATGAGTTCGAGAAGCTCTACAATCAGGAGGATCAGGAGTCGATCCTCACGCTGTTCGACGGTGTCTACACTGCACAGAACAAGATCATGATCATCACCTGCAACGACAAGTGGGCAGTCCGTGAGTTCTTCCACAACCGCCCCTCTCGCCTCCGCTACTCGATCAACTTCGAGGGTCTCACAGCGGAGTTTGTGGAAGAGTACTGTGCTGACCAGTTGCAGGACAGCAAGTACCTGAAGAGCATCCTCACTCTGCTCGGAACTACCGACGAGTTCAACTTCGACATGCTGCAGACATTGGTCGATGAGCTCAATCGATGGGGTGGTGACTTCGAGGAGACGCTTGAGATCCTCAACGTGAAGCCCATCACCACGTCTCGGTCTAAGTGGACACTCAGCGTCGCGACTCCCGACGAGCCTAGTGTGAAGTGGAAGTTCAGCTACGGCGAGACGCTTAGCCGCAATCCGCTCATGTCCATGCAGGGCGGCAAGCACGGTAGCGGTTACCTTGAGGTAGGCGTCAAGCGGATTGGTGATGACGAGGATGACGACTACGAGGAGGTCGATCTTGCACTCCGCAGTGAGCACCTCTACAAGGTCGATCCTACGAGCGGAACGATGGTCCTCAAGCTGACGCAGCGAGGCCACAACTTCGTGGTCACCATCAAGGAGGAGAAGCTGGGCAATGGCTGGGGCTTCTTCGACAGGGATGCATTCTGATGGGAAAGATGGTGACACACGCGATCACTGTCAAAGGGATCGTCTACGGCACGATGCACGTCACATGCTCAGATGATGAGCACAGGCCTGAGAAGCTGGGTGACGATGTTGTTTGGGATTGGGATAGCGTTGAGATGGTCGAAGTCGTCGATAGTGAGATCATTGATGGGTGGGAAGAAGATCCTGAGTAGGAGTGCCTAAAATGAAGGCAGGTGACATCGTCAAGCTGGCCAGCTGGATGGGTCAAACTATCAAGCTGGTCCCAGAGATTGATGCTCCGAATACGCTTGGTAACATTGAGTACCCGCCGGGGACGATCGTCCTGATCCTGGAAGTACTCAATGCCCACAAGGACGACGGGCCAGGTATGGACTCCTACATGCGGGTCCTTGTCGGTGGAAAGACCGGCTATGTCTGGGCATACGAGTGTGAGGAGATCAAGTGAACGTGGGTGATCTGGTCAGGTTCTGGACACCTGCAATCCCAAAAGGAATGCAGCACAATGGGATCATCATAGATGTCACTCACGAGAATGTGGGTGGCCTGAAGATGGGTAGCATGTACCACGTTCTCACATCACGCGGGAACATTATGACAATGACTGTGGGTGGCCTAGAGCTCGTGTCACCCGTGCAAGACGACTCGACTATGGTATGATGTAGCAGTGAGGAGACACGATGAAACCCGGTGACCTTGTGCAATATACCCTGCGTCGGCGTAATTCGACTGTCCCCTACCCGATCGGGATCTTGCTTGAGATCCGTCCCAAGGAGTATCCACTCGCTCGGGAACGTGAGCTTGACTATATTATCCTGGTCGGTGGTGAGACACGAACCACGACTCGACGCAATCTAAAACCGATTGAGGAAACACAATGAAGACCTGGCATATTTCAGACACCCATAGCAACCACGGCCAGCTCGTCATTCCCGATGGTATCGACATGGTGATCCACAGTGGCGATGCATCCAACTGGCGTGACCCGTATCGTAACGAGTCGGAACTCCGCGCTTTCATCGACTGGTTTGCTACCCTGCCGATTCCCCACAAGGTCTTCGTCCCAGGAAACCACGACACGTCTCTTGAGAAGGGCCTGATCACGCGTGACCTGATCGAGCACCGTGGGATCAACCTCCTCATCAACGAGGAGAAGACGATCGAGGGGCTGCGGATCTGGGGCTCACCTTTTACGCCGCGCTACGGTGATTGGTCCTACATGCGGGATCGC
>Ga0164294_10006401_pt1 | contig 10083 bp, 1 predicted proteins | sample GEODES005metaG_FD_111479 | JGI IMG/M metagenome (GOLD analysis project Ga0164294, IMG submission 111479) | Oligotrophic lake water microbial communities from Sparkling Lake, Wisconsin, USA - GEODES005 metaG | ecosystem: Environmental > Aquatic > Freshwater > Lake | place: USA: Sparkling Lake...
ACGGATAGAGCATCTGACTACGGATCAGAAGGTTAGGGGTTCGAATCCCTTCGCGCGCACAAGTTAAGCTCTCGGTGCCTTTCACACCGGGGGCTTTTCTTCTTTCTACCCACCCCTTGTTTACGCTCAGAAAACTTTAACTATCACCCCCTTTTTGGGTGATCTTTGCGGGTGAATATCACCCCTTTTGCCCTTTTTGGCTAGTGCTCACCTCACCCCGCTTTTACGCTTGATGACTCTCCTATTTACTCTAGTAAAGAGGTAAAAGTGATCTTTGGTGTGGTGCGCACAAAGCATGTTGCTGCACGCCCGAAGAAGCTCTTCAAATTGTTACTTCCAATTTTTATTGGAGCCCTAGTTTCCATTGTCGGACAAACTTCCGTTGCTCCACCAGCGAACGCTGCAATTTATGGAACCATCTATAACGTCACACCAAAAGTATCTGGTGGCTCTTCTTATGGTGAAGCGAATTGTGCTGCTAACCAAGTTGTTGTTGGTTTGAATATGGGCTGGAATCCAATGGCAGTCGCATTTAAATGCAACGCATTGAATAGTGATCTAACAATCTCACCAATAGCTTCAAAAACAGCGAACTATGCTTATTGCCCAGACGGAATGGTTGCCGTTGGAATGGCTTTTATTAATTCAAATGGAATACGAGCAGGTTTGATTTGTAATACACCACCAGGCTTGAGTGACACAGAAGTTGAAACACAATATGTAAGCGCCAACAATTCTCCAAAACTCATTGATAAACCAGCAGGCCAAGCTTATTTCGGTGGAGGCGTGATGCGTTGTAACGCTGGCGACATCATGGTTGGTTGGCGCGTTTGGTCTGGTGCTTGGTTGGATGGTTTAGCACCACGGTGTGCACCTTTTACCAAATTTACAGTTACCTACAATGTAAACAGTGGTGGTGGAACGGCCCCTGCAACTCAACAGCAAAGTGGACCGAATGCAGCGATCACAATTTCTACTTATACGGGCACAAGGTCCGGCTTTCGCCTTAGCGGCTGGAATACTCAAGCAAATGGACTAGGCACTGATTATGCAGCTGGTGCGAGCATTACCCCCACAGACAACTTAGTTCTATATGCAAAATGGCTCTCAACGATTACTTATGATGGAAATACAAATTCTGGTGGATCTGTTCCAAATTCAACCACCGCAGTTTCATCCGCCGCAGTTACGAAATTAGCTAATAACACGGGAAATTTAGTTAAAACTGGCTTCACATTCGCCGGCTGGAACACCGCCGCAAATGGCTCCGGCACATCCTATTCAGGCTACGGATACGCAACACCATTACTTCGCTATGTGGCTAGCGACTATGACACATCAACAAAAGTGTGGGCTAACTCGGGCTCGGCAGGAAACGCCTACAACATTTCAAGCACCAATATGGGAAGCGGAGCTGGAATCACCAAAGTATCGACGACAGCTGGCGTTGGTGGAAGCAGTAATTCCTTTACAACTTTAAAGGGTGGCACAACATCAATAATTGAATTTCCAAATGCTGCTATGAATAACTACACCCTTTGCCACGTAGCTCGATATGCGGGGGCAGCAAAGCAAAGAATTTTTACCCATTCAAGTGTGAACTGGTTAAGCGGATATTTATCTGGGCAGTCCGGCTATTACTACGGTGTTGGAAATAATGGAACGGTTGGTTTACAGACCGGAGACACAAACTGGCACCTAATTTGTGACTACAACTTAAACTTTAGAAATAATGGAACTGCTGCAGCTGCACCAGGTAGAACTTCACTTCCAGAAAAAATTGGTGTTGCTACTTGGTCAACACAAACTTCCGACTGGGAGATTGCAGAAGTACTTTTTTATGATGTTGCACTAGGAGCCTCACAGATTCAACAGATCGAAGAAAGTCTCGCAAGCACATATGGACTTTCAGGTTATACATCTACCAATGGCACATATGCATCAACTGGCGATATAACCCTGTACGCACAGTGGAATTCAACGATTACCTATGATGGAAACGGGCAAACATCAGCCTCTTCAACTGTGCCAGCTCCAACAATTGCAAAGGGAACTGCCGGAAATACGACCCTTGCATCTCAAGGAACGCTATTAAAAACCGGTGCAACTTTTAGCGGATGGAACACCGCTGCTGATGGAAAAGGAACGCGCTATGCCGCAGGTTTAGCTACATATGCCTCAACGGGTTCCCGAACACTCTATGCACAATGGACAGTTCCCACTGGCACGCCAACATTAGATACCGCATCAGATCTTGGAACATCTTCCACAGATAAAATAACTTCCGATAACACACCAACTATAAATATCGGCACTTTAGTAAATGGCTCTGTTGTAACACTTACCGCAACTCCGGCGTCCGGAACTGCAGTTACTTGTACCTTTACTGCTGCTTCAACTACTGGAAGTTGTACTTTTCCAACAATGGCCGATGGCACCTATTCCATTACCGCTACCCAAACATATAACGGTGCTACCTCAGCAGCTTCAACTGCTTTGGCTGGGGTAGTAATAGATGCAACAAGGCCAACAGTTACTCTATCTGCGACTGTCGGCGCTGGAACAAACGTCCCAAACGGTGCGAACGACACAATTGCCCTCAACACAGCAATAAATACCTACACAATTAAGGCAACTTTTTCTGAAAGTGTTAGTGGTCTGCTAATAAGTGAGATCACCAAAGATGCTGCGTCTACTGGCTGGACGGTTGGATCAACTCTTACCGGATCTGGTGTTTCTTACACATTTACTGCAACAAATTCTGGGGTGGTTGTAAATACTGCAGGCAAGTTGCTTCTTCGAATTACTGAAGGTGTTGCTGGGGATGCTGCTGGCAATACAAATACGGCAACAACAAGCGATTTTGTAATTAACTCCGTTGCACGAGTTGATTTTTGGGACTGTGGTCCGCTTGGACAATATTGCACGGGGGGTGCGGGCCCAGCATCCTTCACGCAAGCATCTTCAGGGGCTTCAATAACCCTCCCTGGCGCAAACACGCTGTACAAGACAGGTTACAGCTTTACAGGTTGGGGCGAAACACAAAATGCAGGAACTGTTCTTACGGGTTCATATACCCCATCAACCCGAATTATTTTATTTCCACAGTGGACACCGAATGTTTACGTTGTAACTTATAACGCAAATGGGGGTAACGGTGCTCCTGCAACATCTTCACAAAACTTCACTTTTGGTGGGACAGCACTCGTACCTTCTGCTATTGGAACACTAGCTCGCACTGGGTACACATTTGCAGGGTGGAGTACTACAGCAGTTGCCTCAGGGACTATTTACTCAAATCCAAATGACACTGTTGTGGGAACGACTACAAAAACCTACTCACCAACCGCATCAATAACATTGTTTGCAAAGTGGACTGCAAACACCTATACCTTGTCCTATAACGGGAATGGTGGATCAACTAGTTCAAGTGTTTCCATTACAGCGGGCACTCCCGTCACTCTTGCTACTTCCGCTGGAACCAAAACTGGTTACACATTAACTGGTTGGAATACTGCAGCTGATGGTTCCGGAAGCAGTTTTGCTGGTGCTACTTCGCAAACTTATTATTCAGATGTAACTCTTTATGCTTTATGGACACCAGCAATTCCGGGTGCTCCTACAGTTTCTGCAGCAACTGCAGGTAATACAACAGCTACTGCAACAGTCACACCGGTGGCTGCAAGTGGAACAACGGTTGGTCCAGCCGCATCATTTACTGTGCAAGCATTTGATAGCACGGGGACAACTGCGATTAACGGTAAAACTTGTACAGTCTTGGCAAGCGCATCACCGCTTAGTTGCGTGATTACTGGACTTACCAATGGAACAACATATAAATTTAAGGCCACTGCGACCAATGCAACAGGATCTGCAACAGGCGCAGCAAGCACAGTTACAGCAACTCCTGCACCATATGTTGTTACTTATTCACTAAATGGTGGAACACTGACAACGCCAACAACAGCCAATTACACCCTTGGCACACCGTTAATTTTGCCACTTCCGACCAAGACTGGAAATACCTTTACTGGTTGGAATAATCCTTCCAATGCTTCAGTTGGATTAGATGGATCAAACTATTCACCGCCTTCGACGATAACACTCACTGCACAGTGGTCACCTGCTACTTACACCATTACGTACAACGGAAATGGTTCAGACGCTGGAACAGTTGCAGCTACGGGTAGCTTCACTTATGGAAACTCATATTCGATAGCAGCTAAAGGCACTATGACAAAATCTGGTTACAACTTTGCTGGATGGACGACAGCATCAAATGGAACTGGAACTTTGTACGCACATGCAACAGATTCGATAGCTAGTTCAGCCGCAACGTATTCGGCAGCTTTGAATTTGACCGTGTACGCAAAGTGGACACCACAGGTTTATGCGATTACATATAACGCAAATGGAGCCACTGGATCTCCAAGTCGTGCCACAGATTCATTCACTTTTGGAAGTACTCCAATCTCACTTCCAGACAAAACAGGAATGAATTATGCAGGTTATACATTTGTTGGTTGGTCTGAAACAACATCTGGTGCAGTGGTAGTAAACCCATATTCACCGACACAAACTCGCACCCTGTATGCGATTTGGGCCGGTATTTCATATTCAATTTCGTACAACGTTAACGGTGGAACCGGATCTGTTGCAGATGCAACGTACACGACTGGGACTTCTGGTGTGACTTTAAATAATGGTGCAACGTTGTCACGAGTTGGCTACCAATTTAATGGTTGGAAAAACGTTGCGGGAACAACTGTTAGTGGTTCTGCATATTCACCAACAGACAACGTAACTGTCTATGCGATTTGGACACCTAAATCAATTGCTGTTACCTATGACAAGGGAATAGCGACAACAACAACAGCATTCCCAAGTCCAACAACCGTGTCATATGGTGGAAATCTAACTTTAAGCACCGGTGTTGATGCTTCAACAACAGTTTCATCCACTAATTATCTATTTGCTGGTTGGGCGATTAATGGAGTCACATATAAAGCAGGGGACACTTACCGAGTTAACTCGGAAGCGCCTATAACCGTTACTGCACAATGGCTTCGTCTATTTGATGTCCGTTATAACGTTAACGGTGGCTCACTTGCCGCCAATGACCTCGTGACTGATGCCGAATGCGTTACTGCAGGACTATGCCTAGATCGACAAGTAATTACGTTAAATTCCACACCTACTAGATCTGGGTTTATTTTTAATGGCTGGGCTGATCAAAGCGGAACTTTAGTTGCTGATTCTGATCTTGCAACATCTGGAATTCAAACAACGCTATCAGCCACAAATTATATTTTCTATGCAAGCTGGACAGCTAATAGCTACACAATCACTTTTGCAGCAGGATCTGGCTCAAACGGAAATGCACAATCAATCACTGATTCTTATGGTGCGGTAGTCCAACTAGCGGCAAGTACTGGATACTCATTAACGGGATCAGTATTTGCTGGTTGGCTTATAGAGGGAGTTACTTACCCTGCCGGAGCATTCTACACAATAGGAACTAATGCTTCACCGATCATTGCAACTGCCCAGTATGTAAACAATACTTTTAAGATTTTCTATAACACTAACGGTGCAAATACTGGTACAACCCCATCGCCGACTTCTGCGGTTCAAGGAACAAGTATTACTTTTAATGATGCAACCGGTTTTGGTCGCACCGGTTTTACATTTGAAGGTTGGAGCGATGGAACATCTGTCCGAGCTGCTGGCTATTCAACAACTATGGGTTCAGCAAATGCAACGGTAATTGCACAATGGAAGATTGCAGTACCCCTAACACCAACAATTTCATCGGCGACTGCTTCAGATGGCGGAGCGACAATTACAGTTGCGGCAAATGCCAACGGTGGAGCACCAAGTTCTTATGTAGTAACAGCATCTCCGGGTGGTGCAACATGTACGGTGTACGCACCAGCTACTTCTTGCTCTATATCTCCGTTGGCAAATGGCACTGCTTACACATTTAGCGTCGCTGCAACTAACTCAACTGGTACATCTGCCGCTGCCACATCAGGATCAGTGACACCTGCTGGAGCCCCCGAGGCACCAACGGGCGTAAACGCATTACGTGGCAATACTCAAGCCACAGTTTCATTAACCGCTGTAACTGGGGCAGCCACTGGTGGACCCGCAATTTCTTCGTACACAATCACGGCTTATGACGCCAACAACAATGCAGTTGGAACTCCATGTCAGACTTCGCCAGGCGCGACAAGTTGTGTAGTTACAGGATTAACAAACGGAACGCCATATACATTCAAAGCAACTGCAAGTAATGGTTTATTTATTTCATCTCCATCTACGGCATCTGTTGCAGTTATCCCTGCAACGGCACCGAATGCACCAACATCTATATCTGGATCAGTGACGACAGCAGGTGCTGCCACAGTCTCCTTCACCGCACCTTTGAATACTGGTGGGCTTACACTTACTGGATTTACCGTTACTTCTTCACCAGGTGGGTTTACATGTAGCGCAGCAGCAAATGCATCATCATGTGTTGTCTCAGGATTAACTAACGGAACCCCTTATACATTTACAGTAGTTGCAACAAATGAAATCGGTAATTCAGTTGCGTCATCAACTTCGACAGCTGTGACTCCCCAGACTTCAGCTAGTGCGCCGTCAACAATCACCGCGACAGCCGGAGATGGTCAAGCCGTTGTTGCATTTAGTGGTGCATCGACAAATGGATCCACCATTGCAAACTACACAGTTCAGGCATATGACAGCAATGGAAATGCTGTTTCAGGTGCAACATGTACAAGTTCCACAAGTCCTTGCACAGTTACTGGTCTTGCAAATGGATCTGTCTACACATTTAAAGTTGTAACTAATTCAACTGTCTACGGTGCAGGTTCAACCACGGCGTCGGCGCTATCAATTGCATCGAATTCTGTTACTCCTGCGACCGTTCCAAGTGCACCAACTGGGGTCAATACGACCCCAGGCACCGGAAAAGTAACCGTGTCATGGACAGCGCCGTCATCAAACGGCTCCCCAATCACTTCTTACCAAGTTCAGGCCTACGATGCTGACGGAAATGCATTGAATGGCGCCACTTGTATAGCCACTGCGCCTTCTACAACATGTGATGTTTCCAGTAATTTGGTAGCAGGAAGCAACTACACATTCAAGGTGATCGCTATAAGTTCTGCGGGAACTTCCGCAGCATCGGCTGCATCTGCAGCAGCAGCGATAAATGCAGCACCATCTGCACCGCTGTCAGTGTCGGCGGTTGCAGCAAATGCATCAGCAACTGTTACTTGGGGTGCACCAGCAAATAGCAATGGATCTACAATCACCGGATATGCCGTGACCGCATACGACTCCAACAACAATGTTGCAGGAACATGCACTTCAGTTGCGCCAGCGACAACATGCGTTGTGAATGGGTTAACTAATGGTGCGCCATATTCGTTCACAGTGACTGCTACAAACTCAATTGGCACTTCGATCGCTTCTTCGGCGTCAGCGGCCGTAACGCCATCAACTATTCCAAATCCACCAACAGGTGTCACCGCATCAATGGGTGATGCTCAAGCAACTATTTCTTTTATTGCCCCAAGTAATAATGGCGGATCGGCAGTACTGAGTTACACAACCACTTCAAATCCAGGAAACTTCACATGCACAGTGAATGCCCCAGCCACATCGTGCACCGTAACTGGATTAACAAATGGCACTGCCTACACTTTCACTGTGAAGTCAACCAATAAAAATGGTGACTCACTTGCGTCAACCGCATCTTCTGCGGGAACTCCTGTTTTATCAAGCCCACCAACACTAGTTAATCCGGGTCAACCAACAGGCGATCCTTATGTTGGCTCGACTCTGACTTCAAATGTGACATTCAGCGGATCACCTACACCAACTGTTACTTACCAATGGAAAGTCTGTACCACTGCAACCGATCTTAGTTCTTGCACAAATATTTCAGGAGCGGCATCTGCAACGTACGTACCAACAATTACCATGCTTGATAAATATATTGTGGTTGAAGCTACGGCAAGCAATGGGATAGGTAATCCAGTAACTGAAACATCTAATCCAACCCTTGTAATCAAGCCAGAGATAGCTTTTACTGCACCTTCGCCGGTGCCAGCAGCTACAACTGGTAGTTCATATGTATTAAGTACAGCTGCAGCGGGTGGCGTTGGAACATTTGTGTACTCAATATCAAATGGAACATTGCCCGCTGGAGTTTCGCTTGATCCCGCAACTGGACAAATAAACGGTACACCAACATCTGCTGGAACATTTACATTCACGGTTCGTGTAACGGATACAAATGGAGTGTTTAAGGAAATTGTTGTAACAATCTCTGTATCGGCACAGATTGTTGTACCCACATGCGATGCAACGTGCGCCGCAGCACTCGCGGCACAAGTTGCTGCTGATAGAGCTGCAGCAGATAAAGCAGCAGCAGATGCAATCGCGAAAGCAGCTGCAGAAAAAGCCGCCGCTGATGCAGCAGCTGCTGCCAAGAAGATTTCAGATGCAGCAGCCATTGCGGCAAGTACAAAAGCAACAGCGGATGCTGCGGCGGCACAAACAGCGGCGCAAGCAGCAGTTGATAGAGCAGCGGCTGCAGCAGCTGCCCAAGCCATTGCGGATGCTCAAGCAACAAAAGCAGCGATAGATGCAGCAGCAGCAAAAGCAGCGATTGCAGCAGCAACAAAAGCAGCCGCGGATGCAGCAGCAGCAGTTAGGAATTCGACATCATCGGCTGCCGCAAAAGCAGCAGCAACTAAGAGTGCAAACGATGCTGCTACTGCAGCTTCAACAGCAGTAAAGGCTGCAGCAGCAGCGGCAACTGAAGCGGCAAAAGCGAAAGCAGCGGCTGCAAACGCATCAAAACAAGTTGACATTGCAATTAATTCCTTGAATTCAAAAACTGCGGCAGCTCAAGCTTCCGCTCAAGCAGATGCAATTGCCGCAGCTGCAAAGGCAGCTGCAAACGCGGCTGCAGCAGCGGCCGCCAATAAAGCTACAGAAGCCAAAGCAACTGCTGCGGCTGCTCAAAAAATAGCCGTGGAAACCGCCGCGCGCATTGCCACTGAACAAAAGCAGGCCGCGGATGCAGCAGCTCTTGCGAAAATTGCCGCAAATGCAGCCGCCAAGGCCACAGCCGAAAAGGTTGCGGCGATCGCCGCTGCAACAAAGGCGGCACAGGATTTAGCAAAAGCACTAGCGGAGAAAGCAGCTCTTGCCGAACAAGCGGCAAAGGCCACAGATGAAGCTACACGTGTTGAGATTCAAAAGAAGATTGACGAAGTAACTTCAAAAGTGGAAGAAGCAGAAAGTTCTGTTGAGTCTTCATCGACCCAAGCAGATGAAGCTGTTGCAGCTCAAGAAGCTGCAACTGAAACTGCAGAAGAAGCAACAAAGGAAGCGCAGACCCAAGCAGATGAAGCTGTTTCGATTAAAACAGAATCAGCTACAAAGAATGCTGAAGCTACAAAGAGTGCTGCTTCAGCTGAGGTAGCAGCAAAAGTTGCGGCCGCTGCAAAGGCTGCAGCAGCAAAAGTTCCATCAAAGGCGACACCTGTTGCGGCACCAACTCCAAAACCAACTACAACTCCAAAGCCAGGCACCTCATCAAGTCCGGCACCATCTAAGAACTCTGCAACAGCAACCGTAACTGGATTAAAGCCTGGCCAAAAGGTCAAAGTAACTATAAATGTGAAGGGTAAGTAATTGAAGAAGATACTTCTTGTAGCAATTATCTTGCTCAATCTTTCAGTTTTGCCAAGCCTGGCAGCTGAAAAAAAGGTTGTAATTGATCGGATCACTCAATCTGAAGCAGAAGATTTAAACATTGAGATCCCGGATGATGTCCCACCCGGGTATCACTCAATCACCATTGAGGTTTACGATGACAACGGAACTGTAAGTCAGAAAGATATTGAGTTTTGTAAAGATGAAAATGGTGTTGTGCAATGGGATAACAACTGCCCTAATCTGAAAGTTGATGAAGAAGGCGACTTCATCGAACCTGAACCTGTTGAGGAAGTTAAGAGCGATCTAAAACCATACAATCCCTTAAAGGATTCAGACACC
>Ga0164294_10006402_pt1 | contig 10082 bp, 5 predicted proteins | sample GEODES005metaG_FD_111479 | JGI IMG/M metagenome (GOLD analysis project Ga0164294, IMG submission 111479) | Oligotrophic lake water microbial communities from Sparkling Lake, Wisconsin, USA - GEODES005 metaG | ecosystem: Environmental > Aquatic > Freshwater > Lake | place: USA: Sparkling Lake...
CAGCTAGCGCCGCTGCTGCCGGGCTGCCCGGGCGCGGGTGTCGAGCTCGTGGAGCCGGGCTGTGCACAGCTCCACCAGTGCCCGCTCGTCGAGCTTGGCAATCTCCTCCGCCGGGATCAAATCGCCAAATTCCAGGCGGATCCGGCCGGGGCGTGGCAGAAGGTGCGTGCGCGGCCAGCATTCCCAGGCCCCCACAATCGCCACCGGCATGATCGGCACGCCCGCCCGCTTCGCCATCAGGGCAAAGCCGCTTTTGAGTTCCCCCAACTGTCCGGTGGCGGTGCGGGTGCCTTCCGGAAAAATCACGACCGCGGCGCCAGACTGCAGTTTCTTGATCACCGTTTTGAGCGCCGCCAGCGTGGAGGACTCACGGTTGATCGGAACCGCGTCAAGGGCCGCAATCAGAGCGCCAAAGGGCTTGAAGCGGAAGAGAGAACTGCGGGCCAGGTTGGCCAACCGCCGGGGGGAGGCCAGCCCCAGGAGCAATGGATCGAGATGGCTCTGGTGGCTGGAGAGCACCAGCAAGCCGCCCGACCGGGGCAGCGGCTGCGAGAACCGCACCCGAAACCCAAACAGCGACACTCCCAGCGTGCGGCAGAGCACCCACAGCATGTCATAGATCCCCTTGCCGATCAGGCCGGGGGAGGCAGGCTGGGCGTCGGCAGCAGGCTCAGGCGTGGGAGCGTTCACGACGTCGATTCCTTCCGTCCCTGCAGGGCCGCAACGAGCGCCAGTAACCGCTCGACGACTTCGTCGCGGTTCAGGCCGTCGGTTTCGATGATGACGGCATCGTCGGCAGGGCGCAGGGTGCCCACCGGCCGAGCCCTGTCGCCATCATCGCGCTGCGCCTGTGAGGAGAGCACATCTGTCAGGGCCACGGCCCGGCCCCGGCTGAGTTCTTCGGCATGACGCCGGCGGGCACGTTCCTCAGGGGAAGCGGTGAGAAACACCTTTAACTCGGCCTGTGGAAAGACGACCGAACCCTGGTCGCGGCCCTCGGTCACCAGATCGATGCCAACAGCCATCCGGCGCTGGATCCGCTTCATGGCATCGCGCACCGGCGGGGCGTCGGCCACTGGTCTGGTCGCCTGGGTGATCCGCTCGGTGCGAATCTCCATCGAGACGTCGCGCCCATTCACGCAGACGCCCCCCCCCTCAAACGCGATGCCCAAGCTCTCCGCCAGTTCCACCAACCGCTCGACTGCGGCAAGATCGATGCCCTGTTCAAGTGCCATCAAGGCCACTGCCCGGTACATCGCCCCGGTGTCCATGTAGCACCAGCCCAAGCGGGATGCCAAGGCCCGTGCTGTGGAACTTTTGCCGGCCCCAGCCGGCCCATCGAGCGTGATGATCATGCTGCCCTACTCCTTGGCAAACCGCAGGTCCAACGGGAGCCAGCCATACTTTTTCAGATACACACTCACCCTGTGACCGGAAACTCTCACCTCCGGTCCCTCCTGCGGACGCCCCGCGGCATCGCAGGCCCGGGCGGAGGCGATCTTCTCGCGGCACTCAAACGCAATATCCCCGGTCCGGCCCGCCACTTCCAGAAGCCCCACACGGAGCCCCACGGCGCGGCCGTTTTCCAGCAGGGGACCGCCGCAGGTGAGCCGCACATTCCCCGGCAGGCTGGCGGGCAGCGGACCGCCGGCGCCGGCGGCCAGCAGATCGAGCGCGGTGCACCAGGGCCGCTCCATGTCCAACCCGATCGCCAGGCGGAATGTGCCCTGCAAATCGCCCCCCACCAGCAAGAGCGAGTCGAGCATGTGGGGGCTGGAGCGGAGATGCCACGGTAGTCCGCCGGTGAAGATCACCATCCCGCCCGGGCTGGTGGCGGGGCCGCCATGACGCACTCCATCGCGGAGCAGTTCGATGAAATGGGGCGCCTCTACCAGGGTTCGTTCCGTGGCCACCGACTGTGTATGCAGGCTGCGCCGCAGTTCCAGATCTTCGTTTTCATTCCAGGCAAACCGGCAGGCCGCGTAGGATTCCAGCAGCGGTCCTCCCGCCGCTTCGGAACGCGTGAGCGTGATGTCGAGGCGGGCCAGCGGCAGCCCCTCCAGCAGTTCCATGCGTTGGGTAAAGATCCCAGCGTCGCGTCCCCGGGCATCGGTCAGCCGACCCCGGCTCTCAATCGCCAGAGGCCCCACCCGTTCGATGCTGTCAGCCGTGGCGCCTCCATATTCGGCACGCTCAAGCGCATCTTCCCAGGGCTTCCCCGCCGGTGGGGCTGATCGGGTGGAACGCAGAGCCAGTGTTTGCGTCAGGCGATTTCCCCGATCGCCAGGGCGGCGGATCGAGAGCACGCCGCCGCTGACCGGATGCACGCGCAGCCGCAGCGAATCGTGTTCGATCACCAGCGGGTCGCGGGCTGCCTTCCCCGGGCCGAAGAGCCGGCGGGCGGAGGAACGCCAGAACGATTCCCGCGGCGCGGCCTGCTGTCCAGGCGGCAGTTGGCTTGTTATTTCGAGGGGAGCGAGGAGTGCCCCTCCGCGGGCCATAAGCGGCTCGACCGACAGTTCCCGCCAGCCATCGCTCAGGCTGCGGGCTTCAGTTGCAGTGGCCGCCATGCAGGAGGGAATCGCCTCGGCAGCCGGCACCCCCGGCAGGCCATCGGGGCGGCTGATGGGGTAGGCGTCGGGCTCGAAACTGACGACGGTGCCGGCGCCAAGCGTGCGGCGGAAGAATTCCTCAGGCGTGACAAACGTGCCCAGCAGCGTGCTCCAGGAGCCGATGCGGCGCAGGTCGGAAAACCATGGGGAGGCAGTGCCAGCGTGGTGGGCAAACTGGATCACGGCGGTGTGGTCGTGATCCATCCCTGCGCCAATCCGCTCCGGCAGAGCCAGCACCGCCGAGGCTCGCCTGACATCGAGGGGGGGGCGGGCGACGGCATCGATGCAGGCCCCTCCGCTGCCCTCCCAGCGGAGGCGGCTGGTGCCGGGATCAGGGAGAGGTGTGCCGTCGAAGAGGTTCCAGATCGCCCCGCTGTAACCGAAGTGGACCAGCACCTGCGGGAGCAAGGGAGACCATCCTCCGCTGCATTGGGCGAACGTGGTGGGAGCGGTGCCGAGCAGTTCGCGCCACACGCGGTGTCCAGTGGCAAAGGAGGCGTGGACGGTCTCCGGAGCACAGGCATCGAGCGGCTCCTCCCCATACCGGCCGCCGGCGGCGGCAATCCGCCCCGCGGTGCAGGCCTCCCGGAGTTGGGCCAGCGTGTCGGGCTCGCGGCGCGCGAGGTCTTCCAATGCCTTCCCGGTGGCCACCAGCGTCCAAGGGGAGGGAGAGGCGAGTTCCGCCGCCAACCGTTGTCCGCGTGTGCCCTCGGCGGCCAGCACCAGATCGAGCAACCACACATCAACGGGATAGTAGTGGGCCCGGGCGGCCTCCAGCGTGCCATAGGCCTCACGCATTTCTACGCGGGCCACGTCATGATTCCCCGCCAGCGCCGCCTGCGCCGCCCGGACGACGCTCTGTTCAAACGGCGAGTCGGGCACGCCCCCCGCCGCCGAGAGCGCGGGAAGGCCGGTGGAGGTGCGCATCCGCCGCGCCAACAGTTCGCCGAGCAACCAGGCCAATCCAAGCGCATAAAAATCGGCGGCAGTCACCGGTTGTTTGCCACTCTCCGCAGAAGCCGGGGGAGCGATAGACGTGGGGGGGGCGAGGTCGAGGGCCCGTAGTGCCGTTTCCACCATGCCCGCTCTGCCAGCCACGCGCCGCACCCACCGTGTGCCGACCAGGCAGGTGGCGTCGAGCATTCCCATCAGCCGGTCTTCGCAGTGCGGCGGCACGATCCCCAGGAGTGGATCGACGCCTCCCGGGGGCATGTCGACACTCGCCCAGCAGGGAAGGCATCCGGCGGCCACCAGCAGGCGGGGGTCCCAGGCGGCGGTCCAGGCCGCCAATAGTTCGTCAGTCTCCGCATCCTCCAGCCAGGTGGGGAAGTCATCGAGGGAATGGCAGGGGAGAAAGACTGTGATCCGCTCAGCGTGCATGGAAGCGAGTGTAGTGTGGAGGAGTGGGGTTTTCATCGGCGTTTTTCCGCCACGGCAGCAGGGGCCGTAGCTGGCGCCGGTGGTTTGACACCGCGCAGCAGCGATTCATACAGTATGGATGGGCGGAATGGTGTTCCCGCCACGCAGAATGATTCCCCTTTTCGGTCCTCGCTGGAACCGGCCATGGCTCGTACTTCTTACGCGTGGGGAATCGACATCGGGAAATGCGCCCTCAAGGCCGTCCGGTGCCGGATGTCTTCTGAGCCGCGAAAAATCGAGGCTGATGCCTTCGATTACATCGAATACCCGATGATTCTCACCCAGCCGGAAGCCGATCCAGTGGAACTGGTGCGGGCGGCACTGACTGAGTTTATCGGTCGCAACAAACTGCAGGGGGATCGGGTTGCCGTATCTGTGCCGGGGCAGTTGGGACTGACGAAGTTCATCAAGCTGCCGCCGATCGAGGCGAAGAAGATTCCCGATATCGTCAAGTATGAGGCCCGGCAGCAGATTCCGTTTCCACTCGATCAGGTGGTGTGGGATTGGCAGCGGTTGGCTGGCGGTATTGAGGAGAGTGGCTTTGTTCTGGACGCCGAGGTAGGGGTGTTCGCCATGAAGCGGGAGCAGGTCTTCAAGGCCCTTGCTCCCCTGACCAGCGCCGGGATCGAGGTGGATGTGCTCCAACTCTCCCCCATTGCGCTGGCCAATATGGTGATGTTCGATCAATTGCCCGATCCTGCCACAGTCGATCCTGACAGCCCTCCCCCTTCCGTGGTGCTGGTGTCGACGGGAGTCGATACCACCGATCTGGTGATCACCAATGGCTTCCGCATCTGGCAGCGGAGCATGCCGATCGGGGGGAGCAATTTCACCAAGGCGCTCGTGCAGGGGATGAAGCTCACGTTCGCCAAGGCGGAACAGCTCAAACGCAATGCCGTGCGGGCGGAAGACCCCAAGGCCGTCTTCAACGCCATGAAGCCGGTGTTCAACGAATTTGCCTCTGAATTACAGAGGTCGCTCAACTATTTCACGGGTGCCGACCGCAGCGCGAAGATCGGCAAGGTGTTGCTGCTGGGCAATGCCACCAAGCTCCGTGGACTGTCTGACTTCGTTGCCAAGCAACTCAATCTCGACGTGCAGCGACTGGACGCCTACCGCGGCCTGGAGGGGGCCGTTGTGACAAGCGCCGCTGCCTTCAAAGACAACCGGCTGGCGTTTGGCACCGCCTATGGTCTGGCGCTTCAGGCTGCCGGTGGCGCGGGGCTCAACACCAACCTGCTGCCGGGGGAGATCATCCGGGAACGGCTGATTGCCGCCAAAAAACCGTGGGCTGTGGGGGCAATGGTGGGGCTGTTGGGGGCGGCAGCCGTGAGCTTTATGGGGATGTTCTTTGCTTGGTCGACCTACGCCCCCGATCTCTACGCCGATGCCTTTGCCAAGGCCGATGCGGCCAAGACCCGCTCTCAGGCGGCCATCTCAGGGCTGGAGGAAACCCGCAAAAAACAGGCTGATGCCATCGCCCAGCAGCAGTTTCTCGTGCAGACCGAGGACCATCGCTTTCAGGTTCTCGACATGATGCGGGCGGTGGAAACGCTCCTGCCCCATGACGATCCGGCGAACATCCCGGCTTTTCCTGGCGATCGCTACGAACTGCACATCGACAGCATGGATTGCCAATATTTCAACGATCTGGCGCCCTGGTTTGCGGCCCTGAAGGAACAGTGGACCGAAACGCATCCGGCGGAGGAGGTCGACGAGGAGCAGCCCGCGGCGCCGGCCGATCCCTCTGCGGCTCCCCCTGACGGCGGGCCTGTGGCTGAAGGTGCGGCGGCGCCCGCTGTTGAACAGGGCCCAACCGGCCCGGGCTGGGTGATCCAATTGATAGGCCACCATTACCACAACGAAGACCACCACAAACCAGACGACACTGCTCAGTTCGTCCGTTCCACAATCGTGCAGGGACTGCTCGGCAAGGGGGATGAGGTGCTGGTGGCGGCCGGACCGCTGGCGGGGAAGAAAGTTCCCGTGGCCGAACTCGGCTTGGGCTATCCGGTGATCGTGACCTCCGCCAATCTGCGGCTGGAGCAGGTGGCGGGCCCGGGGGGCGGTCCCCAGCAGCCAGCTTCTTTTTCCACGGTCGACTCCGATGAGTATGTCCCACCACCGCCGGGTGGATTTCCCGGTGCTCCAGCCCCCAGTGCCCCGGGGCTGGCGAATCAGGGAGTTGAGCTGAAGCGGTTTGACTTCACTCTGCAGTTCACCTGGCAACCGACCGTGCCCGGTGCCCCCAAGCCACCTGCCCCGGCCGCGGATGCCACTGCCCCGCCGACCAATTAATCGAAGCGACGAATAGACCCATGGTTCAGATTCCAGACTCCATCCGGCCCTCTCTCGAGTTCGTGGGGAAATACCATTTCTGGCTGCTGGCTCCCTTGGTGCCGCTGATCCTGCTGCCGGCCCTCCTGCTCACCAACGGGAGGTTGGCGGCAGAGATCGCTTCCAGACGCAACGACATCACCAGCCGACTCAAGGCGATGTCGGAGATCACCGCCATAGAACCGCACCCGAATGATTCGTGGGCGACAGACTTGGCCAAGCGAACGGTCGATGTCAAACAGGAAACGCTCCGGGAATGGCAGCGCTTTTGGGATAGCCAAGAGTCGCTGCGGGTGTGGCCGGCAGAATTGGGGCCTGATTTCCTGCAGCGGGTCAAAAGCCTCAAGCCGGAAGGCAGACTGCCCAGACCGCTCCTTGAGCGGTATCAAAACATGATCCGCAGTGTGGTCAGAAAACTCCCGGCCCGCATGGGTGCCGATGAGATGATGCTCGGCACGGGTGCCGTTGGCATAGCGGCGACAAGACCGGCCACCGATCCCGGGCGTCTGCCCCCCGGCGTTCCGGGCGCACCCCAGATGGTTCAGCGTCCTCTTCCTCTGGTGCAGTGGAACCCCACCGATCAACAGACGCTCTATAAATCGCTCGAATGGGAGAAGCCGCCCACCACCGTGCAGGTGTTGCTGGCGCAGGAAGAACTGCAGGTCTATGGCCTGTTGTGTGACTTGGTCGCCAAGGTCAACAAGCCGGCCACCGGCCCGTTCAATGCGCCGATCCCCTATGTGCAGACGCTGGCCGTTGGCTACATGGCAGTGGAGGGGGATCCAGCCACGGCGACAGTCTCCCGGATCTGGAAGCCCACGGCCGACGGGGCTGCTCCGGTGAGTTTCAATTCCGATGACTCAGGCCCTGCTGTTCCCGTGGATGGGGCGGCGGCTGCCAGTTCGGGTCCCAAGCCGGGGCATCCACGCTTTGGTGGCGGCGGGCCGGCCAAGCCTGCGGCGTCAAGCAACTCCGACTTTGAGGAAGTGGCTGCTCCCGTGACAACGGGTGTGCCCGATGGTGCCTTTCGGAACTGGATCTACGTCGATTCCAAAGGGATGCCCCTCACTGCTGAAACCTTGGAAACCGCCCCTGATGCGATGATGACGCATCTGATGCCCTTTTTCCTGAAAGTGATCATCGATCAGAGAAAGATCGATTCCCTGTTGGTGGAGATGGCTTCGTCTGCGGTGCCGCTCGATGTGCGAGAAATACGGATCAACCCCGGTGCCTCGGCGGCAGGCGGTGGGTTTGCTGGGGGTGGTCAGGCCGCCCCAAGCCCCTCTGGCGGTCGTCCAAACGATGTCGTTGTGGAGTTGAGGGGCACTGTGGCCTTGGCCACCCAACCCAGCCGGAAACGCCTCGAATTGGAGCCGGCGGAGCCGCCGGCTGGAGAGGAGGCTAAGGCGGCCGACGCGGCGCGGGTTGAGGAGGTAGTTCCGCCACCTGCAGCGCCGGCGGCAGACGCCGAACCTGCGCCGCCGACCGAGCCTGTGGCACCGACCGAGCCGGCTGCGGCTCCCGCCGCGGAACCCGCGCCGCCCGCAGGAGCGGGAGCGCAGAAACGTGTTCAGCCTCACATGGATCAGGTGGTTGCATGAAAATCCCCAAGATCAGTTTTCGGAAGGAAGACGCCGTCGGGTTTTTTTTAAACCATGGCGAAAAGATCGTGGTCGCCTTAGTGGGGATGCTGGCGTGTGGCCTGGTGTGGGGCGGGATCGATTCGATCCGCCAGAGGCCAGCGGGCCGCGATCAGCAACCGGCAGTCATTGTCGAACGCGCCGCCACGACATCCCGGCATATCGAGGAAGCCAAAAACCCTCCGGCCGAAACGACCCCCAAGCCGAGCCTGACCACATTGATCGAGCCGTGGCGGAGCAATCGGTTGGCGGTGCGCGATGACTTGCCGCAACTCAATCGGCCCCTCTTTGAAGAGAAATCGAAACGCTCCCAGCCGGAGGTGTTTCCCGTTGAAGATCTCCATGCCGTGGCGGGGTATGCCCTGCTGGCCGTTTTGGAGGATCGCTTTGCTGCCGGCGCGAACCCCGTCGCTGGCCGCGATGCCGAGGCCGATGTGCAGCCCCCGCCTACCGGCCGTCGGGCGGGCCGCGTGCCGCCGCCACGGGCGGGCGCTCGCGGTGCACCCCCTCCCGTAAATCAGCCGCCGTCAAACGTCGGGATGGGCGGCGACGAGTATTCGATGAATACGCAGCCCACCCTGCCGTTTGGCGCGGGTATGGCGGCGGGTGGAAATCCGCAGTTGAGCCCCGATGCCACGCTCCCGGGCAAGATCATGCCCTACTGCATCGTGACCGGACTGATCCCCATGGTGAAGCAGAGCGAGGAGTTTTCGCAGCGATATGCCAACGCCGGATATCGGGATCAGGTCCGTGATCAGCCAATGTGGAGCAATTTCCGCGTGGAACGGGCGGTGGTCGATCCGAGCAAGCCGGCCAACGATGAGGCGCTTACCTGGGAAAATATCGATCTGCGCGGGGTGGTGAAACGGGCCAAGAAGGATTGGGCAGGGGTGCAGCAGGAATCGCTCCCTCAGGACTTCCTGCTGGGCCAAAATCAGCAGCCCCAGCCCGATCCCAATCCGGCCAATATGGTGTTTCCGTACTGCTCGCCAATTCCGGAGTTGGCCGGTCGGGTCTGGGGGCCTGAGGCGATTCATCCATGGTTTGTGAAAACACTCCGCGACCGCTTCGAAGCGGCTGCCGAGGCTGCCGCAGTCGCTGAGGCCGCCGCCGCGGAAGCTCGTACGCCTGGGCTCAACTTTGGCGGGGCTGGTCAGGCCGCCGGGCCCGGTTTTCAGACGCCCGCATCGAGCCCCTATGGAACGCCTCAGGCGCCAGGCACCAGCTATGGAGCGCCTCAGGGAGGTGTCGTCAGCTATGGGGCGGGTGGGGATGAAGCCGCGGAATCGGGCGGTTTTCAGCCGATGGTGCTGCCGGGGATGGGGGCCACGCAGTTGCCTCCGGGCGTTGAATGGCAGCCGGGCATGCCCCCTCCGCCGGGATGGACAATCGGACCGGATGGCCGTCCGGTCAAGCCGTTGGAGTATCGGATGTTTCGCTTTGTCGACACCTCCGTCGAGGCGGGCAAGGTCTATCGGTATCGAGCCCGAATTTCGGTCTGGAACCCCAACTTCAATTTGCCCGCTCAGTATCTGGCTGATGAGACGCTCGGCAAGGAACAGAAGATTCCTTCCGCCTACAGCCAGCCCACGGCAGCAGTGCGCGTGCCTGATCCCAACACCCTTCTGATCCGCACCATCCGCAAAACAGAAGCCAAGCGGGTGAAGTCGGGCTATGAAGTGATGGTTCTGGGAGAAAATCCCGCCAGCGGCAACTACGCCCTGCGCAGCGTGATCACCGACTTGGGTGGATTTGCCAATGTCGACAAGCGGTTGAACAAAACCGGCGAGATGCGGACACGCGGCGATGATGTCGTGACCAACTGCGTGCTGCTGGATGTGCGAGGGAGGCAGGAGGAGCGGCCCGAGCCGGTCAAGGCGAATGCCCCGGTAGTGCCGCAGGAACCGCTCGATATGCTCTTCATCCGGCCCGATGGCTCGTTTGAAATGGCAGGATCGGCCGGTTCTCAATTCACGGTCGATCGCTACCTGCCAACGCTTCCTCCCAGTCCGGAAGATCTGAAAAATAACCCGGGTCGGTTCGGCCCTGGAGCGGGGCAAACCCCCTTTCAGCC
>Ga0164294_10006403_pt1 | contig 10081 bp, 15 predicted proteins | sample GEODES005metaG_FD_111479 | JGI IMG/M metagenome (GOLD analysis project Ga0164294, IMG submission 111479) | Oligotrophic lake water microbial communities from Sparkling Lake, Wisconsin, USA - GEODES005 metaG | ecosystem: Environmental > Aquatic > Freshwater > Lake | place: USA: Sparkling Lake...
ACACAGGATCCCACCTCCGGTCAAAAACATCACCATCCGTGGTATCCAGCACCAACACACGTTGGATTTGTTGATAGATATAGATCTGGGTTGAATACATGTGGTGAGCTCCAATGATATTTAGCTCGAAGTCTCGGGGTATAAATATCCGAACTAATACAATATGGGCAGAGACTTATTCCAAAAACTTGCAGACAAGTATCCTTTCATAACCTTGTGTGTGTACTCCAACATGGAATACGTGGGCATCGTGCAGAATCGAGATGACGTGATCACCACCATCTACGACTTTGGCATCATACAAGATCTTGAACAAAAACGCCGATACATCGATCTGGCCAACACCTGGTGGTGGGAAAGCAATAGATCCATACCTATCAACATCTTCCTGCGTGGTGAATGGGAAGAATTCCGACTGTGTTTACGCACTTTTGTGAACAAGGATCTTGAAATCCTGCACGGACCGGTGTGCAGTCTCAACGATATCGCCCGACGAAAAGGCAAACGTAAATCAATCACTCTGGTCAGGCGTGTTGATTAGATTCATGTGCAACGAGACCAAGGCCGCGTAACCAAGTGCATGTGCTTTCTTGAACACATAGCCTCTACTGAGATCACCATCCCACACTGACTCAAACACTTGAGCCCAAGGCTGATTTTGTAAGTGTGCTTTGCCTGGACGAATCACACTGATAAACGCAGCCATCCTGGGTATGCTGTCTGGTTTCATGGTGGCCAGCAGATGTCCATACTTACCCACGTGAACCAACTGTCGGGCCCATTCAGGATCTTGCCATAGTCTAGTCCAGGGTGGTGTGGCAGCAAGCACAGCTTCATAGTGTTCGGCGCTGGAGATCAACTGATACACACCCATGTTCAAGAAGTCCAGCTTAAAGTAGCCCCGAGCTTCGGCTGTTTCGTAGTCTATGGCAGCACAGACATTCACAGGATCTTGTGGAATGTCTGTGACATACACTCCTGAATTGTGACGTCTGGCACATCCATCTGTTATCTGCCGTGCATGAGTATGCTGAATCAGTTTCAGAATGTGTTCTCGATCAGCAAAGTCAATGTCAATGTCTGCACTCATTATCGTTTCCACTTCTGCACATCGTAATCCACACATGCTTGTAAATTGTCAATTTCTTGATTAATCAGAGTTATCAAATTTGAATCTAATTCCATGTTGGTGTACGTGTATCGAGTTACATTTTTTGGTCTCATATCCAAAACCGCTGGATCAGGCAAGCTCATCTGTTTGCAGTAATTGTTAAAAAAATCTGAATTGTTTTTTTGAAGATCGTCGTAAAAAAATATACAAAATCTTTCCTTTCCAAAAATCTGTTGCCATCTTTTAATAACATGTGCAGGCCTTGTGAACCAGGATTGATTATTTAAATTATTAACAAAATTATTATACGTTGCCAGATCAGAATTTGGTAAAAAATTATAGAGGCTCCAGTAAAGATCATATGGATTTCGTAGAATAATACTGGTTTGCACAGTCGGCAATTCACTGAGTTGTTTTATAACATATCGATCTAGTGCAAAATTACCAGGGGCAAAATTTGCAGTGATGTCATAGTCAGTATACGGCTTTATATAATCAGATACGACCACTCCGGTTATTAACCTTGTATTTTCTTTTTCTATCGCGGCAGTAAACCATGATTGCTGAGCAAGTAATTTCCATAGCCATGTGGTTCCACATTTTGGATATCCTATATTTAAAATATGGGTGGTTTTCATAAAAGTTCAGTCATAACATTTACATCAACCTTATCAGTTTTAACAATGCCAACACCACTGACTATTGGCAATTTAAAAGTGTAAACCAATTGCCCGGATCGCCATAAAACATTACCGGTGTCTACCAATTGATTCGAGTGCATCAGCATGCCAGACATGAGAAAATGTGGCATTGTAAATAAATCATCAATTATAAGTTGGTCTATCTCAACTGGGTTATCTCTGTTAAATTGATCATCGGCGTGGCAGGTATCAATTATGAACTGTATATTTCCAGTTAGCTCAGCATAATCAAACAGCAGTTCAAAAAATTGTCCAACTGTATCAATATTTTTGATTGACTTGGTGGCCAGGATCTGATTATTTTGCTGAACTGATACTACCACATCCTGACAAGCTATGTAGTCAATCTCAGGATCAGGTCGGCAAATCAAATGCCCAGCAAAAGAACCAGGATATGTGCTCATACAGTAACCAATGCTGCTACCATTCGCAGTTTTTCTTCAGCGTCGCGCACCGCTGCCAACTGATCAGCCACAGCAGGATACTGTTCGGCCAATGCTTTCATTTTTATTTCTTCCTGGCGCTTTTGATCCGCCCAAGCAATGGCCTCCACAGCATCCCCTGTTAGACTCACACTGACATCACTCATCAGCAGAGGTTGCCAAATTGAGCCGTTATACACTTCCAGGCATTGATGCACTGTGTTGAATCGCAGATCGCCCAGGCCTTGTGCTCCGCTAAAGTTGCTCACATAGTTACTGGCATTGTTGCTGCAAGTGGTGAGATATCGTCCACTACCATAAACATTCTTTATCATGTCACCATCCTGCCCGTGTCAAAATCTCTTTTGCGTATTCCTGATCCGCAGGATAATCCGCAAACTTCTTCTGCCATATGTCTGAATCGATATAAGGCCATATCATAGCCACCTGCTCTGCGTTCAGCTCTGTCAAGAACTTCTGCCCTGACTCCGAATTGTAGATCACCCACGCACTGATCCTGCCTGTTGTGATAGCATAGCATGTGGCATTCACACTGCCATATCTCAAACAATCATGTGCCGGAGATGCAGTCTTTTCACCCCAATCAATACCATGTTCTATAGCTCGTGCCAGCGCATCATTCACAGTTTCTTTCTGCACATGGGTCACAAGATACTCTGTGTATAACCGATCACTACACCAGTTGTCAATTTTTCGATTGCCTTTCAGCAACCATTCAAGGAATCGATCTGGTTGAATCACACGCACACTCACACAATACCTGCCCCATTTCACAAACGCACGATAGTAAGGTGATGTCACAAAGTCATCCCATGCTTTGAGTTTAGCCGAGCCTTGTGTGTATTCGTAGAACTTCAAGTAGCCTTGCAAACCCAACTGCACACCACGCTCGCTTTGTTCTTGCCAGCGTTTCTTTTGTTCGCACACATGCACACTCAGCGTGGTTTCTTTGCTGAATGATCGTTCGCAATACTTACATGTGAAGTCGCTAGTCGTTGCCATGAGCCCGTTGCAGTTGAGCTATTTCTTTTTTGTCTGTGAGCGCAGCCATCAAATCAATCTCATCATCTCGGAAGTGTGGATACAGTTCTCGTAGTTGTTTCTTTATCGCTGATGCGCCAGCTTCTTTCTTCTTGGGTGCGATCCAGTTGTGTCGCATGGCACCCATGCCCGGGCTGACCGCTGTGGCCATGAGCCATTGCAGTTTGGGATGTCGATGCATAGTAAAGAAGTGTTTGTTCAAGTAATGATTTGTGCTCTGCACATAGTATTCCTGGATCTCTCGGCTGCCATCCACAGCTGACCCCCAACGCACCATTAAGAATGTTGAAAACTTTTTTCGTTCTTCCACCGTGAGTTCATCATAGAAGTCACGGTTCTTTGCGTCCAATTGACGCATCTCATTGCCAATGTTTAGTTTTTCGCTCATTTGATTCGAGTTAAATGATACACCATTATAGCATGATCCAGTGCATCTTGTAAAGTGGGATTGGTGCGAGCCTCTCGGTGAATATCACCCCACAACTTGGCTTCTTTTATTTGTTCCCACAAAGGTCTGCCGTCACTGGTTCTGGAATCATACTCATGCCCTACTTCTGTTCGTGTGGCAGGATCTGCACCCACTTCGCGGGCATACACTGTGTCACCATCACGCTCGTAAATTAGTGTGGCAGCAGGCTTTAACTGTCCCATTACCAGGCTCGATTGTAATCCACTATTTCGCAGTTGCGACTGATGTCTTTGACAAAGTATACACAGTCCGGTTGCTCTGCATTATTTATGGGCACACACAACATCTGCCCATTCTTTAGCTTGGGCGCATACCATGCCACTTCTTGATATACATCAATGATTTCTAAGCTGGGGAAACTAGGCCGGAAACTGCTTAGTGGATTGAATTGGAATACCTTGAACCCGCGATCATTCACACTGGTGAGTGGGAGCATTTCTAGATCTCCTACTTCGGGTTCACCGATCAAGATCTGCCAGTCTACAGGCATTTTGATCTTGAAATCACCTATCTGTAATACCAATGCAGGTGCATTAAAACTTTCCAAAAAGATTAAAGGAATATAATGATAGTCTGGGTTGGCAGGATCTGAATTATCTAGGATAGCAAATCTCATGTCATCTACCTCTTCTGGCAAATGGTCGAGATCGTAGGGTTTGTTGTCTAATGTTAGAATACGCATGAGTTTATTGTATATTAACCTCTGAGGAAAGTCAAGTTATTTTTTCAAAGTCGACAACTCTTGAGCAATATTTTTTGCTAGAATTTCTTGCGTGACCTCATCGGTATGATAATATGCAGTGCATTTCGGATTGGCGGCAGCGTAAGAATACATTGGTTTAGCTATTTCGTCCTCTTGAGCTAGTCTCAATGGTATAATACCAGCGTTAATTATCTGTTGGTGCCAATATCCAATTATCCAGGAATCTGTTTCGGTTTTTAACTTATAATCAAAAAAATGTTTCATATATTGATCAACAGCATCAATCTGACTTTGTGTGATCCCTAAATTGGCGGTGTCTCTGAGTCTTGGATAATTGGTTGAAAATACCGGCGACTTGAGATCTCCGGTGGCAGGATGATCAAAACTAGTCACACCATCATTGCAATAGACGATATTTTTCAGACCATGTCTGGCGTCAAAATTGCCATTCATCACCAACTCAAATCTGCCCGAATCTGTGACATTATAAATGATGATATCTGGACGCATCTTGATTGCTTGTTTAATCTGAAAGCAAATCGCAACATTGCTAAAACTACCATGCGCTAGGTTAGTGACATGATATCCATATGTGTCTTCAAGAATCTGACTAAAATGATATCTGTCCCAAATCGTCGAAGTACAAAAACTATCACCACATACTATTATTTTTAACTGGTCTAGATCCATGACAATTTCTCCTGAGTGTACGGATAGTTGGCTTCATTGTAAAAGACCTTGCGTTTGGTCAAGTGTCGTTTGCTGAATTTGCATGTGCTTGTGATATCCCAGATCTGCACATGATCTTTGTCTTCGGCTTTGCGGATTCCGCGCCCAATTGATTGGATCACTCGTGTAAAACTCTTGCCCGGTTCAATCATTACCAAGTTAAAGATTCTTGGTATGTTGATACCCACTGCTGCCACACCGTAAGTGGCCACAATGATCTTGTCTGTGCTAGTGGCAATTTCATCATATTCATCCTGTCGGGCTTTGGCCTTGGTTGCACCCGACACAAACACAGCACGGTCTCCCAGTCTTGACACCAGTTCCTGCCCGGCTGCCACACGATCCACCAGCACTAGTGTGTTGCCTGTTTCATTCACTTGCAGTACCAACTGTGCAATGGCATCTAATCTACCCGGTTCTTCCAAGAGATATTTCAGTTCTTCTTGGTAAGTCTTGTGCTCGCGTATGTCTACCAGTTGCACAACATTCACATGGCACTGCGCCAATACACCGCGATCCTGTAATTCACTGGCAGCAAGTCTAGATATTACAGGCCCCAGGCTCACCAACAGACTTTGGCTTTCAAACAGTTCTTTAGGAATAGTTCCTGTCAGGCCCCAACGAATTGGCACTTGCGACATCACACCTGTGAGCAGGGTTTTAAGTGCATCTGCTTTGGCCATGTGTACTTCGTCTACGATCACACACACCACATCCGCCAAGAATTCCTGGATGGTGCAATCACCTATGCCATTCTTTGTGTTCTTTAACAAGTTATTTAGACTTTGCCAGGTGCAAATGGTGTGGTGGCGGCCGTATTCTTTTCTGTCACCAAAGTAAACACCCACATCCAGGTCCATATTGATGTAGTCTTTTTCTGTCTGGGTGACGAGGCTTTTGTTGGGCACGATAACAATGCTGCGGCCGTACACACTCACAGCATCACTCAATGCTGCTGTCATGATGGTCTTGCCTGCGCCTGTGGCCACTTCCTGCAAGCATTGTGGGTTGGCTAAAAAATTGTTTATGATCTCCACTTGATAGTCACGCAACAAGATGGGCTGACCGTCAGCAGGATGTCCTCGAGGCCACAGTCGATCCTGATATGTGGTCTCTGTCACTTGATCAAACGCAAATGTAGTAGAATACTCGCGCTGATCATCCAGCTCAATGTCGTAGTTTTGTTTTTCTAGGATGGGAATGATCTCGGGCAACAGATTCACATAAGTGCTGCCGCCCAGCTGGAAATAGGCCACCTTGCCATCCCACCGCCCTAATCGCACGGCAGGAAGATAGCGAGCATAGGGCACATCGTATTTGAACTTCTTCACTAGGTCTCTGCGAGTGTCAAGATCCAGGCCTTCGATCTTTATGTTCACTTCGTCGCGTATGGTTATTGTTGCTCTTTTCATCTGTTGATTATACGATTTTGTTAGACTTTCTGCGACCTGATTAGAGAGTCACATACTTTAATGGACGATTTGATCGCAAAAGTTGTAGCAATTTATCAAAGTCCATCACATGACCAATCACAAATCTTCCGAACATCTGGTCCTGAGACCACGATGTCAGGTTCCAATGTTTGCACCAGGCACTTTCATAACACGCCCACCACTTGACAAAAGTCTCAATGTCAGTTGGGTCTTTCTCAGGCTGCGGCTGGATTGTTATTTCCAGTCTGGGTCGAAATTTCAAATAAGGTTTGGCCAATTCGCAAATACGATCAACATCGTTGGGTTCTTGGCTCTTCCAATAACCGTAGGGTGTTTTTCCTAGCTCTGCCCAGCCCACTGTGACGTCCCCGGGCCTTATATCAAGTCTTAGTTGATCCAATAGTGTGTGATCAATATCCAACAGCAGCGGCCCGGCCAATTCTCTATAATCTATTGTCAAAATTTTGCCGCGATCCAGTTTGATTAGGTCCCCGCATAAATGAATGTGTTCATGAAAGTCAAGCCATTGAGGCCTACCGTTGTAGTTTTTTTCATAGATCCCATGAAGGTGATTGAGATAACTCTGCTGCTGGCAAAGAACAGGATCAACCTCAACGTCTAATTGCATTGCAAAATTACATAATTGCTCTATCATGTGCCCAAGTGTGGCATGATCAAGGTAAAAAGGGTAGTCCCAATCACGTATGGGCAACGACACATTTTGTAAGTGTTTGTAACATCTGACAATCTGATCAGTGACGCGTCCCGGATATAGTTCTATATCCACAGTACCAATATCAAATACCAACTTCATCCGATATTTATAAGGACAAAATCACAGTCAAAAAGACAGGTGCCATTCAGACACCTGTCACGAAAGAGTCGCCGGGCTAGAAATTCACTGCGACTCTGTTTCTTGGCTTTACGCCAAAATCTTATTGTATCTTTACCACCGTAAATCCAATCTCTTGGGCCTCGTCAGCTTCGTACTTGGTATCTACAGCATACAAAAACAAATCACCATCCCAAATTTCAAACATACACATTCCTTAAAAGATTACAATCATCACTCGACTCAGATACCAGGCACTGATCATCAAACAGATCCATCCTGAAATTGGAGACTCTTGCTCAAAGCTCAGTTTAGCAAACCATGCATTCAGCAGCATCCACAGGATGGAGATGCTCATTTTACTCTGCCTTCATGCAGGTATTCTCTGCCAGTCGACGCCAGTTGTCGGGACTCAGCTTACGCAAGTCTGCAATCTTCAGCGCCATACGCAGGCTCATCTCACGCAAGCGCACTTGGTTGGTTTCCATAAACTCAAAGATGCTGTCTTGAGTTTCGGGCTCAAAGTCGTAGTCTGCAAACAGCACACCGTCTCGGGCAATCTGCTTGATACGCAAGATCTTGTCACGCATGGTGTCCACGGTCAAGTCCAGGTAATGGCAACGACTCTGCAAGGCGTCCAAGTGATCGCGCAGTTTCTGCGATTTCATCTTGTCGAATTTCATGTTGGTGATAAAGATCACACTACCTTTGAAGTCAAAGCTGTCTGGGATGCCTTCGCGGCGCAGCGCGCCTGATTCACTCAACCAGGAAATCTTACGCTTCTTGCCTGAGTCCAATGCACCTTTGAGCAAGTTCAAGCAAACATCGTCAAGAAGGATTGAGTCACAGTCATCAAACACCAACACACAGTTGGGGTCAGAATATTTGTACAGAACTTGATACAGTCCAATAGGAGTTGCAGAGCCTTTCACAACTTCTGCGCGAAGCCGCTTGCCTGCGATCTTGTCAAACAGTGTGGCTTTTTCAATTTCTTGTTCCACGCCGTAGCTCTTGCCCACACCTGGAGGGCCCGACACGATCATTGCACGAATGTCGCCGCCAATGCATGCCTTGCTCATTTCAGTAAGGATTTCAAAACGCTCTCGGATACGAGTCATTGCTTCGTCTTCAGTCTCTACAGTAAAAGCAGATACCTTAGCAGCGGGTTTGTTCATTTCCACAGTGTCTCCGTTCACCATCTCGTAGTCAGTAATAGCGTCAATAAGAACGCGGATGTTGTCAGGAAGATTTTTTCCTAGTGTGCCGTTGTTTTGCACAGTTACATAGCCGCCCTTGGGTCCTGTCAGGAATCCCGACACCAGCTTGAAGCATTGATTTTTGATGATTTTGCCGCGATATACACCGCGCAGTATACGAATAGCACTCATGGTTTCTAGCCCCGTTGTGTTGTTAAGCCACTATTGTAGCAGCAGTTGAGATAGCAGTCAACCCATTTTGCCACAAGTTTTTCCAACTTAGATTGCGAATTTGGTTGGATTGTTCCAACTCTTGTTGCAATATTGCTGAACTGTGCTTTTTGTGTGGACATGAGCGTATTATAGTGCGTATTGCGATATGAGTCAACCTCAAAAAAAAACCCTACAACATGCAGGGTTTTGATTGATACAGTTCAGTTAGATCGGTGCTGATAATATCACTTTTGCAGGGTCCACAAAATGGTCAAAGGTCACTGTTTCACCGTCACGAATTGGATAGGACCAGTCGCCCAACTGCTGATCAGTCACATGCATACGCCAGGGCCAAGGTTCTCCATTTTTGGTGATATTTACAATGCCATCACTTTCCACAGTGTTCCAATTTGGGTCAGAATAATATGAATCAGGCTGCACCGTTACTGCCCAGTAATATGTGTCAGGGTCGTCAGGGTCAATAGGGGCAGCAGGATCGGTTGCTCGTCTCTCTTGACCGAATCCGGTGTAATTCATCCGGAAATTTTTAAAAACCAAAGTGCCGCCGGTCACAGTGATGGAGACCGGCATTAGCCCAGTGGTATCTGTTGTGGTTTCAAATAGAACCAATTCGTCTGACGAATTGGTCCATTCGCCGTCGAAGGGAATCACGTCGGCCACCGTGGTAGTGACAGGACCATTCAAGACCTCCACCCCATTGTATGTTGCTTGCACATGCACATTGCCACTGGTGGAATATGCACTGCCTATCATTTTGACTATTCGTTGAACCATAATTTATCCTCCATGCTGTATTTATGTCAGACCCAATGAAATTTTATTACAGCATCCGATACTTCATGTGGTTTTGGATCACCATGAAACACCAGCACACTATTTTCCGGACTCAGTATAGTACCGCGATTGGGCCTGTGATAAGTGCGATTTTTAAAATTCATGCCACCGTTCAATGCGGTCCAACGCCAGCTTACTATTCGGCGTTCGTCTAAAAATCTGCGCTTGGCAGCAGGAATCACTGTGTTTAAATAGTCCTGATCACCACCATGCTGATGACGCTGACCTACACGCTCTATGCCCTGCTGTTCAAATTGAGTCCAGATTGAATTCCAATTCTGTGTGTTCCAGTACATCACAGACGAATTCATGGCATGCAGGTCCGGCCGCCACAGTGAACGGAAATCTCGCAAGG
>Ga0164294_10006404_pt1 | contig 10080 bp, 7 predicted proteins | sample GEODES005metaG_FD_111479 | JGI IMG/M metagenome (GOLD analysis project Ga0164294, IMG submission 111479) | Oligotrophic lake water microbial communities from Sparkling Lake, Wisconsin, USA - GEODES005 metaG | ecosystem: Environmental > Aquatic > Freshwater > Lake | place: USA: Sparkling Lake...
ATCGTTTTACCCTCGCTCGCCTTACGGTGTAGCGAAGCAATACGCATTTTGGATAACAAAAAATTACCGCGAAGCCTACGGCATGTTTGCCGTCAACGGTATATTGTTCAATCACGAAAGCGAGCGTCGCGGAGAGACGTTTGTGACACGAAAAATCACTTTGGCTGCTGCTCGCATTGCAAAAGGCTTGCAGAAGAAATTGTATCTCGGAAACCTCAGCGCCCAGCGCGATTGGGGATATGCGAAAGACTATGTAGAGTGTATGTGGCTCATGCTTCAGCACGACACCCCAGAAGATTTTGTCATTGCCACCGGTGAAATGCACACCGTGCGTCATTTCTGCACGTTGGCGTTTCAAGAAGCTGGAATAGTGTTAAAGTGGGAAGGTGAAGGTGTGAATGAAAAAGGGGTGAATGTTAACACAAACGAAACACTTGTAGAAGTAGATCCAATATACTTTCGTCCAGCTGAAGTAGATCAATTGCTCGGTAATCCAACCAAAGCCAAAACGCTCTTGGGCTGGAATCCGAACAAGACTTCGTTGAACGAATTGGTGAGGATAATGGTGCAGAACGATATTAAATTGATTGAAAAGGAAGGGAAGATATAATTCGGCGTAGCCGAGTAAGTTGAAGTAAGCGCCGCGTAGCGGCGTAAAAGGAATACAAATTACACCCAACGGGTAATTACTGCGAAGCAATTTACCCTGAAAGGAATTATATAAAATGGCGAAGAGTGCTAAAGAAGATAAGAAGTGGTTGGTGCTGAAGACGAGGGCTAACGCTGAGAAGAAAGTAGCTGAGCGCCTGGATTCGAAAGGCATCGAAGTTTATCTTCCCTTATACACCACCATGAAACAGTGGAGCGATCGGAAGAAGAAAGTTCAAAAGCCATTGATATCGTCAACTGTTTTTGTTCGTGTTGAAGAGAAAGAGAGGGAGTTGTTGTGGAATGTGGTGGGGGTAAGCGGTATGTTGTATTACCTCGGTAAACCTGCGGTGGTGCGTGAAGACGAGATATTGATTTTGCAGCAGATGTTGCAAGAAGGCATTTATGAAAGTGTGGAATTAAGTCCCACGCTCATTGAAGGACAGGAGGTGGAAATTACTGGAGGAGATTTTAAAGGTCTTCGAGGTATTGTGGTTGAAGAAGTGAACGCCCAGAAGGTTGTTATTGCCCTTCAGGGGTTGGGAGCGCAGGTGGTTTTTACCCTTAAGAAAGGAGCTGTGAGAGCAGTTAAGAGCAGTTAAGAAGAGGGAAGAGAGGGGAAGAATGTGCGAAGCACTGAAGTCCAGAGGACGAATTTTGCATAGCAACGAATTAAAATAGAGGGTATCACACGTAGTGTGTCATCCCTCGTAAGAGGGTCATCGCGCGCAGCGTGTCATCACAATGTGAATTGTGTCATCGCATCGCGTAGTGCGCGTCATCCTTCGAAGAAGGTCATCACAACGTGTTGTGTGGGTGACAGAGGCGAAGCCGTAAGAAAAAGTTTGTAATTTGAACAAAATGAACATAGAGAACAAAAAAATCGCGATTATTGGTCTTGGTTACGTGGGGTTGCCGTTAGCTGCGGCGTTTGCAGAGAAATATCCTGTTGTTGGTTTCGATATTAATCAGGGAAGAGTGAATGAGTTGAAGTCTGGTCATGACCACACGTTGGAATTGGCAGACGATGAGTTGAAGGCACTATTGGTTGAAGGATTAGAGAGTGGAAACGGATTGTTACCAAGTTTCAATGCAGAAGATTTAAGTTTTTGTAATGTTTATATTGTTACTGTGCCTACTCCAATTGATGAAAGCAAAAGGCCCGATCTGCGTCCGTTAATTAGCGCTTCGACTTTAATAGGGAAATATTTAAAGGAGGGAGATATTGTCATTTACGAGAGTACAACTTATCCCGGTTGCACAGAAGAGGATTGCGTTCCAGTCTTGGAACAAGTTTCAGGGTTGATGTATAATCAGGACTTCTATTGTGGGTATTCACCGGAGCGAATAAATCCAGGTGATAAAGAAAACACAGTTAAGAAGATAAAGAAAGTCACGAGCGGGAGTACGCCCGATGTCGCATTTATTGTTGATAACCTATACAAATCTATTATTACAGCTGGTACATACTTAGCACCTTCAATGAAAGTTGCGGAAGCATCTAAAGCCATTGAAAACGCTCAGCGCGATGTAAATATCTCATTTGTAAATGAACTTGCTTTAATTTTTGATCGGCTTGGAATAGATACCAATGATGTGATTGAGGCCGCCGGGAGTAAATGGAATTTTCTAAAATTTAAGCCTGGTTTGGTTGGTGGACATTGCATTAGTGTAGATCCGTATTATTTAGCCTATAAGGCTGAGCAGGTAGGATATCATCCAGCTGTAATTCTTTCGGGTAGACGTGTAAACGACGGAATGGGGGCTTTCGTGGCGAATAAGCTTATTAAGTTAATGATTGGCAAAGGATTAGCCATTAAGGACTCGAAGGTTTTAATTCTGGGCATTACGTTTAAAGAAAATTGTCCAGATATTCGAAACACCAAAATAGTAGACATAAGAAAAGAATTACTTGAATTTGGTTGTTTTGTTGATGTTGTAGATCCATGGGCAAGCTCCGAGGAGGTTAAAGAGGAGTATGGTTTTAGCCTACTTGGCATGAATGAATTGAATCTAGCAAATTATTCAGGAATAATATTGGGTGTTGCTCATGATGAATTTAAGAGAATACCGTTTCAAGAATTAGTGAAAAATGTGATATTCGATGTAAAGGGAGTTGTTGAAAAAAAATTCGTGGACGGAAGATTATAAAAAACTTTAAAAACTTGTTAAATTATCTAAAGAAAATGAGCACTTCAAGAAGATTTTGGAAAATTTCAGAAATGGAATTCACAAAATATTTGCTTGGTAATTTTATTTATAGCGGTTCTGTTTTTTTGTTAAATCTTATATTACCTGCCTTATTTAAAAATCAAAAATTAGAAGAAATAGCGTATTTGTTTCAGATGATATTTTTTCTTGCTTCAATTTTTGGACTAGGGTTGAATATTGCATTTTTAAGAAACTCAAAAGATAAATCTGATGAATTATCAACCCAATATGCAATAAGTATTTTGTTAATTACCTTTTCAACGCTAATACTGGGATGTTATCCCAATAACCTGATATCAAAGTGGATAAACGTTGAAGAACTAAGTTCAATCAATCATTTTGTCTTTTACTGTTCAATTGCTCTTACGAATCTCTATTTTTTGAATAGAGCTGTATTAAATTCCAGGAAACAGTTTGGTTTGATGCTATCAATGTCTGCTTGGGTTACATTTTTAAGAGTAATTGTACTATTGGTTTTGTGGTTATTTAATTTAACAAATTTAACAAATTTTCTAATTTTCATTTTCATCCTTCCCTTTTTAGGGGAAGTCATTTATTTTGTTGGGTTTTTAAAAACGTCATTTAAACGGAATCTGCAGGTAATAAATTTTAATTTTTTTAAGTTTATTACATTTTCAATTGAAATTTATTTGTCTGGAGCATTATTTATTTGGAGTGAAAGACTTTATCTGTTAGAGCTTCGTGCGCGCGGTAGTGAGCACCTTGCGGAAGTGGCATTTTCTACAGGATTCCTTGGATTTATATCAGTATTTAATATGACTTTTACAAGTTATTTTATAGGAAAGATTGATTTTCAAGATAAGTTCCAAATTGTGCAGTTTGTTGAAAAGGTAAAGAAATATTTCGCGATATTTTTTGTTGCTGTTTTTATATTATTGGGAACGATGCTTTTCTTTGTGAGCCGATTATATCCAGAATTTGGAACTATGTTTTTTGTGATATTAACCGTGATTTTTTTGAAAACGGGTATCTTAAGTTATCTTGGATTTACAAATTTGTTATCTAAAACACTAAAGCTCCAAAGGTGGGATTTGGCGATTAATTTTTTCCGGCTAGTCATTATATATGGCGTGTTGAATTTTATAAATGCGATAGATTTTATTGTGGAATTAATTGTCATATCGGCGATTGCAATTATCGGCGAACTAGTTTTAAGAAAAGTTATTTTGGGCAAAGTGAAAAATAGTTTTATATGGAATTCGTAAAGCGAATTTTATTGCATTTAATTGTATTTCAAACATTTAATGATAATTTAATGGTTGATTTATTTGGTGAGAATGTGTTGAAATTTACTCTTGGATTATTTTTAGTTGTTAATATTGGTGCTTTTTTTAGTTTCCGATATTTGGAGCGCGGCAACGCTTCGTTTAGTTTGTTTCTTGTAGTTTCATTCTTGTCATGGGCTTTGAATTTCAATAACTACTTGGAGCAAAGCAGTCCGTTGATTACACTTATTTCCATTTTGGGTTATTACGTAATATTTTCTGTTATAAGACTTCACAGGGAAGTGATTTTTTCTATACTAGCTGCCCTAATTGTTTCTAGCTTGTATTGTATATTCAGAGATGAGTCGATTGCGGAACTTACATTAAGAAAAACCGGTGGAACAGGTGATCCCAATGAGTTTTCTGCTACGGTATTACTTGGGATTGGTGCCATTTTGGGTTTGTATTTTGAGGGGCGTATAAGGTTACTGTTCACAATGCTTGTATTTTCCATTTTTGTGGTGGCCCTTCTTATGGCAGCAAGTAAATCGGCATTTGTGGTTTTGGTGGTTGTCATGTTATACATATTGAGAAATACATTTTTGAGCCGAAGATTTTTGGAACGAAAGAAGGTTTTTTACAGATTCTTAATTGGAATTGTTTTGTTATTGGTTGTGGTAAGTGTGAATTTTATTGATACTATTAGATTTTTCTTTGAAAGATTTGAAACGAACGATACGGGGTTCGATCGTTTGAGAACTTGGGAGGCAGGTTACGTTGTTTTTTCTGATAATATTTTGTTCGGAGTTGGACCAAATAATTTTTCAAATATGATTAATAGGTTTTTTCTTGGATCAATTGATAAGGGTGCTCGTGAAGCTCATAATGTGTTTATTAAAGTAATAGTTGAGACAGGGATTTTTGGGTCAGTTCCATTTTTCGTTCTGATATTTTCAAAATTGAGATTGATGATTACATCGAAAGAATTAAAAACCCAGGGATTTATGCTTTTAGGGCCTTTGTTAATGGGACTAAGCCTCTCGCTAACATTTGAAAAATATTTTTGGATAGCACTGGCCATGATTTCGCCGAATTTAATTTCAACGGTAAATGAAAAGAAAAAAAATAATACAAGTCATACCTCAGCTTAATTCAGGTGGAGCGGAGAAATTTGTAGTAGCTTTATGTAATGAGTTGTCAAAGAATAATGAGGTAATTCTTGTTGTTTTGTTCCCGCTTAATACAAGTGGATTTTTTACGAGTGACTTGTATAAATGCGTGAAGTTAATTTCGCTGAATAAAACTAGTGGTTTTAGTTTATTTACCTTATTAAAATTAAATAAAGTAATTAAAATTCAGAAACCTGATGTTGTTCACACTCATTTGTTGGGTTTTTATTATTGTTTATTAAGCTATTTTGATTTTAGAATTACTTCGTTGTTTTTTCACACAATTCACAACGACGCCGTTAAAGAAAATCCCTCTTATATTGGATATCTACTGAAGAAAATGGTGTTTAAATTGAGATTGGTTAAACCTGTTACAATTTCGGATTCAGGACGGGAGAGTTTTAATGAGTTGTACGGAATCGACGCAGCTCTTGTAGAAAATGGTATTGCCTTTTCTGATAAGAGTGTTGATTATAATAGCATAGAGGGTTTAATGTCAATGTTCAGAATTACGAAATTTACAAAATTATTTGTCAATGTCGCAAGTGTTAAGGAGCAAAAGAATCAGATTGTTTTGATTGATGTTTTTAAGCGATTGATAGAAATGAATTATGACGTAGCATTAATTTTAATTGGGAAAAAACATAATGAGGAGATATTTAGTTATATCCAAAGTAACACTGGAGAAAGAGTTCATTATTTAGGAGAGAAGACTCATATTTCTGACTACATGAGAGGGTGTGATTTTTTTATTTTAAGTTCTTTGTATGAGGGAATGCCAATATCTTTGATCGAGTCTTTTTCAGTAGGGTGCGTACCCGTTTGCACTCCTGCAGGGGGAGTTGTAAATATGATAGTGGATGGTGAGAATGGAATTTTAGCCAAAGGGTTTAATGAGATGGAATTATTCGATGCCGTTGTCCGAATATTATCGTTTAATAAGCTCGAAGTTGATGAAATGAGAGTCAAATGCATCAAATCATTTGAGCGATATTCAATAACGAAGTGTGCTGAAGGTTACACGAATTTATTCAAAGGGGACGTATGATAGGAAAAACATTACATTTATTAGGAAAATTGATAAAGGCTAGCCGTGAGTAAATTGTTAATAGTTGGTAATTTACCACCTCCTATAGGAGGTGTATCAATTCATGTTTCGCGATTGCTTTCTTGGCTTGATTGCAATAAAGAGATTGATCATGGATTTTATGATTTAAGAAATTTTAAGATATTTATTTTTTTAAAAATAATAGTTCAATCGTCAATTATTCATTTGCATACTTCGAATACGATTTTTAGATTCTTGGTCGTATTATTATGTAAATTGACCATGAAAAAGATTATCATTACAATTCACGGTAATCTTGGTCGGCACTCATTGTTATTGAATTATATTGATTTAATATCTATTTATTTCTCTGATATTCCAGTATTAATAAATGAGGAAAGTTTTAATCAGGCAAGAAAATACAACAAGAAAAGTAAGTATGTTTCCGCCTTTATTGCACCCTTAAAGACAGAGGCTTTGCCCAAAAGAATCGAGGGAGAGTTGTTGAAATTGTCAAATTGTTTTAACAGTATATTTTGTACCAATGCTTTCAATGTGTCTTTTGATTCATCGGGGAATGAGATTTATCAAATTAGCACCCTAATTAATATATTTACAGAGTTTCCTGAATATTTACTAATAGTATCCGATCCGAGTGGAAATTACTACTCTTTTATAGAGCGCAGTGGATGTATAATTTCTGATAACATATTTTTTATCAGTGAGTTACACGACTTTGTGACTGTAATTAATCATTCGGATTGTTTGATTAGATTTACAACTACCGACGGAGATTCTTTATCTGTGAGAGAAGCCTTATTTAAGGGAAAATCAGTGATTGCCAGCAACGTGGTTTCAAGGCCTCAAGGTGTAAAATTAGTTAACTTGAGTCAGAGCGATTTGAGCAAACTATTAAGAGAGTTTGAAAATAACAAATCAACAGAAGAGGTGTCAGTTGCAAATGGTTATGAGGGAATTTTAGAAATTTATAAAGCCATGTCATAATGAAACAAATTATTCAAGACCTGAAAAACGGTAAAACAATTTTGGAAGAAGTTCCTGCACCATTAGTAAAAGCAGGTCAGGTTTTAATAAGAACATCTCGCTCTCTCGTCTCTTTGGGCACTGAACGAATGTTGGTTGAATTCGGTAAGGCCAACTATATTCAAAAAGCTCGACAGCAACCAGACAAGGTGAAGGAAGTTTTGAATAAAATCAAGAATGACGGACTGAAACCAACAATAGATGCAGTTTTCAACAAATTAGATCAGCCCTTGCCTTTAGGTTATTGCAACGTTGGTAGGGTTATAGCAGTAGGAAAAGGGGTCGAAGAATTTCAAGTCGGTGATAGAGTTGCCTCAAATGGAAACCACGCAGAATATGTATCAGTTCCGAAGAATCTCGTTGCAAGAATCCCAGACAATGTATCGGATGATGAAGCTGCTTTCACAGTAATTGGATCTATCGGATTGCAGGGTATAAGGCTCATTAATCCTACACTTGGCGAGACGATCGTTGTTGTTGGTCTTGGACTTATAGGTCTGATTACAGCACAGTTGCTTAAAGCCAATGGATGTAATGTGATTGGTTTTGATTTTGATAACACAAAAGTTCAACTCGCTAATGACCTCGGTGTAGTAGCTGTAAATCCCTCCGAAGGCAATGATCAGGTAAAATTCGTTTTAGAGAGAACAAATGGGTTAGGGGCCGATGGTGTTATAATTACCGCATCAAGTCGAAGTAACGAAATTGTTGAGCAATCAGCAAAAATGTCTCGCAAAAGAGGTCGTATAGTTTTGGTTGGTGTAGTGGGTTTAAATATTAATAGAGCAGATTTTTTTGAAAAAGAACTGACTTTTCAAGTTTCTTGTTCTTATGGACCAGGCCGGTATGATGATAATTATGAGCAAAAGGGTCAAGATTATCCTGCCGGTTATGTAAGGTGGACAGAAAAAAGAAATTTTGAAGCTTTACTGAATGCGTTGTCTAAATCACTGATTAAAGTCGAATCATTAATTACAGAAAAGATTCCGTTGGATGACTTTAGTAAAATATACGATACAATATCAAATTCTCGATCCATTGCATCATTGTTACTTTATGATGATAATCAAGGGGAGATAAAACGGACAATAGCATATAACTCAAATGAATTTGGAGGAAAGAAGGGTGTAGTTGGAATAATAGGTGCAGGAAATTTCACAAGTGCCATGATCTTGCCTACCATGAAAAAGTTCAATGCAGACATCAAGACAATTGCAAGTTCGGGTGGGTTGTCTGGTTCAATAATGGCGAAAAAATATAAAATTAAAAATTCAACTACTGATTATAAATCAATATTGGAGGACCGAGAAATTGATTTAGTATTTGTTACGACAAGACATAACACTCATGCCCGTCTAGTAATTGAATCTCTTGAAGCGAACAAGCATGTGTTTGTTGAAAAACCAATTGCGCTTAATAATGCCGATTTGGAAGAAATTCTAAAGGTGAATAAACAATCAGACAAGTCAATTACAGTTGGTTTTAATCGTCGATTTGCTCCACTGGCAGTAAAAATGAAATCATTATTAGGAACTGGAAACACCCCTATGAATGTTATAGCAACAATGAATGCGGGTTGTATAAAGCAAGATTCTTGGGTGCAAGACATGGAAGTGGGTGGAGGAAGAATAATAGGTGAAGCTTGTCATCTAATAGATTTAATCACATTCCTTGCAGGCAGTAAGGTGATAAAGGTCTGCATGAATTCAATGGGAGCCAATCCCGGTGAGAACACAGATAATGCTACTATTTTGTTGAAATACGAAAACGGATCTACAGGTGTGATTAATTATTTTTCGAATGGGAGCAAGACATATTCTAAAGAAAGAGTCGAAGTTTTTCATCAAGAGCGAACACTCATTCTAGACAATTGGAGAAAGTTGAGCGGGTTCGGATTTAGCAATTTTTCAAGCGCTAAATCCGGTCAGGATAAAGGTCACGCAAATCAGTTTGAATTATTGTTACAAAGAATTAAACAAGGAGGACAGCCAATAATTCCCCTAGACGAAATAGTCAACACAACACGAACTTCTTTTGGTGCAATAGATTCATTGAAATTGGGAACATGGATTTCAGTAGAATAGGATATTTTTTAAGAACAATTAGCCATTTAAAGCTGATACAGATTATGTATCAGATTCGATATCGTTTAATAAAGAGGAGGGCTATTCGATTTTCCGTTATTCCCAATGCGAGTAGATTAATTCTTTCTAATTTATTGCAAGCCAAGAATTCATATAATGAAAGAACTTTTGATTTTTTGAATCAAAAAGTTACTTTCGATGAAATAGACTGGAATTACTCTAAAAATGGTAAGCTTTGGACTTATAATTTAAACTATTTCGATTTCCTATTTCAAGATGATGTAACTATTGAAATGGGTGAAGATTTAATGGGTGACTTTTGTGAAAAAAACAATCAAATAAGGGTTGGTTATGAGCCTTATCCGATTTCGTTACGAGCTATAAATTGGGTCAAATTTTGCTCGATAAACGCAATTAACAAAGAAGAAATTAATCGACAATTATATTGCGATCTGTATCGATTAAAAGGTCAATTAGAATATCACATATTGGCGAATCATCTTTTAGAGAATGGCTTCGGATTATTGTTTGGATCATATTACTTTAAAGACGAAAAATTGTATAACTCAGCTGAAAAAATTATCCGTTCCCAGTTACAAGAACAAATCCTTCCAGATGGTGGACATTATGAATTAACCCCAATGTATCAT
>Ga0164294_10006405_pt1 | contig 10077 bp, 11 predicted proteins | sample GEODES005metaG_FD_111479 | JGI IMG/M metagenome (GOLD analysis project Ga0164294, IMG submission 111479) | Oligotrophic lake water microbial communities from Sparkling Lake, Wisconsin, USA - GEODES005 metaG | ecosystem: Environmental > Aquatic > Freshwater > Lake | place: USA: Sparkling Lake...
GCTCACCGCCGTTGATTTCACTGTGAACGATGCCGGTGCCAGCGCTCATGCGCTGCACTTCACCCGCGCTCAAGGTGGCGCTGTGGCCCATGGAATCGCAGTGGTTCAGGCAACCCTCCACCATCACGGTGATGATTTCCATGTCCCGGTGGGGATGCATGCCAAAGCCCTGGCCCGCCCTAATACGGTCATCGTTGATCACCAAAAGCGGACCAAAGCCAGTCCAACGGGGATCAAAATGGCCGCCAAAACTAAAACTATGCCAACTATCTAGCCACCCCCTTTGACTGTGAAAACGTCCAGCACCAAGGCGTAGGAGCGGGCCCGCATCGGCCACCCCAGCGAGCGGATCAGGGAACCGGGAATCGGGCTGGGATTGGATCATCAACGCAGGCCCGAGCCGATGGGGAAGGCCTTCCAGCTTGGATCAGACCGGAAGGCCAGGCAAGCCACCGGTCAAAACGACACAACGGCACGATGCTGCGACTGCCCAGGGGGTCAAGGTCAGTTGAAGAGTCGGCGACGGGGCACCACCTCCATACCAATCGGAGCCAAGGCAATCATGGCCAACTTGAGATGTTGAATGCCGAAGGGAATGCCGATGATGGTCACAAAGCAGGCCAGAGCTGAGCCGAGGTGGCCGATCGCCAGCCACCAGCCCGCCAGCAGAAACCAAATCAGATTGCCAGCAAAGCCCAAGGGGCCGGTGCCCAGGTCGGGGCGGCCCGTCAGTTCGTCCCGGCCAACGGCCTCCTGGCCAAAGGGCCAAAAGGCAAACGTGCCGATCACAAAGCAGGCCCGGGACCAGGGGATCCCCACCAGGGTGATCGCCGCGACCAGACCGGCTAACCACCAGCCCAGTCCCATCACCAGGCCGCCGCAAACAAACCAGATCAAATTGGCGAGGAAGCGCAGCACGGTCCCAGGGCGGACACAAGGCAATCCCAACCTAGGGCGACCCGCCATGGACTCTCCCCCTGGGGCCCGGCTCCAGGGGGCCCTTGCGATCACCTCAGCGATGGCCTGCCCAAAGACCAAGGGACAGGAGGGAACCGACAGCCAGTCCGGTTAATATGCTAAAATAATATCAGAGTTTCAGCGGAGGACCTTCCTGTGCGCAGAGCCTCCCCAGGCCTGCCCGAGCGCGCCCTACCCGAGGAGGCGCCCCCCATGGCAAGCGAAGAGCGAACAGCCCGCCTCAGCGTGCTGATTGATCCCAAGAAAAAAGCTTGTTTCGAAAGCCTCTGCAAGCAAGAAGATGTCACCCCATCCCAGGTGGTGCGCCAACTGATTCGGGAATTCATCGAATCGAGGCTAGGGCCAGACTGGCAAAACCAAGTCCTCGGCCCTCCGAAACAGGACTAAAATCAGCTTTCGCGATTAGCTGCAAGCAAGCTCAACCCAGCCCCATTCAACCCCTAACCCGAAAAATTCCATGAGCGGCGAACGAATCGGCTTCCGTTACCAAAATGGCGATGCGGTGATTAAACGCAATCCTCAGGGCAGATCTCGGCGCGGCTGGGTCGTCTTGCCGGTGGAGCAAAAGAATGCACGCGGCACCATCATGCCTGCCTACATGATCCGCTGGCGCGACAGCGAGCGCCACGAACGGGTGTTGCAACACATGCTAGTAGTCGATCCGGATCCGAGCCAACCCGAGAACCCAGAGATTCTCGATCCCGCCAATTTGCCGCCAATCAAAAACTAACCATCAACCAATCCATCCCACCTCCAATAAAGTGATTACGGCCGGCCACGGTTCAAACCTTGACGGCCAAGGGAGCTCTCCACCACTCAATAACAAGACATTAAGCGGTAGACTTACGTGGCAACGGAAAAGCAGTTCAGCGGCGAGTTCCTTGCCTTAAAAAGCTTGCAATGCTGCCATTAATAAAATGCAAAGGCAGCAGATTACGCCGCAGAGTTGCGCCCATGCAGCAAATTTAGCCCCATCACCCTAGAGCGTAAAAATTATCTACAACCCAATCCCCCTGCCTTCCAGGAAGGTTTTACCTAGAAAACAGTCACAGCCTCCCCAAAACAGCCCTTGGCAACAGTTCACCAAGTAGGTGCTTAGCTGCCGACCCATCCTCCCCTATCCCTACGCAAAGCCCTTGAAGTCGCCAAAGCATCCAGGCAAACAGGCCCGCCATCGGATTGCTTAATCTAGTTACTATCAGCGCCAAAAACAAGGTTGTCCTGGCCAATGGCCGCCACTAGAGCTTCACAGCTAAGCAGCCCAAAACCCTGAGATAGGCCAGTGTTAACCGGAGCATAATTTCTAGCCCATAGGTGGGCTCTATAATTAATTCATACCTATGGAAATCCATGGAACAGCCAAAATTGGTATCGCAGTTTGCGCCCCTGCCATGATACAAGACACGAAAGCGGATCTGTTCCGGCTCCGGCGAAGGCCCTGGGCAGAAAAGATGACCGATCAATCCTTCAAATGGGTTGCCACCCTCCTGGCTTCCCTTGTTGGCTTGATTCTAGCAGCCATTTTATTAACGGTCTTGGCTGGTTCACGCAGCTCCATGGCATCATTTGGGCTGGGTTTCCTTACAACATCTAACTGGAATCCCGTTACGAATGAATATGGTGCTTTCACGGCAATTTACGGTACTCTCGTAACTTCACTCCTAGCACTGTTGATTGCAGTGCCCCTTGGAGTGGGCACCGCAATCTTTCTAACCGAGAATTTTATCCCGGTGAAGGGTCGCCAAATCATTGGCATGATGGTGGAACTCTTAGCGGCAATTCCATCGGTTGTTTTGGGCCTGTGGGCGATTTTCGTCATGGAGCCCTTCCTCAGACCGTTCCTTACCTCTTTACACGCCACCTTGGGTTGGCTGCCAATCTTTTCAACGGAGCCCTTGGGCCCTGGCATTGCTCCAGCGATCCTGATTCTAGTGGTGATGATTTTGCCGATCATCACGGCGATTGCAAGGGACTCCCTCCTGCAGGTTCCCATCGAATTGCGTCAAGCCGCCTATGGGATTGGCACCTCGCGATGGGGCGCCATTTTTCAAGTGATCCTTCCCGCCGCCATTTCCGGCATCACCGGTGGTGTCATGCTGGCCCTGGGTAGGGCCATGGGTGAAACGATGGCGGTAACGATGATCATCGGCAATTCCAACAATTTTAGCCTTTCCCTACTGGCCCCAGGCAACACCATTGCGTCGATGCTCGCCAACCAGTTTGGGGAGGCCGATGGCAGCCAAGTCTCCTCATTGATGTATGCAGCATTTATCTTGATGCTGCTCACATTAGTCGTCAATGTGTTGGCCCAATGGGTTGTGCGTCGTCTCAGCCTGCGTTACACCTAAGCCCGCCATGACCATGTCTCCCCTCGCTTCTTCTGGACTACGCCCTGGGACTGCTGCCCAGTCGTCCCTGCACCGCAGGCCAAGCCTGCCGAGAAACCGCTGGAATGCCGTATTCACTCTCCTGGCAGGGGTATTTGCAGCCATTGTTGTTTTGCCGCTGGTGCTAGTTCTTGCCTATGTGATGATTAAGGGCGGCTCAATGATGAGCTTCAAGCTGCTAACGGAGCTACCCCCAGCCCCTGGCATGGAAGGGGGAGGAATTGGTAACGCCATCATCGGCACTTTGCTTGTCAGCTTAATTGCAGCCCTGATTGCCATTCCGGTGGGCGTGGGCGGCGGCATTTACCTGGCTGAATATTCCAAAAGCGGTGCTTTTGCCAGCTTCGTTCGCTTTGGCACCAATGTGTTGTCGGGCGTACCATCGATTATCTGCGGCGTTTTTGTCTATGGCCTAATAGTCGCCACCAAGATATTCTTTGGCCAAAGTTACAGTGCCATGGCGGGTGGCATCGCCTTGTCAGTGCTGATGCTGCCAACGATCATCAAAACAACCGATGAGGGACTAAAGCTGGTTCCCCAAGAGCTGCGCTGGGGTGCGATTGGCGTGGGAGCCTCCAAATTTGTGACGATCACCCAAATCACCTTACCAACGGCCATGAAGCCGATTGCCACAGGGATTGTACTCAGTATTGCCCGCGCAGCTGGTGAAACAGCTCCGCTGATCTTCACGGCTTTATTTTCACCCTTTTGGCCAGAAGGGCTCTTCAACCCCATCGCATCAATGTCGGTGTTGATCTATAATTATGCAATCATGCCCTACGACGCCCAAATCGCCCTGGCCTGGGCAACCTCGTTTGTCTTGGTTATGATGATTTTAATCATGAATATTTTCGCCCGATACTTGGGAAGCCTCAATCGCGTCTAAACATTTCTCCAATCCCGCTTGCCAACCCTTACCTCCAGCCATGAACACCTCCTTCAACCCCTCCTCCCGGCCCCAATCAACCAATCCGGCTCCTGACACCTGTATTTCGCTTGAAGATGTCAGTATCAGCTATGGCAACGGCAAGAATGTAGCCGTTAACCATGTGTTCATGGAAATCCCCAAGGGGAAAGTGACCGCATTCATTGGCCCCTCCGGCTGCGGCAAATCGACGGTTCTGCGGGCTCTCAACCGCATGAATGATCTGATCGAGGGCTGCGGTCTCACCGGCCGGGTGCTTTTCGATGGCCAAGACCTCTACGACAGGCGCGTTGATCCCGTCGAAGTGCGCCGGCGCATTGGCATGGTGTTCCAAAAGCCGAACCCATTTCCGAAATCGATCTACGAGAACATTGCCTTTGGCGCCCGGATCAATGGCTATCAGGGCGACATGGATGAGCTGGTTGAAAGTTCCTTACGCAAGGCGGCCCTCTGGGATGAGGCCAAGGACAAACTGAAGGAGAGTGGCTTCTCGCTCTCGGGTGGCCAGCAGCAGCGCCTTTGCATCGCCCGCACGATTGCTGTGGAACCTGAGGTGATCCTGATGGATGAACCTTGTTCGGCCCTCGATCCAATCTCGACCTTAAAGATCGAAGAAACGATGCATGAGCTCAAGAAAACATTCACGATTGTGATTGTTACCCACAACATGCAGCAGGCAACCCGGGTCTCCGATCTGACCGGCTTCTTCAATGTCACCAACTTGGCCGACTATGAAGGCAAGGTGGGCTGTCTTGAGGAGTTTGGTGAAACCGAACGCATCTTCAATTCACCTGCGCAGCAAGCCACCCAGGATTACGTCTCAGGCCGTTTCGGCTAAAACCCGGAACCCTCAAAATCAGCTGACATGCCCGCTTCAAGTCATCGGCGAAGCGGGCATGTCCTTTGAGTAACCTGGAGTTATACGGAGCGAGGGCGCCGATCCTCGATAATCCCCCACCCCAGGGACGGCTGTTATGCTCCGATCAAGCCGCAATCCTGCAAGGTCTTGGCTATAACCGTAATCTTGGGCGTTTGGATCCGCTCGGATCCCGCCCCACTCAGTCAAGGGAACAACGCCATTGGAAGAATTCAACGGAGCATTTCAGAGCGAGGGCATCCATTCCCCCTTGGAAAGCCATAGTGGCTATCGAGGCGCCAACTGGTCACCAGAACGGCTGGCCTTTCACCAAAACCTGGAAACCTTTGCCGACCGCATTGGCCTGATTGTGGGCCTACAGGCCAACGGAAAAATCGGCCAGGATCAAGCGTTTAAAGAAATCCGTCAATTATGGTCCCAGTTGAAGGCCAGCAGCAAGGAATTACTCAGCGAGAATTGAAGCTTAAGAATAGATCTTTGCACAGGTCACAAAGGTCAACAAGTCGATCATTTTTGTAGACCTGAAGCGGTGGGGTTACGTGGATCGAGCCTGGTCTCTTGAGCATCGGACTTCACCCCAATCCCCCTTTTGGGCCAGTTATTTTAGCGACGGGGTGCCTATTAAGCACCCATTAAGGTCATCCCCGCAGGAGCCCAGGCCGAGCCAATCGTTAGCCGTTAGCGACCCAACGGCAAGCCAGCCCGTGATTGACCCGGGACCGCTCCAGGGGGGCACCTCCCCATTCACCGGGCCCCATTCCAGGGCGCCGAGTCGGTGCGGCTTCCTTACCAGGATGGGGCCTGGCGCTGCCCATGGGGTGGAGCTGGAGCTTTAGGCCGCTGGAGCGCCTTCAGGGTCCGCCAGTTCCACCGGAAAGGACAGCATGGTCACGTCCCGCTGGGATAGCCGCCGGCTCCAGGCGCCCCGCAGGGGCTCATTCCAGCGGAAGCCTGCCTCCCGGGCGCGATGGCGTTCGGCATAGCTGAGGCAGGCCCGGTAGAGCTGGCGAGGCTCGAGCCCCTCCAGCAGCAGGGCATCGAGATCAGCACAGCGTTCAAACACCTGGGCCAGGTAGATGCAGTCGGTCAGGGCCCGGTGGGCGGCCCAAACAGGAACGGCATGGGCCAGGGCCAGATCGCGCACCGAAGGCGTTGGCTTCAACCGCAGGGAGGCGGGCCAGCGGATCTCTTCCATGGTGCAGAGCCAGGGTTTGCTGATCGCCGGCAAGGGCTCGCGACCAAACCAGGCCCGATCGAATTTGACGTTGTGGGCGACCACCAGATCGGCGGCGTCCAGCATGGCCTCGAAAAAGTGCAGGCCCGCCTGCCAGGGCTGGGGGGTGCGACTGACGGCGGCGCTGATGCCATTGATCGGCTCGGCCGGATTGGCCTGGCAGGGCAGCAGGAACGACACCTGATCCAACACGGCCCGCTCGGCCACATGGAAGAGCACGGCACCGATTTCGATGCAGTGGTCCCGCTCGCTTTGCAGGCCGGTTGTTTCCGTATCGAGGATCAGCAGGCGTTCCGGCAGGCGGCGGTCGGCCGGGCCCGATCGAAAGCTGGGCAACTGCACCAGGGAGGGCGCTGGCAAAGGGTCGATCGAATCGGCTGCCCCATTCCTTTCCCCATTCCTCGCCCCATCGCTCGCGCCATTCGTCGCCCCATCGGGGGCAAGCACGCTCTCTGGTGTGGAAGTACTGGCGCCTGCCTCTGGCTTGGCCACTTTCGGCTTGGCAAGTTTCGGCTTGGCCAATCGGGGAGCGGGCTCGGCGGGCTCCAGCTCAGGCCAGAAGGAGGGTTGGGCGATCAGGTCGCTGCTCATCGCCTGCTTCTCCATGCCGGTTGGAGCTGCCGAACCGCCCCCATGATCCCAGCTTGCCCAGGCAGGCGCCAGGGAACCAGGGCCCTTCTTAGGCTCGGGTCACCGATTCGATTCCCCTTGGCCAAAGCGCTTACCACCGGAGACCGGGCCCCCCTCGTCGCCCTGGTCGACCAGGACGGCAGCGAACGCCGCAGCGACCAACTCCAAGGCAAGCCCCTGGTGCTGTTTTTCTATCCCAAGGACGACACCCCCGGCTGCACCATGGAGGTGTGCGCCTTCCGCGATCAATACGGCGCCTTCTGCGATCTTGGCGCGGTGGTGTGGGGGGTGAGTGGGGATGACGCGGCCAGCCACCAACGCTTTGCCCAGCGCCACGGGTTGGCGTTCCCCCTGCTGGTCGACCGCGGCAACCAGTTGCGTCGGGCCTTTGGCGTGCCCAACAGCCTGTTGGTGGTGCCGGGTCGGGTCACCTACCTGATCGATGGCAGCGGCGTGATTCGCCACGTGTTCAACAACCTGCTCGATGGCGCCGCCCATGGCGCCGACGCCCTCAAGGCCCTGCAGCAACTCACCGGTCCATGAGCCGTTGGCAGCAGCAGGGCAGCCTCTGGTGCCTGACCCCGGCCCAACCGCGGGGCCTGGTCGAATTCATCGGCGGTAGCTACTTGGCCGCCTCGCCCCAGCTGAGCTACCGGCGCCTGCTCGAGGCCCTAGCCCGCCGGGACCTGGCCATCCGGGCCTTCAGCTACGTGCCCGGCTTCGACCACCAGGACCAGGCCAATGGGGCCTGGAAGGCCTTTCGCCGCGCCCGCGACGCCATGCCCCTCGGTCCGACAGCGCCTGAGCCTGGACTGGAGTGGAAGCCGTTGCGGCTTGGCCATAGTTTGGGCTGCAAACTGCACCTGCTGGCGCCAGACAATGGCCGGGGCAGCCGGGCCCTGGTGTCCTTGAGTTTCAACAATTTCTCGGCAGATCGCTCGATTCCCCTACTGGCGGAGCTGGCACCACGGCTGGGATTCAGCAGTGAGTTCAGCCCATCCCCCAGTGAAACCCTGCGCCTGGTGGCGTGCAGCTATCGCCAGAGCAGCAATTTGCTGATCCGGTTTCGCTCCGACCAGCTCGACCAAAGCCCCCGGCTGCTGGCGGCCCTGCAAGGGCGGGCCGGCGACCAAAGCCAGCTGCTCGAACTCCCCGGCGATCACCTCACCCCCGCCAGTGCCGGTTTGCGCCAGAACGTGCTGGGCGCCTGGGCTGACGATCCCAAACGCAGCCAACAAATTGAGCAGTTGGCCGATCGCATCAGCGGCTGGCCCAGCAACCCCTAGGTCCGGTCGGCCTAGACCCGCAGGGAATCGAGGACCGAGCGATCTTCCAGGGTGCTGGTGTCACCTTTCACGTCTTCGCCGGCCGCCAGGGATCGCAGGATCCGCCGCATGATCTTGCCGCTGCGGGTTTTGGGCAGGGAATCGGTGAAGTAGATGGCATCGGGGCGGGCAATCGGACCGATCTCCTTACCGACGTGGCTGCGCAATTCGGCCACTAGGGCATCATCACCAGTGCGGCCGGCCTCCAGGGTGACAAAGGCAACAATGCCTTCTCCCTTGAGATCATCGGGCCGGCCCACCACGGCGGCCTCGGCCACGGAATGGTGGCTCACTAGGGCCGACTCAATTTCCATCGTGCCCAGCCGGTGGCCCGACACATTGATCACGTCATCAACCCGGCCCATCACCCAGAAGTAGCCATCGGCGTCGCGGCGGGCGCCATCGCCGGCGAAATAGAGCCAGCTGCCATCGGCGGGGCGAATTTCCTCCCAATAGCTCTTGCGGAAGCGCTCGGGATCGCCATGGACCGTGCGCATCATCCCCGGCCAGGGGCGGCGCACGGCCAGGTAGCCGCCCTGGTCCGGTCCCTGGGAGCGGCCTTCGTGGTCGACCACATCGGCGGCAATGCCGGGCAAGGGCAAGGTGGCTGAACCGGGCTTGGTGGGCGTGGCTCCGGGCAGGGGGCTAATCATCACGCCGCCGGTTTCGGTTTGCCACCAGGTGTCGATCACGGGGCAGCGACCGCCACCAATCACATCGCGATACCACATCCAAGCCTCCGGATTAATCGGTTCCCCAACGGTGCCCAGGATGCGAATCGAGGCCATGTTGTATTGGTCCGGCACGGCCCGGCCGCCTTTCATGAAGGCGCGGATCGCCGTAGGGGCGGTATAGAAGATTGTTACCTTGTGCTTCTCGATCACCTCCCAGAAGGCGCCTGGCTTCGAGGGCCTCGGCGCGCCCTCATACATCAAGGTGGTGGCGCCATTGGAGAGGGGGCCATAGACGATGTAGCTGTGGCCCGTGATCCAACCCACATCGGCGGTGCACCAGTGGATGTCGTCGTCGCGCAGGTCAAAGATCCACTGGAAGGTGAGGTGGGCCCAGAGGTTGTAGCCGGCGGTGGTATGGACGACCCCCTTGGGTTTGCCGGTGGAGCCGGAGGTGTAAAGCACAAACAGCCGGTCTTCGCTGGCCATCGGTTCGGCCGGACAATCGCTGCCCTGGGGATCCACCAGCTCATGCCACCAATGGTCGCGGCCGGGCTCGATCACGGCCCCCTGCTGCGTGCGTTGCACCACCAGCACGTGCTCCACGCTGGGGCAGGCGCCGTCAGCGAGAGCCTCATCCACGGCGGGTTTTAGCGCCACGGGCTTGTCCTTGCGGAAGCCGCCATCGGCGGTGATCACCAGCTTCACCTGGCCATCGTTGAGGCGATCGCGCAGGGCATCGGCGGAAAAGCCACCAAACACCACCGAATGGGGGGCACCGATCCGGGCGCAGGCCAGCATGGCGATGGCGGCCTCCGGCACCATCGGCATGTAAAGGGCCACCAGATCGCCCTTCCCAATCCCCAGGGCCTTGAGGGCATTGGCCGCCTTGCAAACCTCGCCGTGGAGCTGGCGGTAGGTGAAGCGGCGGGTGTCGCCGGGTTCGCCCTCCCAAATCAGAGCCGTTTTCTCGGCCGTGGGGCCAGCTAGGTGCCGATCCAGACAGTTGTAGGAGAGGTTGGTGCGGCCACCCTCAAACCAGCGGGCAAA
>Ga0164294_10006406_pt1 | contig 10075 bp, 7 predicted proteins | sample GEODES005metaG_FD_111479 | JGI IMG/M metagenome (GOLD analysis project Ga0164294, IMG submission 111479) | Oligotrophic lake water microbial communities from Sparkling Lake, Wisconsin, USA - GEODES005 metaG | ecosystem: Environmental > Aquatic > Freshwater > Lake | place: USA: Sparkling Lake...
ATAAAACAATTCTTGGAAGCACATGACTTGTGCGCCTTGCTTTGCTGCTTCACGGGCTGCTGCTTCGTGCTTGTCGATCATCGACTCTTTGTCGCCTGTCCAGTCGGTCTGCAACAACGCTGCTTTTACGATTCTCGCCATGGTGACTTCTCCCCTTTGAGTAACACCCTTATTAATGAATACCTAAGGGTTTCAGGCTAGTTGCCTATGCGCCAAACGGTAAAGCCGCAATTGGAATAGGTGTTTTATGAGGAAATAACGGCTCTGCGGGCTGGCAGAAACTTGAGGGCAAACAATGCGCCAAATAGTGCAACGCCAGCACCCGTAAAACAGGCCGTATGGAACCCATGCATAAAGGCTTCGCTCACGGCTTGGCGCACTGCTGCAACCGCTTCAGGGGTCGGCGACATTTCGGCCACGGCAAAACCCGCTCCTGCAGACTCTTTGGCCAATGCCACTGCTTCGGCCGGCATGTTGAACTTGGCTACTAATTCGCCAAGCTTTGGTCCATACAACGATGCGAATACCGAACCGCAAATTGCAACACCAAGTGTTCCGCCCACTTCGCGACTCACGTCGTTGACTGCAGAACCAACGCCCGCTTTTTCGCGTGGCAGCTCACCCATCACTGCATCAGTTGCTGGTGAAGTAACGAGTGCAAGTCCGTTGGCAAGAAACAACATGCTGATGATGACTGGGCCAAAGTACGCAGTTTCTGCTTCGCAGAATCCGATGATGATGAGACCGATCGCCATGTTTGTGAGACCAATAGACACGATTCGCTTTGTTCCAAACTTCAACGCAAGTCGGGCGGCAATCGGCGCGGTGACACCGGCACCAATAGCGAACGGCAACGTGTGCACGCCGGAAGACAATGTGCTGTAACCACGAACGAACTGGAAGTACTGCGTTACGAGAAACGTGAACCCGAACAAAACAAAAAATGCGATGCCAATAGAACCGGTTGCTGCAGAGAGTCGTGCGTTACGAAAAACTCGAACATCAAGCAGCGGCTCGCTCGTTGAAAGTTCTCGCTTCACAAATAAAGCAAACAAGATCACTGTGCCAGTGAACGATGCCAATGTTGAGACGCTTATCCATCCGCGATGTGGACCTTCAATGACTGTGTACACCAGCAAGCCAACCATCGCGATTGAAAGTGCAAGCCCTGGGAAATCGAGACGATGTGGATTCGGATCTTTCGATGTTGGGATGTACAACGCACCAAGAACTAGCGCGATAATCACGATGGGAACGTTGATGAGAAATACGGAACCCCAATAAAAATGTTCGAGCAGGAAGCCGCCAGCAACTGGACCGAATGCAACTGCCATTCCCGAAACCGCCGACCAAACACCAATAGCTTTTGCGCGTTCAATTGGATCACGAAATACGTCGATGAGAATTGCAAGTGTTGCTGGAAAGACTGCTGCAGCCCCGATACCCATTGCGCCACGAGCAATGATCAACGTTGCAGTTGATGTTGCGAACGATGCCCACACCGAACACGCCATGAATGCGACGAGTCCAACTTGCATTGCACCCTTGCGTCCAAAACGATCACCGAGGCCGCCAAATGCCAACAACAAACAAGAAAACACCAGCGCATATGAATCAACAATCCACTGCAATCCACTGGTGGATGCACCAAGTTCACGCGAAAGTGTTGGCAGCGCAACGTTGATAATAAGGTTGTCGACCACAACCATGAACAAACTGATGCAGAGCACCAGCAAGATGATCCAACGGCGGTCGTGAATTTTGGTGTCTGGGTGCGTATTCATACGTCACTATGTCTAGCAAAGAAACCAATCAGTGCTAAGTCATGGTGCAGACACATACAGTAAGAACATGAATTCAATTCGCAAATCCATCGTCGCAATTGCAATTGTGGGTGTAGTCGCGTCGTGTGGCACTACCACCAACAATAAAGTTGCCTCGGTTGGATGTGAGCTTGGCGCCCCTGTTGCCGGAGTGCTCACCATTGCTACAACAGTCGCTCCAATCACCAGCATCGTGGCAAACATTGCTGGTGGAACAAACACCGTCATCTCGGGCATTGTTCCTGAAGGAACCAACTCGCACACGTTTGAGCCAAAGCCAAGTGATGCAAAAACTTTAGAGACAGCAGACATCGTCTTTATCAATGGTCTCGTACTTGAAGAACCAACCAAAGATTTGGCACTTGCCAATCTCAAAAACGGTGCAATCATTTGCGAACTTGGCACTGAAATCTTGCCGGAGTCCGACTATATATATGACTTCTCGTTTCCAAAAGAAGGTGGTAAGCCAAACCCGCACCTGTGGACGAACCCACCAATGGCGAAGCAATACGCACAAGTTGTGCATGACGTATTAGTGCGTCGCGATCCGGCCAATGCTGCGACTTATGAGTCCAACCTTGCTGCGTTTGTCGCAAAGGTCGATGCGCTTGATGCAGCAATGGTGACAGCGACTGCCACAGTTCCCGAAACACAGCGAAAACTGCTTACCTATCACGATGCTTATGCGTACTTTGCAGTGCATTACGGATACACCGTGATTGGCGCAATTCAGCCGTCGTCATTTGACGAACCGACTCCGAAAGAAATTGCGAATCTGATCACTCAAGTACGCGAATCTGGCGTGAAGGCCGTGTTTGGTAGTGAGGTATTTCCTTCGCCGATCATGGAGCAAATTGGTGCCGAAACAGGCGTGCGATATGTGGATGTGCTCCGCGATGACGACCTCATTGGCGAGCCAGGCGATGCAGAGCATTCCTGGCTCGGACTGATGCGATTCAACTATGTGACCATGGTGGAAGCCCTTGGAGGTGACGCATCTGCACTGAAAACTTTGGACGTGAGTGATGTGTCAAAGGACTCGGCTGTCTACCCTCAATAGGGTCGCCATGAACAACATTCCCCTGATTGACTGCGAGCATGTCTCGTGTACGTACGGCAATGCGCCCGTAGTTGATGATGTTTATCTGCAAATCAATCGCGGAGAATTCGTTGGCATCGTCGGACCATCTGGTTCTGGCAAAACAACGCTGCTCAATGCAATCATGGGCTCGCATCCAGTTGCGCATGGCTCGATCACGCTGCAGCCACACCTAACAATTGGCTACGTACCGCAAGTTGAGACTGTTGACTGGTACTTCCCCGTCACGGTCGAAGAAGTAATCGCAATGACTCGCACAAAAACTAGTTGGTGGCCACGCATCACCACTAGCGAACGTTCAGCCATTCGCGATGTGCTCGGCCAACTCGGCATTGCTGATGTTGCTCACCGACATATTCGCGAGCTCTCAGGCGGTCAGCAACAGCGAGTCTTTTTGGCACGCGCAATGTTTAGCCAGCCAGACATATTGATTATGGACGAGCCAACATCGGGTGTCGATGTGCGCACACGCCACGAGATTTTGCACTTGCTCGCTGACTTGCACGAAAAAGGTTTGACGATTCTTCTCACCACTCACGACCTCAATGGTTTGGCTGCCCACTTGCCGCGTTTGGTGTGCTTCAACAAAAAAGTTATTGCCGACGGCAATCCACGCCAAGTACTTACTCCACAAGTTCTCGAACAAACATATGGTGCACCGATGGAAGTGCTCGAGCACGGTGGCATGCCGCTCGTCGTTGACCACGGTCGAGTTGCAATGCGAGGTGAAGGCAAATGATTCTTGCATTCAACCTGATGGAACCGTACGGCTTTCAGTTTTTTAGACACGGACTCGTTGTCGCCACCATCGCAGGCGCACTGTGTGGACTTCTTGGTGTATTTGTGGTGTTGCGCGGCATGAGTTACATCGGCCACGGACTCTCGCATGCTGTGTTTGGCGGTGCTGCTGCCAGTGCTGTGTTGCGCATCAACTTTTTCCTCGGCGCTGGCGTGTGGGGCATCATTTCGGGTCTGCTCATCGCTCGCGTTGCACGACGACGCGTGCTCGGTGCCGATGCAGCAATCGGTGTTGTAACAACAGCATCGTTTGCACTCGGCTTGGCACTCATGAATCGCTACGGTCAGGCCGGCAAGAGCATCGAAGCCGTGTTGTTTGGGAGCGTGCTCGGCGTGCAGATGGTTGATATTTATGCAGTTTCAGGCGTTGCCCTACTTGGCTTGGCTGTTGTAGTGCTTGGCTATCGCAAGTTGTTGTTTTCCACATTTGACCGCGACGTTGCACAGATAAGCGGAGTAAATGTTTCTGCCGTTGAAGCAGGATTACTCGCCATGTTGTCGCTGACCATCTTGGTCACTATGCGCGTCATTGGCACATTGCTGATTTCGGCACTGTTGGTTATCCCTGCGGCATCGGCACGCATGACCACCAACAGTTTTGCTCGCATGCTGTGGGTCTCACCGATGGTCGGTGCTTCAACTTGTTTCGTTGGAATGAACCTCAGTTATTTTCTTGACACTTCTGCGAGCGCCACAATCATTTTGCTTGACGCATTGGTTTTTGTTGTTGTCTACGCCGTTGCGGGCACGCGCAGCCGTATGAAGATGGCCTCACTCGGCCACATCTAAATTTCAATTATTTGCGAAAGCCCCATTCGACGCCCTGTGGTGTGTCTCGCACTTCCACACTGATCTCAGCCAGCCGGTCACGAATCATGTCTGACAGATCAAAGCGCTTGTCGGCTCTCACTTGCAATCGCAAATCGAGCAACACCTGCACAAAGGGCCCAACAACTTCACGTGGGTCGCGCAATCCACCAGTTGCCGCACCAGCAAGCCGAGTGATCATGCTGCGCAACACCGACCTTGCGTGGGAAGCATCGTCGCTTTGCACTGTGTCGGCCGACCAACCAGTAATTGCTTCATCCAAATCGAGTGCAGCACGTGCAGCAGCATCGGCGTCGCCAGCAGTAATTGCTTGAGCAAAAGCATCGTTTAGTCGATCGGTTGCTTGACGCAAATTGCTATCGAATGTGTCGATGGGTTTTGCGGCAGTACCGGTCGTTGTGTCATTGCTAGGCACAGCAGAAGACGCACCGGTTTTGCTACCTGCAACCGGATTACGCAAGCGATCAATAGGCATTACTTCGCCACTTGCAATCTCGGTTGACACACCCTTGACGCGAATGGTGAGAGCACCCTTGCCCACCACAGTTGCGGTCTGCGCATCAATATCGATCACCACACCTGTGTGTTCGTCCACACCCAACACATAGACATCATCTGGAAGCTCGCGCTCGAGAATTGTGAGGCGACGCTCGCCCATGTAACAAAAACGTGTGTCGTGGTGACCACCTTCGGCATTGTTGTAGTGCGGAATCAGTGCAGCGTTAATTCCAATCTCGCCAAGAATGTTGAGGCCTTCGAGCCAGCGTGGTTCCTCGCCAACTTTGTAGATCTCGTAGACCGGCAACGTGAAGCGACCGAGCGTCAGTGCAGCAGCCGATGCAAATGTGACGATGCCACCATCGCGAAGTTTTTTGGTGAGCAAGCCTGCAAGCGGAGTGCCCGCCCATTGACGCAATGCATAGGTTGGCGAGCCAGGCCCAGCAAAAACATATTGTGCATCAGAGACCAATTGAAGACCGCGCTCAACTGCAAGTGCGTCGGCACCGATCATTTGTGTCAGACCAGCAACATTAAGAGTGATATTGATGCTTGTTGAAAAATATTCGACTGCCTTTGTTGCCAGCTCTGGCGCATTTTCCTGAAATCCGTACGGAGTGTCGAGCAACGTAGCCCGCGCAGGTTTTGGCAACTTTGCTGCAAGCATGCGGTGAGTAGTGACCATTGTTGGCGCTGTCTCGCCAGAACCCATGATGGTCAAGATGCGAGGAAGTGTCATGAAAAGAATCCGTCTGTTATTGCTGCGTGCACAACTTGGGCAAAGCGCGAAGGGTGTTGGGCATGTAGATCATGGTCGGCTGGGCTAAACCATTCAACCCGCACATTCGGCACTAACTGCACAGCGTGCTCAATGGCACTTCGTTTAGTTTCAGCAAATACACCACCTGGTCCCTCGGCTGGCACAAACAACACGGGTACGTTGATATCGCTATATAAATGAGTCGGCTTGTGCTCCCACAAACCGCGCAACACCATCATGTGGCGTTCAAGAGTGAGCCAAGGTCGAACAGTGCCGTCGGGCAGATGTTCCATGTTTGCCATCGCGCCATCGATGCCGGTCTGCGGCCAATCGGCATGTGCTGATTGCATGTATGCGCGCATCTGTTTTGCTGGTGTGCCAATCAAATTTGGAGGACGCAATGCATCAGCGCACGAATCCCAGTCAGCAAAATTGTTTTGCAATTCCAAGAACCCGCCGTCGACCGGCACCACTCCGCTCACAAGGTGCGAATATTTATGAGCGAGTTCAATCACAACGTTTCCACCCCACGATTGCCCGCACACCACAGGCATTGAATAACCACGAGGCGCGATTGCGGTCAACAACCCCGCCAAATCCTCTGTCACCGAACTCATGTCGTAACCATCTTCGGGTTTGTCGCTCAGGCCGTGGCCGCGCAAATCGATTGCAATAACAGGATGCCCAAGTTGCACAAGTGCAAGTGCGGCGCCTTCCCACAACATGGCGTTAGATGCGAGACCATGTACCAACACAATTGGCTTAGCCGAATGAGTTGCAGGGTCCCCCCACCTCACCGTTCTCAAACGCACTCCCGTGCCAGTGGCAATCATTTCACTCATAGGCAATCCATCATTCACGACATTCACACTACGCTTCAACATTGATGTCACTCAATGTCCTGCTTATCACCTTGGATCAATTTCGCGCAGACTGTCTTTCGATTGCTGGCCATCCCCTTGTAAAAACACCAAACCTCGATCGGCTTGCACAACAGGGCGTACGACTCACCAAGCACTACAGCCAGTGCGCACCATGTTCGCCTGGTCGCGCCAGTTTGTACACGGGCATGTACCAGATGAACCACCGTGTCGTTGCCAACGGCACCCCACTTGACAGAAGTTTTGACAACGTTGCGTTGCTCGCACAACGCGCCGGATATGCGCCCGTACTTTTTGGATACACCGATCAAGCAATTGATCCGCGTGATGCAACAGGGCCCGACGACTGGCGGCTCAACTCGTATGAGGGTGTACTGCCTGGTTTCGACTGCAAACTCTTTATTCCCGAAAATCATGTGTTGTGGATTGAGCACTTACGAGCAAATGGTTTTGATGTTCCCATGAATGCTCAACAAGTTTTGAAGACCGAACCAGAGCGCCCTGCCGAGTTCGGTATCTCTGCATTTTTGACCGACCATTTACTCACATGGCTTGACCAACAAAATGGTCCTTGGTTTGCACACGCCAGTTACTTGCGACCACACCCGCCTTACGCTGCTGCCGGCAAGTGGTCCACTGCATACGACCCAGCCGATGTTGAGTTGCCAATTCCACACGGTGACGATCTGCATCCTTCGCACCAAATGTTTTTGCAACTCCCCGACGCAACTGCGCCACTTGATGAAGCGGGCAAGCGTCATATGCGTGCGCAGTATTACGGAATGATCAGTGATGTTGACGAACAACTTGGTCGTGTGTGGGACAAGCTTGCCGATTTGGGCATGTGGGAAAACACCATGATCATCATCACGGCAGATCACGGCGAGCAGCTTGGCGATCATGGTCTCAAAGAAAAACTCGGATTCTTCCCGCAGAGTTATCACATTCTCGGACTCGTTCGCGACCCACGCAACACAAAACAACACGGAACTGTCGTCGACAAGTTCACAGAAAATATCGACATCTTTCCGACAATTGCCGATGCACTTGGCCAACCTGTTCCATTGCAATGCGACGGACTACCGCTCACACCATTTCTTACTGGTGCAACGCCGGCAATCTGGCGCGACGCAGCAACATACGAATACGACTGGCGATCAGTGTTTATTCGCATGGGCGCGCGCGATTGGCCGTGGGATCAGCGACTCGAGCAACAACATCTCGCCACTCGTTGCTATGACGATCGCGCATACGTGCAATTTGGCAACGGTTCGTCGTTGTCGTTCGACCTTGCAGCCGACAAGACCTGGCGCACATACATCAATGACCCTGCGACAACACTGGCGATGGCCCAAGACATGTTGGTCTGGAGATCGCGTCATACAAACCGAACTTTGTCAGGAATGCTGATCGAACAAGGCGGCATTGGTGAGTGGCCCACCGATGTCTCGTGGCGCGCATAAACAAACACAGATCCTCTAGTGAACAATGCCACGGGTTTGTGGCCCATCAGAATATGCGTGCCTGACTAACATCTAATTTGTTCATACGTAAGCCCAGCTTGCATTACCCCCCCGAAAGAATCCCCCCCACATGTTGATTCGTCTTGCTCGTTTTTCCGTACGTCGCCGTCGACTGATGATCGGATTTTGGTTGCTGCTCGTCATTGCTCTTGGAGCAATCTCAAATTCGGTTGGACCAAACTTCGCAACGCAGTTTGAGCTTCCAAAAAGCGAATCCAATGATGTGCGCGAACTCCTCACAGCAAATAGCCCTGATCTTGCTGGTTTCAGTGGGCAAATTGTGTTCACTTCGCCCAACGGAGTCACAACCGATGAAATCAAATCATCCATGACTGAATTGTTCACCCAAGTTGCCCAAATTCCAGGAGTTGCTGTATCAAGCCCCTTCGACACCCCAGGCAAGATCAACCCAGCAGGCACAACAGCCTTTGCCACAATTGACGTCACGTTGCGTTCGCAAAATGAATTGATCTCACTTGGTTCCGAAATCCAAGAAATTGGAAAGAAGTTCAGTATTAATGGTCTTCAGATTGAATACGGCGGGGAAATCTTTGCTGTGTTTGAGTTGCCAGCCAGCGAACTGTACGGATTGCTTGCAGCAATAATCATTCTGGTTCTTGCATTTGGTTCGGTGCTCGCGATGGGTTTGCCTATTGGCACGGCGTTGATTGGTCTCGGTGCCGGCACATCACTTGTCACCATTTTTAGTCACGTTGTTGGAATGCCCGACTTCACCACATCACTCGTTGCGATGATCGGACTAGGAGTTGGCATCGACTACGCATTATTTATCGTGACTCGTTATCGCGAAGGACTCGAGAACGGCCTCAGCGTCGAAGATGCGGTCGTTGACGCAGTTGATACTTCTGGTCGTGCTGTGATTTTTGCTGGCATCACCGTGATCATTTCACTACTTGGACTGTTTTTGATGGGTCTTGCATTTGCTCGTGGCTTAGCAATTGGCGCAGTAGTCGGTGTGCTCTTGATGATTATTGCGTCAATCACACTTCTTCCAGCCCTACTCGCAGTGGTCAAACATCGAGTCAACGTCACAACTCGTGCCGCCCTTGTTGCCCTCGTTGCTTTCGTGTTGATCTCTTTAATAGCAGTAATCAATCACTCGATAATGATTTTCTTGGTGGGTCTTGCCGTCACTGTTGGCGTCACACTCATCAGCTTGGCGATCAAGCCGTTGCGCACTCCAATCAAACATCGCTTGAAAAAAGCCAAGGAACTCACATTTTGGTATCGCTGGAGTCGTTTCATTCAGCGTCGTCCTTGGTCTGCTGCGCTCAGTGCAACCGCAATTCTGCTCGTTTTGGCAGCCCCGCTTGCATCTATTCGCCTCGGCTTTGGCGATAACGGAAATGCGCCGACAACTACGACTGTGCGCAAGGCATTCGACATGCTCGCAGACGGTTTTGGCCCAGGATTTAATGGCCCGCTCTACATCACCGTGCAGGGTGATACCGCAGCAAACCCTGATGCACTTGCCGCGTTTGTAGGCACTCTGCAATCAACAGAAGGAATTGCATTTGCTCAAAGCACACCGGCTTCCGCCGATGGATCACTCTCGCTAGTTATTGCATACCCAACCACTGCCCCGCAAGACGCAGCAACCTACGATCTCGTCAAGTTCTTGCGCAGTGATGTCATCCCACCAACTGGTGTTGATGCAAAAGTCGGTGGCTTCACCGCGTCTGGCGCAGATTTTGCTACAGCGATTGGTTCGCGCATGCCGTACCTCTTTATCGGTGTGCTCTCACTTTCGTTTTTGTTGTTGATGGCCGTATTTCGCAGTTTGCTCGTGCCACTCAAAGCAGTAATCATGAACCTGTTGTCAATCGGAGCGGCTTACGGCGTAC
>Ga0164294_10006407_pt1 | contig 10075 bp, 10 predicted proteins | sample GEODES005metaG_FD_111479 | JGI IMG/M metagenome (GOLD analysis project Ga0164294, IMG submission 111479) | Oligotrophic lake water microbial communities from Sparkling Lake, Wisconsin, USA - GEODES005 metaG | ecosystem: Environmental > Aquatic > Freshwater > Lake | place: USA: Sparkling Lake...
AGTAGAGAAGCCATTCGAATTACCACACGAAGAACCAGTAGTAGAGAAGCCATTCGAATTACCACACGAAGAACCAGTAGTAGAGAAGCCATTCGAATTACCACACGAAGAACCAGTAGTAGAAAACCCAGTTGAACCAATAATTCCTTTTCATGAAGAACCAGTAGTAGAAAACCCAGTTGAACCAATAACTCCTTTGCAAGAAGAAGCAAAAGTAGAAGAAGAACCTATCATAACACAGTCTTCTCCAGTAGAAACTGAACCACAACCATCACAATCTGACCAACCTATGATAATGCAATCTTCTCCAGTCGAGACCCAACAACAACCATCACAATCTGACCAACCTATGATAATGCAATCTTCTCCAGTCGAGACCCAACAACAACCATCACAATCTGACCAACCTATGACATCACAAGATTTTTCGCAAATTTCAAATCAAAATGAACTACCAAGTGATGTCTCTAAGTCAATAAACAGTGTTGTAGACTATGTAACTTCAAAAATAGCGGATAAAATAAAAAGTGAAATGAACCTTTCTACATCAGAGCCTTCAAATATGCAAAATGGTTTCAACGCTGTAGATGAAGCAACAGAACAAATGGCAACAGGAGGTAAAAGAACTAGACGTTTCAGACTTACAAAAAAACATAAAACAAATAAGAAACAATCCAAATAAATTAAAGATAATAACATATAATATATATTGTATAATGATCACAATAAATATTATTTTTACCATTTTTTTATTATTTAATTTTGTAACAGTAAATACATTGTATTTAAATAAAATACAAGAAACAGTTATCACAAATTTAATCAAAGAAAACAGATTATCTTTTCCAGAAAGAGAGAAAATTAATAATGTACTTTTCGAGGCTTACAAAGATAGTTCACATAGACGTGCATGTTTTTTTAAACATATTCACAGATATAAGTGTCGAAATATTGAAATTAACGACTTAAAATCTGCTGCTGAGTTTGGCTTGATGAAAGCTGCATTGAATTATAATGGGAACAGCTCTTTTTACTTTTATAGTTCATTACACATTAAAAATGAACTATTGAATGCACTGACAAATCATAATACAATTGCACCTATATCAAAAACAACACTTCGGAAGGGTTTTTCGAGTACTTATAAAAATTTCACATTGAGTAAATATTACTCTTTACAAAATAAGTTGAATGTTATTTACGAAAGTATAACAAGTCCCGAATTTTTAAGTGTAATTTCAGAAACAAATAATCATAAATATCTTGAAAACATCATTCAAGAAGAACAACACGAGAGAGTGTGGAATGAAGTTATAGCACTTGTATCAGTGAAACCTTTAATGAAAAAAATATTTTTACTGAAGTATAGTAAAGAGTTTCAAAAAATTAGAACAGATAAAGAAATAGCTAAAATACTAGGCTACTCCTCAGGACATGTTACAAGAAATGTAAAAAAAATAAAAGATATTCTTTCTAGTAATTTCAATAATACTAAATATACTATTAAATAAAAGTTAAATTTTTTTATATATATTTATATAACTAATATGATCGAAACAGATGATATTGATATTAATCTGAATATGAATAGTATTCAGGAAACTAAGCTTACTGATGTTCGTACAACTTGTAACGAAACAAAGTACACCGAAATGAAAACAATTGATAATGGATTTTTGCAAAAATACGATGTAAAACTATATGGTTCTGACAAAGATAATTATGACATAATCAATGATTTTTTACAAGAAAACCAAAGCGAAGAAGCTTTTTACATTATCGACTTAGGAGAGATAGTAAAGTCTTATAATAATTGGATGAAATTACTTCCAGATGTTAAACCCTTTTATGCAGTTAAATGTAATCCTAATCCAGTAATATTAGAAGCTTTGTCTGAATTGGGCGCAAATTTCGATTGTGCTAGTGAGAAGGAAATACGTACTATTATCGACATAACAAAGGATCCATCTAGAATTATATTTGCAAATCCAATTAAAATGAGCAGTAAGATACGATTTGCCCGTAGTAATGATGTAGATATATTAGTTTTCGATAGTGAATATGAATTATTTAAAATAAAATTATTTCATCCAAATGCAAAACTAATTTTACGTTTAGCCGTTGATGATAGTCATAGCGTGTGTAGATTTAACTGCAAATTCGGATCTAAATTAAATGAAGTGGAAGAACTGCTGACAATCGCAAAAACACTGAAATTGGATATAACAGGGTTTAGTTTTCATGTGGGTAGTGGTTGTTTATCAATAGACCCATTTTACAATGCTATTAGCGACTGTAGAAAAGCTACTGATATTGCAGTTAAATTAGGTTTTGACATAACAATCATAGATATTGGTGGAGGGTTTCCAGGTGTAGATAAGTTAATTCGTTTTGAAGATATAGCAAACCGAGTTAATGATGGTATTCGGGATTTTTTTAATGAAGAAAACACAACAAAAAAAATTCAATTTATAGCTGAACCAGGACGGTATTTCGCTCAAAAAACTCACACATTAGTGGTTAATGTAATTGGGAAAAAAATTGTATATGATGAAGAGACGAACGATAAAATAAATGTATACTATCTGAACGAAGGGACTTATGGGTCTTTTAACTGTATACAAAATGACCATTATCAGCCAACACTATTACCTTTTAATGAACAAAAAGAAACTTATTTCAAAAGCAAAATTTTTGGACAAAGTTGCGATTCGATTGATGTAATATCAAATAATGTTTTGTTGCCAGAACTATCAATCGGCGATAGTTTATACGTGGAAAATTTTGGAAGTTATACATTAAGTGCTTCTAGTGCTAATTTTAATGGATTTGCTCCAACAAACAAATTCAAATATATTTTTAAAGATCATGTGCAGAACTAAACCAAACTAAACCTTCCCTAAATAAATGGCAAATATTTTATTGTATCGTTATCATATATTGTAACCCTATAAACATCATTCATACCTTCAATATAAACTGTGTCACCATTGTATAACCTATCTACACCATATTCATTGGAACCACTTCGTCCTTTTACAATGACAGGTAGTTTGACATTGTTGTGTTGATTACTTATTGTGTAATACTGCCACTTGTCTCTATTCGTAAAAACTGGCCTACCCATCAAAGACAATATATTATCTTTATTTGGTTTGTTGGTTGGATTTAATATACCGACTTGACGATAATTTGTATCTACCGCACCAACATTGGTAGAGACATTGATTGGAATAGTATTAGGTGGTATATAGTTTAACTGAGGTAAAAAATAACGTTCATCTCGCAAAGGTGGAACATAAGGATTTAATAAAACGTCGCCCGGAACAAGAGGTGGCAAATTATTATATGGGTAACTAGGAAACTGCGGAAAAAATCCCCAATTCCACCCTGTTCCGCTTCCATTGTTTCTCTCTTTGGAGTATTGTTTATCTGAAACATTTGTATTGTTATTATTTGTGATATGAATTTTTTGTCTAAATAGAAAAGAATATGCAATGTATACTAAAAAAATAAGAAATAAAATCATAAACCCCATAGTAATATTTTCAATACAAATTACACCAGGTGGGCATTTTTTCATCTTATTATAATATAATATTTTTAATTATATTATAAATATATATTTCTTCTTTCAATCTATTTCAATGCATTATTATTACCTAATGTAGCACTGAATTTTTTAGCTATGTCTGCCAGGTTGTTTAAGTTTCCATTGTCGCCCATACTTCCTAGTAAACCTTGAGCTTGTTGCATTAGAGGACCCATACCAGATATTAACGGCTGCATGCTTTTCATTGATTCTGCTAACTGTAACTGTTGCTTCATTAGATTTTGTGTGTCACTGGTCAGTCTTTTTATTCCATCACTTCCTAGAATTTTATTTAAATCATCATATGCATCTTCTATTGTTGAAGCATAATCAACGTTGTAACCCTTGGCATTTTTTTTGCTTCTTCCTACTTCAAATGATTCACCTAGTTCCTCACCAAAATTATCGTTCTCCTTATTCACATTTTGAATTTCATGTACTGGTGTAATAGTCATTGGCAGTCCCTGTGAGGAACTGGTAGTACTTGCTTTATTCTTTTTTTGTGCAATAGATGTATTTGTGCTAGCTGTACTATTGTTAGTGTTGCTAGTAGTATTTGTGTTAGAATTAGTAGCACTATTAGTTTCCAATCCTTCGCGGTTAAACATGTTCATGTTGAATGACGATTTATTAGAATTTGAAACAACAAATAAGTTGACTAAAATTAAAGGAATTAATAAAACAACAGTCATATTTTTACTAAAGAATGATGTTAATAGTCCTATTAAAATAAAATATACGATTTCAACTGTTTTATTTAACATTACATATCCTATTAAATTCAAAAAACTGATTATTACAACAACATTTAATAGTATTCTATTGTTTAAGATTTTTTCAAATTTGGAGTTTAATTTCATAAATTTCATTATATATGTATATATAGATTAAATCTTTTAAAAAAAATTGAGTAAATTAAATAATTATATAAATTAATTATATAAAATATATATGAATATCTATGTTTCTGAAAATGGAAGTGATGCAGAAACTGAACCCGAAACTGATTATGATTCTGAAACAGTTTCAATTTCAAGTGAAGTTTCTGAAATTGACTATTGTGAAATAAATATATCAATGAATATTAAAAATAAATACAATTTATTAATACCTGAGTTGTACAATAAATATATACATGGAAAAACAAATGATAGTGATCCAAATATAAATGGACAATTTATGGTACTTCAATCAATTAATTATAATAAAGATGACGCAAATGTAAATAAAATTATTCAACTTTTTAGATATATTAATAGAATGAGTTTATTTTATAAAAAATATTATTTAAAAAATTATAGTAACTTGAACCATGATACAATTCGTAATTATAAAAATATAATTACAAATCCAAAATATTTAAACATTGAAATCGGTTTAATATATTTTCTGCGTGGTGACGAATGTGTATGTATAATAAAAACATTTTGGTTAAAACTGATCCAGAGAGCATGGAAAAAAATCTACAAACAACGAATGACTATTCAACAAAAACGATGCATGCCACGGTCACTTTTATATAGACAAATAACTGCTAAATGGCCAGATGATTGTAACTATATGCCTTCTGTACGAGGAATGCTACTATAAAGAGATTTTGTTTATTTTCGGCGTTTACTTATACCCCTAGCATTATTTTTCTTTCCTTTTTTTACAGTGTTTCGTTTGCTGCTGTTATAGCTACCACTTGTTGATTTGGTTAAAGAAGCACTTGAATTTGATAGAGAATCAGTTGTTTTCTGAGTGGATTTGTTTTTACCCCATAAAAATCCACCCCTCTGACCTTTATTGGTTTTTCTTTTGTGTTTATTTCCGTGTTTTCTTGTTTTTTTTGTATCACCGCCTTTTAATGAAAAGGGTGCATTCGGAGCATTTGATGGATATATAGCTTCGTTTTTTAATACAGTTACTATCATTGTTTCTAAGTCAGGAGGATTTGTTGCAAGTTGTTGATCAATAAAATTAAATGCGATCATATATTTATTATTTGGATTAGAACGTAAACTTCCTTCATGACCTTTTCTGTATAATTCGTCTAATAATTGTTGTACTGTCATAGTACGATTAAAAATATTAATTTGTCTACTTCTTTGTCCTGGTGTCGAATGTGTTTGCATTTGCCCGGATCCATTTCCAACGCCTGGTGGTCGAGGTCCAGGCGGTGCTTGCCGTTGACCTTGTGGTTGACCTTGTATGCTCCTACTAATTTGTTCTAACAAAGCCTCAATTTCTGTAACAACTTGATTTACAGAACCTTCACTCTTTTGATAAAAACTAGGATCAGCTAATTCTTGTAAATGCTCTGTTGCTTGGTTAATTGCAATAGTTGCAGCCTTAATTCGTTCAATTAAATCATTATTTTGTTGTTGTAATCCATTTATTTGTTGCTGAAGTTGATCAATTCTGGTGTTGGCATTAGCAATATCGGATGCATTTTGTTGTTGTTGTGCTTGCGCATTATTAGCATTGTTTTGATGACCACTTATTTCAGCATCTTTTTGAGCAATTTGCTGTTCTAAATCTTTTACTCTATCATCTCTTTGAGCAATTTGCTGTTGCAATTCTTGAATTTGTTGTGTTCTCTCTGTAAGTTGTTGCTCTAAATCTTGCATTTTTTGAGCGTTTGCTTGTTGTTCTTGTTGAAGTTGGTTAATTTGACCTTGAGCATCTTGTAGTTGTGCCTGACTTTCCTGCGTTTGTCTTTGTAAATTTGCAGCGTTTTCATCAGTTAATCTTTTAATATCTTCAGCATGTTGCGCTTGAGCATCACCCCTATCTGCTAATTCTTTCTGTATTGTATCACGCTCACTTGTTAAATTATTCAATTGTGCATTTAAATTAGCAAGCTGCGCATTTAAATCACGAATTTGTGCTTCGTGTTGGTCAATTTGAGTTTGTTTTTCAGCTGCAACCCTATTCGCGTCAGTTACTTGACCTGTAAGTTGATTTTTTTCTTGTGTTAATTGTTGTATTTGATTTTGTAAATCCGCAATTTCAGCATTTTTATTTTGAATGTCACCAGTATTGTTATTTACTTGACCCTCAAGTGCATCCAGTTGATTTCTAATGTCACGAATTTTACCTACTAGTTCTTCTATTTTACCACGTATATATTGCAATCTGCCAAGAACAAATCCGCTAAATGCATCTCTGTTCTGATTATTTTGTGTTATTGCATTATTTAAAGTATTTAATTTATCAAGACTTGCTTGAAACGCAAGTAAAAATTGATCATTTCCTTGTATATTTGCCATATTATATATATATAAATATTTTATACAAATATAATTTTATTAATTTTACTTAAGTAGAATTAGATTTTATAAAATCTACATCATTCACTATTTTATCTAAACCATGTTTAATCGAGTTTAATTCTTTTACTATTTTACGTTGTTCCATTTTTGCATCCTTAATATTATTTTTACTCAAATTGCCAGAACGGGTTAAATCGTCAATATATGTATTTAATAAATGAAGAGCAGCAAGTTGGTCGTGTTTTTGTTTAACTATATAATTATTGTATTTCGAATAATCATTTCTAACTTGCTGTAAAAGATTATTATATTTCGATATGCGTTTGAGTTGCTTTTGTTTTCTAATTAACATATTCCTTTTTGCTTCAATAATATTTTGCAACTGTAAATATTCATCATCACTTATTTCACTATACATTTGCGCTTGATTATGTATTTCTATTGGTCTGTTTAATGCAAATATCTCCATTTTCATAAACTTTTCTTAAAATATAAAAATATTTTATATTTAAAAAATAAATTTAAAATCTTTCGTATATATTATTTAGGATGTCCAAAAACATTTCAGAACCTTTATTAGCACCTGACGATAATAGATTTGTAATGTTTCCAATCAAATATGACGACATATGGAAAATGTATAAAAAACAAGTGGATTGTTTTTGGCGTGCTGAAGAAATTGATTTAACTAAAGACTTAAAACATTGGGAAAGCTTAACACCTGATGAAAAATATTTTTTATCGATGATTTTGGCATTTTTTGCTGCAAGTGACGGGATTGTGTTGGAAAACTTAGGTTTGCGTTTCATGAATGATGTACAAGTTTCAGAAGCGAGAGCATTTTATGGTTTTCAAATTGCAATGGAAAATATTCATAGCCAAACTTATAGTTTGTTAATAGAGACTTATATAAAAGATAATGAAGAAAAAGATAAGCTGTTCCGTGCTTTAGAAAATTTCGAATGCATTAAAAAGAAGGGTGATTGGGCACAGAAATGGATAAAAGACAATAGAAGTAGTTTTGCAACAAGGCTTATCGCTTTTGCTTGTGTTGAAGGAATATTTTTTAGTGGAGCATTTTGCAGTATTTATTGGATGAAAAAACGCGGGCTGATGCCTGGATTGACATTTTCTAATGAGTTAATTTCACGAGATGAAGCGTTACACTGTGAATTTGCAGTGTTATTATATAGTAAACTTGTCAATAAAGTGAAAAAATCACGTGTTTATGAAATTATCAAAGAAGCTGTCGAAATTGAAATGGAATTTATTTGTCAAGCTTTACCTTGTCGTTTGATTGGAATGAATTCACAAATGATGACACAATACATTCAATATTGTGCAGATAGATTATGCGTTCAATTAGGTTATGATAAAATATACAATGTTTCTAATCCATTTGATTTTATGGAGTTGATAAGTTTGGAAGGTAAAGTAAATTTTTTTGAGAAATACAATGATTCGTATGCATTAGCAACCAAAACAAAAGATGACAACACATTTGAATTGAGTGAAGATTTTTAACATAATAAATTCATAAATATTTTGTGGACTTTGTGCATTTTATGTAACTTTATGCAATTATTATATTAATATATATTAATATAATGGAAGAACGTCCATCAGAAAGATATATTAAACATGGAGTTGTATTTCCACCTGAAAAATATAGTCAAAAAACAAAACAAAAAAAAAGTAAAAAGAAACTTAAAAAACAGAAAACAAAAAAAATTACTAACAGAAAAACAAAACGAAATAAAAGAAAGTATAAAAGAAAAAGGACTTTTAGAGGTGGTGGTAAATGGCTAACTGATGATGATGACTTACCAGAAACTATGTGTCCAATTTGTTTTGATGATTTTAGTGAAACTCCAGACCAAGCAGTTTATAAAACAGATTGTGGTCATGTCTTTCATAATAATTGTTTGAATAAATATTGTACAAAAAATGAACGTAGGGGTAATCCACAGATTTGTCCTATGTGTAGAAAAGATTTATACACTGATAAATCTGACCAGTGTACAGATGTATGGGCTTTTGCAAACAAGAGACTAGATACGAAAGATTTAGATGCAAAAAATTTAGCACTGTATGAAAATCAACCAGATGATGATGTAAATAGAAATACAAATATAAAATAGACCAATTAGAACATGATTACAAAGGTGAAAAAGACGTTTGAAGTAGTTATAAACAATACTAAATTAGGTGAAATATTTTTACGAGAAACCTAGAACTATCTAAAATTAATTTATGTAAATAACTGTAAACAATTTAAATATAAATATTGTTGATATTATATAGTATGACTGGAATGATTGATCTTATAAATAATTATGATGAGTTAGATATAAACAATGAAGTTGTTAATTTTAATATACTGTACAGAAACAGACCTATAAATGATAATCATGGAGGTATGAAAGCGCCACATATGTTTTGGGTATATTTTATATTAAAAAAGATCAATCCTGCAATCGTAATAGAAAGTGGAATTTTTAAGGGACAAAGCACGTGGTTAATTGAACAAGTTTGTCCAAATTCAAAACTAATATCCATTGACCCCGGTTTATTTAAAAGAGAATTTATTAGCGACCGGGCTGATTATAGGACAAAGGATTTTCTCGAACATAATTGGTTAGAAGAGTTAGGTATAGAAGGTTGTAAAAATACTCTTGCTTTTATTGATGATCATCAAGACAATTATTTGAGATTAAAACATGCACACCTTAATAAAATATCGCATATTATTTTCGAGGACAATTATCCTACAACTCATGGTGACATTTTATCATTAAAAAAAATCTTATCAGATAATTATCATATTATTGACGTAGACGGAGTAAAAACTACTCATCTTATTCCAGATAGTTATAAAGAAGACGTTTTGCAAATGTGTAACTATGTTGAATGTCCTCCAATTTATTTAGACACAAAAGTAACAAGGTGGAATGATAGTTTTGAATCGCATGGTTGTAAACCCCCAATTTTTAATGAATATAAAGAAAGTCTACATTATTTTAAAGAAGAACAATTAGATTATACTTTTATTGGTTATGTTAAAGTAAAAAATGTTTAAATTAGTTATATTTTATTCTACTATCGGGTAAAATGATAAATGATCTTGCCATTCGAGCGCAGTTGAATTTAGGAAGGAAAAATGTTTATTATGACGATACCCAAATGTTCCATCGTGAACTATTTTTAAATTAGAAAAAGGCGAAAT
>Ga0164294_10006408_pt1 | contig 10075 bp, 9 predicted proteins | sample GEODES005metaG_FD_111479 | JGI IMG/M metagenome (GOLD analysis project Ga0164294, IMG submission 111479) | Oligotrophic lake water microbial communities from Sparkling Lake, Wisconsin, USA - GEODES005 metaG | ecosystem: Environmental > Aquatic > Freshwater > Lake | place: USA: Sparkling Lake...
TTGATGGTGGCGTAACTTACGCTCGCTGATTATTTTTTTGCAGGATCGTAGATCGACAAGAAGTTGCCGAGTCGGCCGATTGCTTCAGTTAAATCTTTTGCATATGGCAAAGTCACGATGCGCAAGTGATCTGTGCTCGGCCAATTAAAGCCAGTGCCTTGCACAACAAGCACATGTTCGGCACGCAAGAAGTCAAGTACAAACTTTCGATCGTCGGCTATCTGATAAATTTTCGGATCTAATTTTGGAAACACATAAAGCGCACCTTTAGGTTTCACACATGAAACACCTGGGATTTCTTCAAGCGCTTTTACCGCAGCATCGCGCTGTTCGAGCAATCGGCCACCAGGCAAAACTAAATCTTTAATACTTTGACGACCACCTAATGCAGTTTGTATCGCATGTTGTGCCGGCACATTGGCACACAGTCTCATGTTCGTCAACATGTTGATGCCTTCAATGTAACTTGCCGCATGTTTGCGTGGCCCAGTCATCATCATCCAACCAGCACGAAAGCCGGCGAGACGATATGCCTTTGAAAGACCGTTGAAAGTCATTGTAAAAACATCAGGCGCAATCGCTGCAAATGTTGTGTGCACCGCGTCGTCGTAAAGAATCTTGTCGTAAATTTCATCGGCCATCACGATCAGTCCACGTTCGGCAGCAAAATCTGCGATCTCACGCAAAATTTCTGGGCTGTAAACCGCACCGGTTGGATTATTCGGATTGATCACAACAATTGCTTTTGTCCGATCACTTACTTTTGATCGAATGCTTTCCATCATCGGCATCCAACCGTTTGACTCATCACACAAATAATGCACTGGTGTACCGCCAGCGAGACTTGTTGAAGCTGTCCAAAGTGGATAATCAGGAGCTGGAATCAAAACCTCGTCGCCCTGATCAAGTAACGCATTTAACGCGAGTTGAATCAATTCACTGACACCGTTACCCAACCAAACATCATCGACATCTGTGATATCAATTCCGCGTTCTTGATAGTGCTGAACAACTGCGGTTCGCGCAGACAAGATGCCTTGCGAATCTGAGTAGCCCTGTGATGTTGGCAAGTTGCGTACAACTTCGACCAAAACTTCCGGCGGTGTCTCAAAACCAAACGGTTGTGGATTGCCGATATTTAATTTGATAATCCGGTGACCTTGCGCCTCAAGTCGCTTGGCTTCATCAAGCACTGGACCACGAATGTCATACAACACATTGGCTAATTTTTGTGACTGCATGATTTCCATGACTAAATAGGCTACGCCGATAGTTCTACTTAAAATTCGGCATAAAATTATCTGTATCGAACCTTCAAAAATAGTGCTGTTTTACAAGTTCACGCCCTTAGCTGACCCAGAGGCGATTCGACTTTGGCAGCGTGCGCTTTGCGAAAGATTTGACTTGAAGGGTCGCATAATTATTTCTAAAGACGGCATCAATGGCACCGTCGGTGGTTTGTTGTCGAATATCAAGAAGTATGTTCGTGTAACAAAGGAGTTCGCACAGTTCAAAGAAATAGATTTCAAGTGGTCCGAAGGCGTAGGCGATGAATTTCCAAGATTAGTGATTCGCGTGCGAGCTGAAATAGTTACCTTTGGCAAGCCTGAAGAAATTATTGTCAACCAAGACGGCATTGTCGGCGGCGGAACGCACTTGAAGCCGCACGAAGTAAATGAATTAGTCGAACAACGAGGCGATGAAGTTGTTTTCTTTGATGGGCGCAGCGCACACGAGGCGCGCATTGGCAAATTTAAAAATGCAGTCGTTGCAGATGTTGCAACAACACCCGATTTCGTTAGCGAACTTGAAAGCGGCAAATACGATCATCTCAAAAACAAGCCCGTAGTTACTTATTGCACTGGTGGCATTCGCTGTGAAGTCTTATCAATGTTGATGAAAAATCGCGGTTTCAATGAGGTCTACCAACTTGATGGTGGCATCGTGCGTTACGGCGAAGAATTCGCAGATAGTTCTTTGTGGGAGGGTTCGCTCTATATTTTTGATAAGCGACTGAAGATTGAATTTAGTGAAGACGCAAAAGTATTGGGGTCTTGCGACTATTGCGGGTCAAGTACAAATCAGTTTTATGACTGCGCCAACCTTGAATGTCGTTGTCAGTTTTTAGTTTGTGCAGAGTGTGCTGCCAAGACTTCAAAAATTACTTGCCCAAGTTGCCGCAGCAGGTGACTCGTATAACGACACGGCGATGTTGGGCACACCCGATTTTGGATTCTTATTTCACGCCTCAGACAACATCACTGCCTTCGCAAGATTGTCCAAAGTAATCTCCATGTTCTTTTTGTTATGTGTTGCACGGTCAGCAACACCGCTTACGAGTTTGCCAAGAAAAGAGCTGATACCACCACGGTGATCAATCCAGCTGTGTGTCACTCTGCTGCCTGCAGCATTCGGCTCAATCTCGAACACCCAATCACACCAGTTTTTTTAAGCACCATCAATCCAAACGAAAATTTCTTTGGCGCATCGCATGCATTAACTACGACGTTTGTTCCCCACTTCTTCTTGCCATTTTTGTTACGACCTTTAAACGTTGCGCCAACTGCTGGTCCCGTTGCCCCCTTGGCCCACTTGCCGCCTTGGTTTTCTGGCGACCACTCACCCATTCGCGGCAAGTCAGTGACGAGTGCCCAAACTTTTTCTGGAGATGCTAAAACTTCTCGTACTACCGCAACGTTGTAAGTCATGAAAAATATTTTAACGGAGTGACCGTTAAGCGCTTTGAGTATATGAATTTACGTAGTCCGAGATTTTTTGCCATAATGCAGCTCGGGCAGTTTTGGTATCCCTTTTCTTAGTGCGCGGTGACTTGTGTGTTGGTCGAATTTCTCTATCAGACCAAAAAGACCCGCTCATACCTGGGAGTGGCTGAACGGCAGCCAGCCAAGCAATCGTGTCTGCACCCTCACTGGCCGAACGCAAAATTGGTGCAGTTATTCTTCGAAACCCTGGAATACTTTCTTGCACTCCCGGAGTATCAGCCCAGCCAGGATGCATTGACACAAACTCTGTCTGGGGCTCGTGTGCAGCCCACATTTCGGTCAGTGTTACTTGTGCTCGTTTAGCGATTGCATATTGTTTTGATCCAGCATATTTATTAGCGGTCATCTCCAAAGTTTCGCCGTTGTCAAAAATGGGAAGCGAGCTGGTGTACATGCCACCTGATGACACAGTTACTACTCGACCTCCGACCAACAGTGGAAGAAGCAGTGTGGTCATAAGGAATGGGCCAACCACATGTGATGCAACGGTTTGTTCAATCCCCTGCGGCGATGTTTGACGAGTGTTCAACAATGCACCTGCATTGTGAATCAATACATCTAAGTGAGTGAATTGTTGCTGTATCGCTGCGCATGCACTACGAACTGATTCAAGATCTCCCATTTCTGCGCGCACAAAAACAGGTTTGTTTCCCGTGCACATTGGTGCAATTTCGTCAATTACGCGTGCACACTTTTCTTCGTTACGCGCAACCAACACCAAGTTTGCTCCAGTGGCTGCAAGTTGGCGAGCAACTTGTTCACCCAGCCCAGACGTTGGACCTGTGATTACAACTGTCTTACCACGTAAATCAAAGTCTGAAATGGCTTGCCAATTGCCAATCCATTGGCGAACTCTGTAACCAATTTTGGAAAACCCTGGCACTACAGCAGCATCGAGTGCGCTACTGATACACGAAGAAACCGTTTTGATTTGCGTCATTCGTTCAGTGTGCCACAAACACATCAAGTCGCGTCACACCGCATCGATGTAGTTCTCATTAATTCTCTGAGTTGGCACTTTTTATGATGTGAATCTTGGCATCTTCGTGCGCAAGATTGCGGATAGCGACTGCCGAAAATTACTTGCCCGAGTTGTCGTGCAAAAAGTTCTAACTAGTTAAAAACAGTTTCTTCCAGTCTTGAATATCCTTGGTCAATCCAGCTCTGATTGCAGCGAGAACATCACCACGCATACGATTCTTGCTCGCTGAATGTGCCGCAGCATTTAGCGCAGTACTCGATTTTGCAAACTCAAGTGCCGCGGGCATCAGTTCAGCCTCAGTGGTCACGACCCGATCAACGAAGCCTGTCTCGACACCATTTTCAGGAGTAAAAGTTTCGGCGAGTAGAACCGCCCGCGAAAGTGCAGCTGGTGTAATTCGTTGACGTAAAATTTCAATCGTCGAATGCGGCATCGTCATACCAATTGCTACTTCATTAGCGAGATATTTATAGTTACCGGCTACGCCAATTCGATAGTCACAACTTTGCAAGAGAAAAACACCCATTGCAATTGCATGACCCGGACATGCGATTATTACCGGGCTCGGAAAGCTGAGCAGCCGTATTGCTAGTTCAATACCACCATTCAGCATGTCAAAAGCTGGTTGGCCACTAGCAGTGAGCGTCTTCAAATCAAATCCAGCAGACAATATTCCTGTGCGACCGGTTAACACAACTGGAAGTTTTGCTTTTTCTGCTTCATCGAGCGCCGCGTTCACGGACTGTTGCATCAATATTGACAAAGCATTTGCTTTACCGTCATCCATCGTGATGACAGCGACTCCGTCACTGACTACAAAAGTTGCGAGATTCTCCACAATTATTTAACTGCTTTTAGCAAGTTGTCGAGCGTGACACCCATAGTGCGAAGGTTGTGAGTAGCACGGTCTTCCACTCCACTGATGTCCTTGCCAAACGGTGCAAATTGTTCCCAATGAGTACCCGCAACCCACGCATGTGTCAAACGACAGCCGTTCGGCGTTGGTTCAATTTCATAAACCCAATCACATAAATGATTTTCTTTGAAATTGAGAACGAACACAAACTTCTTTGGTGCATCACAAACTTCCACACTCACCGTTGCCTGCCATGACTTGTCGCCATTCTTGTTGTTTCCTCTAAATTTTGCACCTACAGCAGCACACGTAGCGCCGTCTAGCCACTCTCCTCCCAGGTTTTCTGGTGACCACTCACCCATGCGAGGCAAGTCGGTGACCAATGCCCACACTTTTTCAGGAGATGCTGAAACTTCTCGTACTACCGCCACTTTGTAAGTCATAAGACTTAATTTAGTCGCACCAGTAATCATTTAAAAACGAGCGCAAAACTGCAAAGAATGCGTCCGGCTCGTCACGAAATACTCCGTGACCCGACTTTGCAAAGCGCTCAAATCTCACAAGGTCTTTAGGTAATGCATTCACAATCCGCTCTGCTCCAATGATCGGTGTCACTGGGTCGAGTTCGCCGTGCGCAACAAGCACGGGTTCGCGAACATCGGCGAGCTCGGTCAAGAGGTTCATCACCGGCCCTTCGTTGTGATTGAAATGCGTCAAGACATCATTGTTGTTGATGGTTCGCTTATTCAAAAAGTGATTGCCTGGTACTTGTGTATACAACGGACCACAAATTGTCACGTATTTTGCTACAACCGCAGCCATTGCCGCAGGAGTCGGAGCTTCCCAAAACTCGCGTGCAGTCGCTTCAGCTTCTGCTCCACCCAGCCGGCCAAACATTTCATACACCGCAACACGATCTTTATAAGCAGCAGTGCTCAAAAAAATATGGCCGCTTGCAAACCCAGCGTGACGTGAAGCGATTCGTTGTGCAACAAAACCACCAAAACTCAAACCCAATACGAATGGTTTTTCAATTCCCAATGCAGCACACATTTCAACCACATCGTCGGCCCAACGATTTAAGTTCCAGTTGTTTGGTGTGCTGCGATCACTTCTGCCATGCCCGCGGTGGTCGTAATACAACACCTGACATGTGTCGGTCATGGCGGAAAATGCTGGCTTGAAGCCGTTGTGATCGCCACCTGGTCCGCCATGCATCAATATCAATGTCGGTCGCTGACGCATCAGATCGCCGTCGGGCATCAGCCCAACTCCGTCTATGTCAAACCACAGCCTGGTGCCATCAACTAATTGTGCACGCATGTGCACATCTTATAAAACTTGGCTCGCTCTCGAGCCAAGAAGTACTGACAAACTAATTCTCGGAGGCAATTGAATTTGCGCTTGAGCATTGTGCTAATCCAGTGAGGGTAAAAAATTAAACTCGTCAAAGCACAATGCGTTTGCTAATCGCAAGAGCAACAGGTAAAGATTCTGGGGCACCTGAGAACTGACTGATTTCACAGTTCCATAATCCTTCTTCGACAAACCAACTGTGATTTTGAATATCGCGTGTGGCGAAGTTTTGAAACGGCGCCTCGCATTCAACCTGCACAGTTTCACCCGCACGAACTTCAATGCGTTTGAACGCAACCAGTCTTCGTTTCGGCCGCTCAATCGCTGAGTTGTTGCGACCTGCATAAATTTGTACGACTGTCGCGCCGTCGCGTGAACCGACATTGCGAACCGCACAGCGAAACTTCACCGTTTCAGAAACTTCAATTTCAACGTTTGAAAAAGAAAAGTTCGTGTAACTGCACCCATAACCAAACGGAAACATCGGTTTGTTACCGTCACGATCGAGTTTCCATTGTCCGTGCCAATAATCGTAAGTAATACTTCTGGCGTCGCGATCAAAAAATGGTAAGTGTGATTCGTCATTCGGAATCACAAACGGCAAACGCCCCGACGGATTTACTGCGCCAGACAAAATGTTGGCCAGTGCGCGACCGCCATTGCTTCCGCTGTACCAACCCATCAACACTGCCGGTACTTCGTTGATCCACTCTGACATCACAACCGCGCTACCCGCGACAATCACAACTACCGTTCTCGGTTGTACTTTTGCAACAGCGTGAATCAATTGAACATCAGCGTCTAACAAACGAAGTGATTCTCTATCGCCGCCAATTGAGAACGTGCCGTTTCGCGATTTAATCCGCAATTCATCTGGCGCATAGTGATGGTTTTCAATCATGTAGTTTTTATATTCGCTCGCTAATTCTGGATCATCTTGCCTCGGAATCAGCGCCGCCATCGAAACAGTGTCTGGCGAGTCACCAATAAATTCACCTTCTTCTTCTCTTGTGTAGCCAACAACAACAATTGCTACGTCAGACTGCTTGGCTTGCTGCACCTGAGCTTCAAGAGTGGCCTGTGATTGGTAAATGATTTCGCAATGAGAGAAGTGTTCGCTAATGCCTTGTAACGGGGTCACAACATTTGGGGCCATCACATCGCTGCTGCCGCCGTCGCCAATGTTGCGCACCCCTGCAAGGCGTCCAACGACGGCGATTTTTGAACTATTTTTCAGATTCAGGGGAAGCAAACTTGCGCCATCAACACTTTCGTTCTTTAACAACACCATCGACTTCTCGGCGACTTCTTGACTAAGAAGCACGTGCTCACTGCACAGCAAAACAGAACGATCACTGACTGGTAACTTGCCAACTCTGAACTTCAGCATTGTTGTCAAAGTGCGCGTTACTGCACTGGCTATAAGTTCTTCAGTGATGAGACCCTCTGAAAGCGCGGCAACGATTGGCGCATTTCTAATCATCCGATAAGGCATTTCAACATCAAGACCAGCGTGTAACGACTGCACACCGTCGTGCACTCCAAAAATCCAGTCTGAAATAACAAAACCCGCAAAGCCCCATTCACGGCGCAAGATATCTTCAAGTAAAACTTTGTTCTGGCTACACCATTCGCCGTTCACAGAGTTGTATGCCGTCATTATGCAGGCGACACCTTCGTCGACAATGCGTTTGAAATGAGGAAGATACACCTCGTGCAGTGCACGTTCGTCGACTTTTACATCTACGCCGAATCTTGCGTTTTCCATTGAGTTGAGTGCAAAGTGTTTCAGCGTTGCCATCACATGTCGTTGCGCGCCACGAGTAAGACTTGCGCCCATCTCGCCAACATGATGCGGGTCTTCGCCATAAGTTTCTTGTGCTCGCCCCCACGCCGGGTGACGCAATAGATTGACGCAAATGCCGCCGTAGAGGTCTGCACCAATTGCACGAAGTTCTTTGCCGATGGCATCGCCAACTCGCACTTCTAGTTCTGGGTCAAAAGTTGCGCCACGCGCCATCGAAACAGGAAACGCAGTTGCTTCGCCAACTACAAGACCGCGAGGTCCATCAGAAAAATGAAAACCAGGTATGCCGAGTCGGTCGATTTTCGCTGCCCTGAAAGGACGACTGTGATAGCCACCCGTTGTTATATCTTTTATCCCCACCCAAAACGGAACACCACCGTCTAAACAATGAATCTTTTCGTCAAGCGTCATTAACGCAACAAGTTCAGCGGCGGCTAATTCGGGCTCAGTTCCATTTTTGATTTTTTCAAGTGCAAGTTCATACGCAGTGGCCACGTGACGAGACTAGGCGAAAATATATTCTGCCAATACTTTTTGGTGACTTATGTAATGCGCGTACTAGAAATCGCGCGCGATCACTGGTTGCTGATGCCCGCTCGTTCGTCAAATAACTAAATGATTTTTCGCAACCAACAAAATAAAAGTCGATTAATAATTAACCAAACGCCCGCACCGGGCGAAATACCATTCCACCCCAACTCTTGCCATTGTTTGTTAACAACCCGCCAAAAGGCAGGACCCACACTGACTCACCGTTTGCCTCTGATGAACTCCAGTAAGTGTTACCTACAAAACCGGTTCGTAGTGTTCCACCAGTACAAGTGGATTCGGCGCCGGCTGCCTGTCCCGTATTGCGGGCGTACTTGCACAGTTCATTTAACTCGTCTCTGGACGGCAGATGCCAGTCGCTTTTGGTGTTGTTGGTAAAGTCCCAGGCTGCAGTGATCGCACGCCCAGCCGTGTTGCCTCCGCCAGCCTGTCCGACGGCGGCCTGCGTGTTGCCGTAACCACTGCCAACCGCGACGCCCTGCGCGGTCGCACCTATCAAAGTGGTATTCCCCGACCAAGAGCATATCGGGTCAGTTTCGGTACCTGCCGTGGTACACGCGTCATCAACGGTGGTGTTGGCACCCCAGCCATTCGGGGCGGCCTCGAGATATTTGCATGCGGCACCACAGTCTGAACCTGTTGATGTGAAGGTGCCACCGGATGCTTGAACGTAGAACACGATGCCGCCACCTGGGCCTGTGTCGCCGACAACACATGTGCCACCTGCTGCGCATGTGACCGCTGGTGTTACCGAGTTTGATGCGGCTGATGCAGCTGATGTACCAGCAGAGTTAGTTGCTGTGACGGTGAACGTGTAGGCGGTGCCGGTTGTTAAACCTGTAACTGTGATCGTGCTACTACAGGTTGCCGAAGTTAATGTGCCGGTTCTGCTACCCGGATTCGATGTTGCCGTATATGTAGTGATTGTCGCCGAACCATTGGATGCTGGTGTGGTGCATGCAACTGTTACCGATGTTGCACTTGCAATTGTTGCTGTGCCAATTGTTGGTGCACCAGGCACTGTTGCTGGTGTTACCGAAGCTGACGCGCTCGACAAACCAGATGTGCCTGCAGAGTTTGTTGCTGTTGTCTTAAACGTATATGCCGTGCCGTTTGTTAACCCAGTAACAACACACGACCCTGACGCACCTGTGACTGTGCAACCAGTTGAATATGTGGCACCATCAGTTGATTTAGTGATCGTGTAGCTAGTTGGTGTGCCACCAGAACCAGCAGTAACAGAAACCGTGACTTGAGTGTTACCCACAACACCTGTCGGTGTGGCAGGAGTACCGGGGATAACAGGTGCGACAGTTGTTGCTGACACTGCAGTAGTTGTAGTTGCCGGTGCTGTTGTAGTTGGTGCTATTGAAGCAGCAGCCGAGCAACCACCCGCACGAGCATTACTATCGCTACCCCAATACCAAGGAATCCCTGAACCATCAGGACAAGTGCCACCAAAATAACCGGCAAACGAACCGGCCGCACGAGCCACAGTTGTCGTCGTTGAAGTACTAGTTGTAGTTGTTGCGGTTGGCACCGTAGTAGCGATAGTTGTAGTGGTAGTAGTGGTAGTTGTTGCTGAAGAAGTATTTGTCGCCGGGCTCGTTGTCACAGTTTTTGCAGAGCTAGTACCAGTGGCAGTACCACTCTTAGTTGGGATCAAGCTGATAATTTCGCCCACACCTTTTTTGACAGCATTGTCAACATTTGTAGACACACCCTGACTTTTCAACACCCAA
>Ga0164294_10006409_pt1 | contig 10075 bp, 1 predicted proteins | sample GEODES005metaG_FD_111479 | JGI IMG/M metagenome (GOLD analysis project Ga0164294, IMG submission 111479) | Oligotrophic lake water microbial communities from Sparkling Lake, Wisconsin, USA - GEODES005 metaG | ecosystem: Environmental > Aquatic > Freshwater > Lake | place: USA: Sparkling Lake...
CAGACGCCGAGCGCATCGTATCGTCCGCGCTGGCTAACTTCTCTTCGACGGCTGCGAAGGGTGTCAACGTCGTGACAGCTCTCGCGGGCTCGATCCCGGGCGGCGCCCCTGTCAACGGTTCGAGCTCGGGTCTTCAGGTGTTCGCAGAAATCGCTGGCGCGCGTCGCTGCTCTGGTTGCCACGATCTGCTCGACCCTTGGGCGTTTGTCGAGCCGAGCCACCCCGACGGTGTTTACGCCCGCGGCATGAAAACCTTGGAAGACCTCATGTATATCGTGATGCAACGGCAGGCGTCGGCGCTCGCGCGCAAGCCACTGCCTGGCGCTCGTGCGCGTGGGGAGCGCGACGAGACCGCGGCCTCTATTGGTGCGGGCATACCTCCCACTGCCGCGTCCCCGCCGCCGCCGCCTCCGCCAGACCTACTGCCTGGTGAGCTTGTCGCCGCAGCCGCCGTTGCCGCTTCCGTCGCCTCCCCGAGCGGCAACACGCGGCCAGTATGCCTCAAATACATGTCCCACGACGGCTGCCATGGATCCTGTAAGCGAGCCCACGTACCGCCACCTGCTCCCCTACCCGACATCCTGGAGCTCGTGCTGGCACGTCACGGCGGGTCTAACGCAGGCCCCGTTATTCCGCCGGCGTCCCGTGGCCCCGCCGTTGAACGCCTGCGCTCCAAGCTTACGCCGGCTTCGCGCACCGCCGTCTCGACGGCAGCCGGAAGCACGCGCGGTCGCGGGCACGCTACCTCCGCCGGTTTCGACGTTCCTTCAGTGGTTTCAGCCACCTCACCGAGTGCCTCGCCGGCCGCTCCGGCACCGGCGGCTGGCCCTGGTCTCTCTCACGCGGCAACGGCCCCTCCGACCGACCTCCACGGCGCCGCGGGAAGCTCCCACGTGTTGGAACAGCCGCTTGCCGCGACCTTCGAAGCGCCGCCCCGGCGAGAGCAGCCAGCGGCACGGTTCGTCGCCGTTACCAACGTGCCCGATTCGCCCAGGAAATTAGCGATGCGGCAGGTCCGCGCCCACCTGATCGCCTCGGTGGCGGGCTTCACCCGTCTTCACGACGACTTACAGGCGTATGGTACCCACCTCATCGCGACATGGTTGGCTGGGGCGGAACCCACAGCAGCAAATGTGTCAGGCCTGCTCGGTAGAGTTGCTTCCCAATTCGGTAGCTCCAGTCACCCCGGAGCTAAGGCGGCCGCCCTGCTCCTGCAGCCCGGGCGTTCCACTTCCACCGCCGGTCGGGACCTTCTGCGCGCCACGGACAAAGCGACGGTTTTTCCTCGTCCACCGGCGCCCAATCCAGGCGAGCCCCCGACTGAGGGTGTCGTGCAGCTCCTCGGGGAGACCTTCCGCTCTCACGACTTCGGTGACGTGATTGGGGTTACGCCGGACGGCCGCGCGGCTGGCAATCAGTGCGTTCTCGTCGCCCTTGCCGCAATTCTAGGGGTCGACAAACATGCTTTCGCAGCCCGCATGCGCGCCGAAGCTAGCCTGGTCTTCGGCCCTCTCGCGCCGCTTTCCGTCCCAACGATGCTTTCGATGGACGAGCTACAGTGTCTTCAGCACGCTCACGATTTGACGCGCCCGGCTGGCTACGGGCCCGGTATTGACGCGCTCTGCGTTCTGTATTTCGGGGCTGAGATGTTCGCCCAGCGGCGGCTCTACATTCTCACACTGAACGGCACCGGCGCGCCTATTGACGCGTACTGCATCGAACCGCCCGGGTTCTGCGAGGCGCGCGGCCAGGGTAGTTCGCTGCTCCTGCTCATCGGGGGCCACGCTTACGTCGGCCAGTTCCCGCCGCGCTTCGGGCGGCACGCGCCCGCCGCGAACGGTGCGCCGGCGCCGATCAATCACGCCGCGGCGAAGGCTTTCGAGCGCACCCTCGTCGCGAACGGCGTCACGTTGCGCCGCTTGCACCCTCCCAGCGCCGATGAGCTGGCCGTTGCTCCCAAGGTCATCGACGCCAGTACGCTTGACATGTGCGATTGCTGCGGCTACCCGCTCCGCCTATGGGGCACGCGAGCAGGCCGCGTTCCGATTCCCATCCTGCCTACTACGCCCCCGCGCCTCGCGGAATTTGGCCAAACGTGGTGTACTTATGGGGGCCTGTCTTCGCCACTGCTCCGACACTGCGCTAAAGACCTCGGCAAGATCCGGCGCGAGGTAGCCGGTCTCTCGGACGACGACATCTGCTCGTATCCGTTCCCTCCAGCGGTCGCCGACCTCGCCCGCACGATCCAGGCCGCAGCCGGTACCGCTCTTAAATCCATCAGCAAAGCGAGCGTCAAGTCCGACGACCGTGCCGCCTTGGATTCCTTATCGTCTGCCTTGTGCGCCGCTATGTCCGATGGGGACGAGCTCGTGGCACTCGCTGGCAGCGTGCCCCTTGCGATCGCCGCCTTGCGCCAGGCTCGTTTTGAGCGCGGCGAGCGCACGCTGGACCCCTCGCGCCTCCTCGCAAACTCACACATGTTCCCCCGTTCGACCTTCGGGCTGCTGTGCGACTTGGCCATCTATGGCGCACCGCTTTTGCAGATTTCGCGCTTCCCGCCCGGGGCACGGCAACCGGCCCCCTCTGCTGAGGTCGTGGCCGGCCAGATCGGACGCGACGCGTTGGCGGAGGTCGCGGCCGGCCTGAGCATCATCGTGTCAGCCGGCAAATCGGACCCTCACCTCGCCGCCGCCGATGTCGTCTACAACCGAGTCGCCGCCGTGCCGAAGAAGCCTGACGGCTCGGGCGGCCCCCCGGCATACCGGACGATCACAAATGCACGCCCATTCAACACGCTGAATGCAGCCGACGACGCCGCTCGGCGAGGTCGAGGCATTCTTATCACCCAGCCGCCCTCGGCTTGCCCTTCTTTCGCCGACGTCGCGCGTTGCGTCGTGCATTACAGCGCGCGTTACCCCGGACTCGCTGTCATGATATCCGTTCAAGATGGCAAGTCCGCATACAAGTGCTTCAATCTGCCCGTCGGTGACGCCTGCAGCCAAGCCATGCAACTGCCGACTCGTAACCTCTCCTTGCGTGGCGCCGTCCCAGTCCTCGTCTGCGCGTCCGGCGTATTCGGCGCCCAGTTCGCGAGCGGTTGGTACGGCGTCGGCGCCCACGCTGTTGCCGACGCGGTTAGCAGCTCGAGCCCGCAGGAGCCTTTCCTAGACGGCACCGGAAACGCGGTGGGGCAGATCCACGTCGACGATCACGTTCACATCGGTGTCGACTTGGGCGACAATCTCCCACACGCGAAGGCGGCGTACGAGCAGGTTCACGCTGTTGTCTTCGGGGAGGGAAAACTCAACGCCGACAAGGGCGACGGCACCTTCACGTCCAAGGCGAAGTTCTGGGGCCGCGTGGTCGACCTAAGCGGCCTGGAAGGTGCCCCTAGCGTCGAGGCCGGGCTCGCTGCGTGCTCTCTCGGGACGGACGCCGTAAAATACGTGGCCCTCGCCGAAGCGCTCGACTCCCCGGCCTTCAAACTCCTCGAGCGACGTCGCGTCTCGCTAACTGAGCACGAGCACGTCAAGGGCCTGGTCCAGTGGCTTTCGGGAACCAGTATGGTGATGCGCACGACACTGGGGGCGCTTCACGAGATGTCGTCCTCCACCCACGCTCTGTACGTCTCGCCAATCGGCACGGCGGCGGCGGTTGACCTCAAATGGAGTCGTTACGCGCACGTCCTCGCCATATTGCGCGCTGCGGCATCTTCGCCGGAGCACTGCACCGTAGGCTTGCTCTCGCCTCTTCTGGGTTGCTTGACCGTTTCAGAGCAAGTCGCCTTTGGGCGGGAACTTTCGTGGCTTGCGTCCGACGGGTGCCTCGTTCGTGAAGACGCGCCCTCCGCGCTCGGCGAAGCGGCGTCATCTAAGGGGGAAGGCTCCCTCGCCCGCGAGAGTGCCGGGTTTTCTTTCGCCGACCATGGGCTAAAGATTTGGGCCGCCCACGACGCCGTACCGTTCATGGACGCCCTCCGAGCCCGCGTCGGCGACGATTTGCCGACGATCATATATATCATCGAACTCCTAGGACTCACTTGCGCGGCGTACAAGCTCGCGGAAGATTGGCGCGGAAAGCTCAAGGCCTACGCCATCGACAATTCGCCGGCGTACTACGGGCTTCAGAAGTTTTATTCGAGGCATCCGTTCGCCGGGTTCTGCTACCAAGTTATCGCGAAGGCGCTCGCGCGAGTCGGCTGTGACCTCTATCCGTTCTGGGTGGCTACAGACAATAATCCCTTTGCTGATATGGGTTCGCGCGATGTACTAACCCTCTCACCGGTGGAGCTGGAGTCGCGTGTCGTCGAGTTCTATCCCGGTTACCGGCGCATTGACTTCAGCCCGGTGATACGCGAGATTTTGTTCGAGGGCTTCGGTTCCGTGCCGACCGTTGTCGCCGGAGGGCTTCGTCAACCTGTCTCGGACCAAAGAGTAGCCTCGGGTTTGACCTTCTTCGAGGCTTTTCCAGGGCCTCTCGCCACGGGGTCGGTTGCGGCGATCGGTCTTGGATTCGCTTGTGTCGGGTTCTACGAGCCGTGTCCGGATCATCGGGCCGCCGCGCTGAGTCGCCTCGGTGTTTCTGGACCTAGCGAGACCGCAGCCATCGGATCTACCCGAGCTCACCTTGTGGCGCGGCTACCGCCTAGCATCGATTGCCTCCTTGTGGCTGGGGTGCCACGCTCCGCATCGGAAGGAACGGGGTTCTTCGGGGGAGGCTTGCTGCAGCTCATCGACCGAATGTGCCCGCGCATTCTGGTCATTGAGCTCCGCGCCGGTCAGCTCCCAGCCGGTGGACAAGAATTGTCCTCTCTAGACGAAGAACTCGCGCGCCGCGGGCTGCTGCGGTCCGTGCCCGTGGGCGTGCTGTCCGGTGGAGAACAAGAAGTCGAGACAATTCATTTCGCAACCGACTTGGGTGGCGCCCACACAGGAATCCGTTGTTTGTTGCAGTACGAGCGCGAGGGCGTGACGGCCGTCCTCCCGGACCTACTCCCACCCCGCGGCTGGCAAGCGCCGATCGTCCTACAGGACGTGCTGGAACCTTACCACTTGTTGCCACTTGGCTGTGGGCTGCCGCCTGGGCACTTTAAACCTTCGCCGAGCAAGCCTCGCCTTGGCGTCCCGATTTCGGCCGGATCGTACACGTTACCTGGAGGTCCAGCCGAAGGCGCGACGCGCGGAGACCGCGTGAAGCTGCATGGCCGTATGGGCTTCTGGGTTGTCCAACGCGTCCTGGCGAACGGCCTTGTTACCGCCCAAGCTGAAGAGAGTTCGGACGGCCCCGGTCGGACGGAGTCAGGCAAGGTCGCTGAGCGGCTCCCAAGGAAGATTCCCGTCTTCAACGTGGCGGGACCAGCCCTTGCCCCTCATACTTGGGGGCACTACCCGGAAGGCCCGTCTAGGACGCTTATCCTTGACGCGCGCGGACCCACACCGATGGTACGGTGTCTAACGGCACGCGAGGCTTTCCGCCTCCAAGGGCATGCAGACGCGGCGTACGAGCACGTGGCCACCTCTGTCACCGGGTTGTGGCGTCAGACGGCCGTCGCTGCGGCGTCGCTTTCTGGGTTGGTAGCGGAGGCGGTCTTACGTCGCGTGACCGAGCGCTTGAGGTTCGCGACCGGCCTTTCTAACCTCCAGGGACACCCTACTGGCTCGGGCCCGTCTGGCGACCCCGACGAGTCGGTGGCTGGGGACAGTTTTTATGCGCCGACGAGGGCACGCGGCGGGGAGAGGCATGCCGGGAGGCCCCGTGGGCTCCTGTCGCGAGAAGGAATTCGGTCCGACGTGGCTGCGCTCGTGGCTGGTAGCATTTCCTCCGGGACTACCTCGACGTATGCCTCGCAAGTTCACCATTGGTGGCGCTGGCGAGTCGGGTGCGGAGCGCCGCCGTACCTTGAAGGTTCGGACCCTGTGGCGGATCAGGAGTCCCTGGTTCAATTCGTGGCGTACGTCGGAGTCAAGATGCGTTATCGCCACGCTTCGGTTCGCGTGATGTTGTACGCGGTCCGCTATCACCACATAGTGGGCAGGCGCCCGGACCCTTTGGTTGATACCCCTCTACTCAGGATCGTTATGGTGGGCCTGAAGCGGCTCCAAGGCGGACGCCGACAGAAGGTCCCCGTTACTGTCCACATAATGCGGCAGTGCGCGCAAGGTCTGGACCTCGACGACTGGGACGATCTTATCTTGCTACTCGGCATCTCACTGATGTTTGTTTTCTTGCTGCGAAGTCGCGAGGCCCTACGCAAGGGAGCCCACCCCGACGCTGAGCAGTGCATGAGGGTTCGATCGCTTATGCTTGCGCGTGACGGTGTTCCAGTCGCCGGGGCGCCGGACGATGCTGATGAGCTGATCCTCCACATCCCGAAGAGCAAAGCTGATCAGGAAGGGCTCGGGTTCATAGCCAACGCCTTCGAGACGGCTGGCGACCCGTTGTGCCCCGTCGCATTGCTGAAGCGAGCTCGCTTGATGAAGCCGCAGCACTTTGCGCAGCCCGATAACTTTCTTCTCGTGCGCTCCGACGGCCGCGTCCTCTCGCGTGACGCCGTGGTTGATGCCTTGCGTCCAGCCGCATCTGCGCTCGGAGTACCCCCCGAGAGCCTTTCAGTCATATCGCTCCGCGCCGGCGGTGCCTCCGCGATGTGGGACGCCGGTTTCAGCGTCGACGAGATCAAGAGGCGCGGCCGCTGGGCGTCGGAGTGTTGGCGCATTTACACCTGGGAGGGGCGCGAAAGGGCACGCAGCGTGGCGGCACGCATGTTCGCTTCGTCGGTCTCGGTTCTCGGCGCTGTGGCTCGTTTCGCTCGGGAATGATTTCAAGTATACCTCAAGGTGCTGATGATGGCGCGGGGATAATCAGCGCGCTCGTCGTAATGAGCGCGTGCGCGGCGCCAGCAGACCGTTTCTGCTACCGTCCTGGCTTTATCCCTTAGTCAAATTCGGCCAAGTGGCGTTTAGGGGCTTAGTCGCATAATTGAACTTTCGAGGCCAGTATGGCCTCGAAAGATCCGTTATGTGGCAACGCTTCTTTCGCTGTTTTGTATATGTTTCTCGGTTTCTATGGTTGGGCGTTGATTTATACCGCCGTGGATTTGTGGTTGTCTTCGCGGAACTCGCTGCAGTCGCCGGTTGTCTTCGAGCGCTGTTAGATCGAGGTCGCTTCATACGTCGCTGAACGGACTGGCTTGCAAGGGGCGCGCTTCTTTCGCCGTCGTCTTCTCCCTCCGTTCCTTCGTGTGTCCCTCGCGTCGCAGGCGTGAAAGCGGTCTCAAGTTCCGGCTTCAATTCGTGTTTCGCAGCAAGTCTTCGACTTGTTCCTCTACGAGGCCTTCGGCGCTTCACAATTAGTCACGAACCCGCTGATCTTCGATCCTCCCGCTGACAGTTTTCCTCGAGCGTGTTGAACCTTGAGCCGGAGCAATTAGCCCGGCGCAGATCCCGTCAGACTTCCCGCTTCCTCTTGGCGTTGTTTTTCTTTCATTTCTGGGCAGTCATGGCTGACGTTGCTAAAGTTGACGTTCCCGCCGATATCGCTTGCATGAAAGTCGCAGATCTCCGCCGTATTCTCGCAGTTGTCGGAATTTCCTTCCCAGCTGGGGCTTCGAAGCTTACTCTACAACAGACCCTTGCAGCGGCTCGGGCAGCTGGTGGCGCAGTTCGCTCGAACCCGCCAGTAGCTACTTCGAAGGCATCTGAAACTGAGGCAATCCCTCGGGCCACTCCACGCGCTCCGCTCCGCGTCGACGAAGCGCTCTCTCCCCCGCTCGCCCCATCCCCGACCAACGCGTCCGAGGGCCGCCCCGAGGGAAGGCCGGCGCAGCAACGCTCGCGCAGGACGGCTGCTAGCCCGATCCGTCGTAGCCCTGAATCCGCAGCTCCTCCGCGCCCTCCGATCAGCAGCCAGAATCTGCTGCGTGTTCTCCGTCGGGAGGACGAAGTCGCCGACGCCCTACGCCTCGCCGACCTTCGTGCGGATCCGGCCCGCGCCTTACTTGCTGCCGGCGTTGCCGCGGTCGGCACGCCGATTGGTTCTGAGCTGGAAGCCGAGGCAGACGTCGCCCGCCGTGGCGGCTCGACCCCTTGTCTTGTCCCCAGGGAGGCGGCGGGGATTCGTTCGCCCGCACCCTCACTCCCACCGGGCGGCGACCCCGGCACTTTGGGAGACGTGAATCGCGACGCTCCCGACGCGCCGTCCTCGACAGGGGTGGCTAACGCACCTGCTGAAGGCGGCCCCGACAGGCGACCCGCCAGGACGCGTACTCGGCTCTCCGTAGCATCGCCCGCCGGGCTCGCCCTAGCCCCGCAGCCGGCGAGCGTGCACGGCATGCTCGGCGGGAATGTACCGCCGTCGGCCACGCGCGCCGTGCCCGGCGGGGACATACCACCGCCCGAAGCCAGCCCACGAGGGGGCTGGTCGGACCCCGTTACCGCCTCGCCGCGCTCTCTGGTTGTGCCGACCGAGACTGTCGCTGCCGTAGGCGGCGATCGCGCCGATATCGGACCTCCGCCGCCATCGCATCGGGTCGCTACCGATCCAAGCAGCCAGGTCGAAGGTCTCTCAAGGGGGGGCATCCCCAAGGCCAACGGCGGTACCCGCCTCATCGAGGGCGCGCCCGCGCCTTTGCCGGACGAGCCTGCCGCCTGGAGCGCCCCCGACGAGAGTTGGCCCATCCGCGGCGCGCCCCACGATCGTTTCTCGCGGGCCGTCGCAGCCTTGCGTTCTAACGTTACGACCCATCTGCCGGATTCAGCACACGCGTTCCGCCGCCCGGAGGAGGCGGCATCTGGCGCTATCTCGCAGCCCGAATCGGCCCACGGGTTACACCGTACCGCCGCTGAAGTGAGTGGAGGGGGCGGGGCGGTCCGTCGTACCGGGCGCGACCTGCTAGGGCTTGGCCGGACGCCGGGGAACGGCGCGCGGATGCCACTCGGCGCGCCGTACGCGCCCCAGTCAGGCACAAACCAACCGGCAGGGCGCGTGCACCCTCCCGCCCTGTCGGCACCCAGTCGCGTGCAGCCAGCTGCCGTTCCTCCGCTCGGCCCACCGCTGGCTTCACCCGCCCCGGCTTGGTTGCGGTCCTTACGCCCGGCCGAGGCGGCTGCGATGCTCGGAGGTGCTGCGGCGGCCCTTGAATCGCTCGGTCTTAATCAGACCGAAGCAGCGGCCGCGCAGATGGTTGAAGCGTTTGGTTTGTCGCGGATCCACGCTTATGCGTTGCTGGCTCACGTCTCGAGCGATCGCGCGCCGGCCCGTCGCCTCGCTGCGCCCCTCCCCCCGGGCGGCGACACTTACGCCTCAACCATTGCCAGAGCTCCGCCTAGTGACGAGCCCACCCTTCGCGACGACGAGGCTCCTCCCGACCGGACTCCGGTTGAGGAGCTGGTGCGGCAGTCGCAGCAACAAACTAAGGCTATCAACGTCCTGTCATCCTCGCTGCTCGAGCAGGCAGACCGTGCCGAGAGTCGCCAAGAAGGCCCATCCTCCGACGGGCAGGGTACGCTCCGCTGGGCGTTTGCCCAGGGCCTCTCGGAAGCCGATCCTGCATCCGGCATTACAGCATCCAAAGGCGCAGTTCAAGCTCTGACCCTGTTGCTCGGGGAGAGTGACCGCAACGTGAATGACTTCGGCCTACGTTTCTTCGTAGGCCATGCGCTGATCACCGCCGTTACTCGCGTGCAGCTCGGCAACGTTCCGATTCACTTGTTTGCGTCGGTCCCGATCGACGAGCTGCTCCGCACCGCTTCTCCGCTGGCGGCTCCGGCCCCGAAGGGCGGTGGGTCGTTCCCTACGGGGCGGCCGATGACGGACGAGTCCGATTTCCGAGACTGCATCGCCAACCTCGCTCACTTCATGTGCTTCGTCTACTGCACAGCGGCGGGTGCGGCGTTTGCAGGGCTGGGTGCCAAGCTGCTTGAGACGTTGCGCTTGAACGAGTGGTTCACCTTGGCAGACGCCGAGCGCATCGTATCGTCCGCGCTGGCTAACTTCTCTTCGACGGCTGCGAAGGGTGTCAACGTCGTGACAGCTCTCGCGGGCTCGATCCCGGGCGGCGCCCCTGTCAACGGTTCGA
>Ga0164294_10006412_pt1 | contig 10073 bp, 8 predicted proteins | sample GEODES005metaG_FD_111479 | JGI IMG/M metagenome (GOLD analysis project Ga0164294, IMG submission 111479) | Oligotrophic lake water microbial communities from Sparkling Lake, Wisconsin, USA - GEODES005 metaG | ecosystem: Environmental > Aquatic > Freshwater > Lake | place: USA: Sparkling Lake...
CAGCCCGGCCAGCTCGCGCACATGCACCTCGACGCTGCGCCCCAGGGCGTCCAGGTTGTAGCCGCCTTCCAAGCACGAGACGATGCGCCCGCTGGCATGGCGATGGGCCACCGCCTTGATTTGGCGCGTGATCCAGCGGTAATCGTCCTCCACCAGTCCGAGCTGACCTAGGTCGTCCTCGCGGTGCGCGTCAAACCCAGCGCTGACAAATAGCATCTGCGGCGCGAAGGTATCCAGACGCGGCAGCCAGTGGGCCTCAATCAGCGCGCGTATGGCCTGGCCCTTGGTGTAGGCAGCCACCGGGAGGTTCAGCACATTGGCTGCGCCCGAGTTGCTGCCGCCGTGCGGATAGAAAGGGTGCTGGTAGAAGCCCACCATCAGGATGCGGGTGTCGCCCGCCACAATGTCCTCGGTCCCGTTGCCGTGGTGCACATCAAAGTCGATGATGGCCACGCGCTCCAGCCCGTGGTGCTCCAGCGCGTATTTGGCTGCCAGCGCCACGTTGTTGACCAGGCAAAAACCCATCGCCCGGTCGTGGCAGGCATGGTGGCCGGGCGGGCGCACCGCGCAAAACGCGTTTTCTGCCTCGCCCTGTAGCACCGCATCGGTGGCCGCCAGCGCGGCTCCGGCGGCGCGGCGTACGGCGTCCCATGTGCGCGGGTTCATGGCAGTGTCGGGGTCCAGGTAACTTAAAGCCCCGCGGTCTTCCCCCGAAGCTGCGACCAGACGGGTGTGGTGCAGCAGCAGGTTTTCCAGGTGCGTACGGGTATGGGCCAGTGCCATTTGCTCGGTGGTGGCCAATGGCGGCTCATGCCATGCCAGGGCGTCCATCAGGCCACTGGCGTGCAGGCGGTCGTTGATGGCGTCCAACCGTTCCGGACACTCGGGGTGACCCGGCCCCATGTCGTGGGCCAGGCAGTCAGGGTGGGAGAAGTAGGCAGTGGTGGTCACAACAATGGGCCTTTCAGCGGCGCGACAAGCGGGCATGCACATTGTCCACTAGCGCCCCTTGCGCAGGCCCTGCATGTGCCCGCCTATGATCGACCCATGCAATTGGATGCCCTATTTGGTTTGGCCGCCCTGGCTGCGTTCCTGGTCGGTTCTTCCAAAGGCGGGCTGCCAGCGGTGGGCATGCTGGCGGTGCCGGTGCTCTCGCTGAGCATGTCGCCGGTGCTGGCGGCAGGTTTGCTGCTGCCCATTTTTGTGGTGTCTGATGTTGCCGGTTTGTGGTTGTACCGCCGCGACTACAGCGCCGCCAACGTGCGGATTCTGGTGCCAGCCGGTATTGCTGGCGTGCTGGTGGGTTGGCTGACCGCTTCGTGGGTTTCGGACCGTGCCATCACTTTGCTGATTGCGCTGGTGGGCCTGGGCTTTTGCCTGAACTTGTGGCTGCGCAAGAACCGCGATGCCCCTGCGCTGCCGCCCCAGCGTGCCAAGGGTTGGTTCTGGGGTACGGTGGCGGGGTTTACCAGTTTCATTTCGCATGCAGGCGCGCCGCCGTTTCAGGTTTACATGCTGCCCCAGCAGCTACCCAAAGCCGAATTTGCCGGCACCGCCACCATCGTGTTTGCGGTCATCAACGCCGCCAAAATCATCCCCTATCAAAACCTGCGTCCCTATTCCGTGGAAGGCTTGTCCTACGCCGCCGCGTTGGTGCCTTTTGCTCTGGCCGGGGCGCTGTCTGGTGCTTACCTGACCCGCAGGGTCTCGCAGCTGTGGTTTTATCGGCTGGTACAGGTCAGCTTATTTGGCGTTTCGATCAAATTGCTGGTGGATGCGATCAGGGGCTGACCCATTCAAAAGTTCAGCAAAATTGCTCTGCCAAGTTTCTCCATATCCAGTTGTTTGAGGACCCCGGTGACCGCTTCTTGGACTTGCGCGTTGTCCATCAACTCTTTCATGGCGACTTGTCCCAAGAATTCAAAACTCTTGCGGATCGCGTCCTGATCTTCATACCGAATCACATTCGCAAATTGCGCGCTGCAGTTTTCGCCCAGCAGTCTTTCGACATAGCGTGCGAAATCTTTGTCGATCTGCACGGCTTTGGCGTTGGGTATCACCGCCAGGTCCTTGACTTCGGGATGTGCCAGCAAGGCTTTCGACAGCCAGCGCACCAAAACGATGTTGTCCCGCTTGGACGTGGATTCGACCAAGCACCTCTTCAAATCGTCGCCGTAAGGCCCGGCCCAGCAGGAAGCTGAAATGAGCATGGAAGCGATGCATAGGGTGATATTTCTCATAATGGCGATGGCGTAAGTCGATAGGTTGAGCGAACCATCCATTTATATGCGGTCAAGCTGGAATGCGCAAATCCTGGGGTAGACCAAATCCCGCTGGTACGATGGGCCAAATTCCAAGCCCAGGAGCCCAGACCATGCGCAGCGTGATGACCTTGTTGATAGCGCTTCTGCTTACAGGATGCGGCTCGAGTATCGAAAAGAAGTTTGACCAAGGTCAGTTTCAGCTAACCGATTCGCCGGTGAAAGAAAGAGTTTCGGGTAACGCTCTGGTACTTTCAACAGTCATCACCATAGAAGAAAAGCCCATGCTGGCGGAGACTACGTCCCTTGAATGCAATGCGACCGTGGGCCAAATATGGCTAGGCGGGATGGGGGGCCTCTCCGCTGGTAACGTCTTCAAGGGTGGTACGCGGCAAATGGACAAGCTCTTCGCGCGCCTGTGTGAAAAGAATCCTGGCGTTGCGAAGGGTTCACCGTGAAAGCAGTAACTTTGTTGGTTCCAGATGAAAACGCCCTTATGGAATCCCCAAAAGCTTATGCCCGGGTTTTTATAGTTTCATTGATGTTTTGTTTGCTAAGCGGCTGCGCCTCGCAGTTACAGCAAAGTCAACTGGGCCTTGATTATGTTGAGGTCCGACAGTTTTTTACCAACACATCGTTATCAGACGCTGACTCCGTTGCGCAACTGTCTTGCGCAAACCGGAATAAGTCGGCTAAATATGTGAGTTTCGAGCGGGGCGGCCCTAATTTGATTGATGTCGAAAGATTAGGCTCATTCGAATACGGGCGGGGTGGTAGGTACCACATCTATACCTACCAGTGCGTTACGCCTTACTGATCTTTGTCGTAGCAATACCAAACCATAGAAAATTGCACTCCCCACTGCGAATAGCAGGCATTGAACAACTTTTTATTGAAGTCTGCTTTCTTTGATGCCAAGACCAACTCTTCAAATCCGTCGATTTCTTTTTGGATGGTATACGCAACCATTTGGTCATCGCGCGATCCCTTTTTCGTCCACGACTTGATGGCGAAATCTACGACATCTTGTATCCAGGGTTCATTTTTGAATTCTTCAATCAGTCGGAGTGCTTCGTCGTAACCCTCTTTCTTGTTGTTTACACAATAGTTAAACATATCCCGGTCCAACACCCCTTTCTTGGTCCACTCAGCCTCGCAGGCTATTTTGTACTGGCCGCTCTCCATCGAAGGAAAGGTCGCTGCGGAAGCAAAAAGTGGGAGCAACCCGAAAAGTGTGCCAATCAGCTGCTTGCGCATAACTATCTCCTAGTGAAAAATTTATCGGGGTAAAAAAAGTATGGAATCGCGAATCGCGTGGCGACCCAGCGCTGTGCTAAGTATGCACTTGCTCAGTGCAAGTCCCAGCACAATGGAGTTCGTGAACGCGGGGAGAAGACGCATCATCGCTTCCTGAAAACAGTGTCGACAAGGTGTCAAACTTGGGATTCGTTATCCCGGCACATGTACCGAGGCCTCAAGTTGTAGCAGCCGCGCCGGAGCTTTAGGAATGAAAGCCGCGCGCGGATGTGTACCTGTCTCTCGGTGTGGGCTGTCATCGCCAATGCATTGGGTTAACTTCCACAGTTATTGGGTAGAATTTCGATCGACGCTTTTCATCGTTGGGGTAAGAATTTGCGTTAGCGTGAATAGAAATAGTCGCGTTTATTTCTTAGCCTGAAATCAATAATTTAACTTGAGGTACTCTATGAAGAAAACTTTGTTACTTGTGATAATGGCTTTTAGCTCAGAAATTTTCGCGCAACAGTCTAAATTATCTGATTGTTCCGGCGCTTGGAGTAACAGTTCTTGGAGTAACTGTGTCGGTATTCTAAGTTTTGGGGTGGAAAAAAAATATATTGGTGAGTTCAAAGATGAATACCCGCACGGGTCGGGTAAATTCTTTTACTCTGATGGTAGATTATATAAGGGTGATATTCACAAAGGAAAATGGCAGGGCAGAGGAGAAGTGCATTATGCTAATGGGGATAAGTATCTTGGTGAAGTATTTGACGACACATTAGACGGGGAAGGAAAATACTATTTTTCCTCCGGGCAAAGATATGAAGGCTCTTTCAAGAACGGGAATTTTGATGGTCAGGGTACTATGTTTTATGCTGACGGCAGCAAGTACGTAGGTTCATGGAAAGACGACAAAAGAAACGGTAAAGGCATTGAGTACAACTCAAAGGGACGTGTCGAATTCAATGGAATTTTTGAAGACGATGTGAGACAGTGAGCTAATGCATTGATTCGCTGCGGAACCCGTAGCTAGAATTCTGGGCTGAGGGTATGCCGATGGGGAAAATGCAAAAACTGACTTTTCCCTATTGGCAAATTGGCGGAGAGAGTGGGATTCGAACCCACGGTACCTTGCGGTACGCCTGATTTCGAGTCAGGTACATTCGACCACTCTGCCATCTCTCCGCAATAGGGCCGCTCGTGCGAGGGGCGATTCTAGCAGTCGGGTCTGCTTCAAAAGCCCGGCTTTGGGGGCTTTAATAATGGGGTGGCGTGATGACCCAGAGCACGCGTACTGCGCTTGTGCCGGGGTTGGCGCAGCGGTGGACTTCGGTGCTTTTGAACGAGAAGCTGTCGCCCTCGTTGAGCCGGAAATGGCGGCCCGTGACCCATAAATCCAGCGTCCCGCTAAGTACATAGCCCGCTTCGGCACCATCGTGAAAATAGTCTTCGCTGTCCGCGCCCGGTTCAATCGTGCTGAGCAGCATTTCCAGCGGGCCACTGAGGTTGGGCGACAAGAGTTCCTCCTGAATGCCTAAGCCGGTGAATGACATACGCCTGCGGTGGGTGCTGCGCACCACCACGTCGCGCTCGCTGGCATCGCCTTCGGCGTTTTGCTGAAAAAACCAGTTCATGTGCACGCCCAGGGCGTCGCTCAGGCGCTTGAGTACGCCAATGGGCAGCCGCGAATGGTTGCGCTCGAGTTGGCTGAGATAGCCCACAGAAATGCCGGCTTTCTCGGCGACTTCGCGCAAGGTGAGATTTTTGACCTGGCGCAGCTCGCGCAGCTGTTCGCCTATGGCTGCGCCCGGGTCTAGCGCTTCATCCGCGCTGTGCCCATCCCGATGTTCTTCCGGCGTGGGCAGGCGGATTGCTTGGATGGCCATAGGGTGCTTGTCGCAGGATCCCTTAGTCGGCTGACTTGACCCGCGCCGAAGTGGGGTCGTACAGCGGGGCCAGGGAAGGGGTGGCGCTGATGCGCACACCGGCCACTTCCACTTCGTACTGGCCTTGCAGGATGGCGTCAGCCGGTTCGCCTTGCTGCGCGCATTCCACGTAGCCCATGCCCAGTGACTGACCCAGATGGTGGCCGTACATGCCCGAACTGATTCGGCCGACGATTTTGCCGTCGCGCCAGATCGGCTCGTTGTGGTACAGCAAAGCCTGGTCGTCGGCCAGCGCAAATTGCACCAGGCGGCGGGTGAGGCCAGCGCTCTTTTGGGCCAGCAGCGCCGCGTGTCCGATGAAGCCGCCCGGCTTGTTCATGGCCACTGCAAAGCCCAGGCCGGCTTCCAGCGGCGTGTCTTCGTCGCTGATGTCGTGGCCCCAGTGGCGGTAGCCTTTTTCCATGCGCAGCGAGTTGAGCGCGTGGTAACCGGCGAGGCGACCGCCAACCGAGGGCGCGGCTGCCATGATGGCGTCAAACACGCCGGGGGCGCATTCGGTGGGGATGTACAGCTCCCAGCCCAGTTCACCCACATAGGTGATGCGGTTGGCGCGCACGCGGGCGTAGGCCAGGTCAATCACCTGCGAGGTACCAAACGGGAAGGCGGCGTGCGACAGATCCGCGTCGGTGAGCTGACGCAGCAGTTCGCGCGAGCGGGGCCCCATGACGCTGATCACGGCCATGCTTGACGACACATCCACGGCGATGGCGCGCGCATCGGCCGGAATCTGGCGTTGCAGCCAGGCGAAGTCGCGGGTTTGCGTGGCCGCTGCGGTAACGACCACGAATCGGTCGTGGGCTTCGCGGGTGACGGTCAAGTCCGCCTCAATGCCACCGCGCTCGTTAAGCCACTGGGTGTAAACCACTTTGCCCACCGGCACCGACATATTGTTGGCGCTGATGCGGTTGAGCACCGCCTCGGCGTCTGGCCCTTGAACCAGGAACTTGGCAAAAGACGATTGGTCAAAGATGCCGACCGCGTTACGCACCGCCTGGTGTTCGGCAGCGGAGTAGTCGAACCAGTTCTGGCGGCCGTAGCTGTATGCGTATTCGGGCTTCACGCCAGCGGGCGCGTACCAGTTGGGGCGTTCCCAGCCGGCGGTTTCGCCAAAGCAGGCGCCGTGCGCGGCCAGCCGGTCGTGCAGGATGGAGCGGCGCACGCCCCGGGCGATCTCGGGCTGGCGAAAGGGCCAGTGCATGGCGTAGAGCAGGCCCAGCGTTTCCACGGTGCGGTCGCGCAGGTAGCGGCGGTTGCGCTGGAAAGGCATGGCGCGGCGGATGTCCACGTCCCATAAATCCATGGGTGGGTGGCCGTCCAGCATCCAGTCAGCCAGCACCTTGCCCGCGCCACCAGCAGATTGAATGCCAATCGAGTTGAACCCGGCGGCGACAAATAGGTTGCGCACCTCGGGCGTTTCGCCCAGCAGGTAGCGGTCGTCGGGCGTGAAGCTCTCGGGGCCGTTGAAGAACAGGTTGATGCCGGTTTTTTCCAGCGCGGGCGTGCGGTGCATGGCGGCGGTGAGCAGCGGCTCGATGTGCTCGAGGTCGTCGGGCAGCGAGTCAAAACTGAAGGTCTCAGGGATGCCCTTCATACCCCAGGGCTTGGCCACAGGTTCAAACCAGCCCACTAACAACTTACCCGCGTCTTCTTTGAAATAGGCGCAGCCGTCGGGGTCGCGCAGCACGGGCAGGTTGGCGTGCAGGCCTTCCATGGGCTCGGTGACGATGTAGAAGTGCTCGGCCGCGTGCAAGGGAATCGTGGTGCCGGCTTTTGCGCCCAATTCATGCGCCCACATGCCGGCACAGTTGACCACCATGTCGGCGCGGATTTCGCCGAATGCGGTGCGTACACCAACCGCTTTGCCGTTTTCAACCAGGATTTCTTGGGCTGCGCAATTTTCGAAAATGCGCGCCCCCCGGCTTTTTGCGCCTTTGGCCAGCGCCTGCGTGGTGTCAATCGGGTTGGTACGGCCATCTTTGGGCAAGTAGACGCCACCGACCACATCGGAGACATTGACGCCCGGCCATAGAGCAGCGATCTCGGACGGACCCATTGTTTGCACGTCCAAGCCGAAGCATTTGGCCATGGAAGCGCCGCGCTTGAGCTCTTCAAAACGCGCTGCGTGGGTGGCAATGGCGACCGAGCCGGTTTGGCGAAAACCCGTGGCTTGTCCGGTTTCCTGCTCCAAGGAAGCGTATAAATTGGTGGTGTACTGCGCCAGGCGTGTGAGGTTGTACGTGGCGCGCAACTGGCCGACCAGTCCGGCCGCGTGCCAGGTGGTTCCGCAGGTGAGCTGTTTGCGTTCCAGGAGTACCACATCGGTAAACCCACGCAAAGTAAGGTGATACGCCAGGCTGCATCCGACGATGCCGCCGCCCACAATGACCACGCTGGCCCGTTGAGGTAGATCCATACGACCCCCAAAGTAAAAAAATCTTCGAAAATTATTCTAGTGTAAAAAAATCACGCGTTTTTTTAATTTCCTGCCTACAATCCAAAAAATTCAGCGGCAAGGAGACATCTTGGCCTTGGTGTGAAACAGTCTACGGAGTTTCAGAACATGACGGAGCATGCACGTGTTGTCGTGATTGGTGGTGGTGTAGTGGGGTGCAGCTGCCTGTACCACCTGGCCGCTTTGGGTATCAAGGACGCCTTGCTGCTTGAGCGCGACGAGCTCACCTCCGGCTCCACCTGGCACGCCGCCGGGAATTTGCCCACCTTCTCGGCCAGCTGGAGCATCCTCAAGCTGCAAAAGTATTCGGCCGCGCTGTACCGCAAGCTGGCTGCGTCGGCTGAAAACCCGATCAATTACCACCTGACCGGCTCGGTGCGTCTGGCGCACGGCCGTAACCGGATGGACGAGTTTCACCATGTCAAAAGCATGGCCAAGGCCAATGGCTTGGAATACGAAATTTTGTCGCCCTCGGAGCTCAAAGACCGCTATCCCCTGATCGAAACCCACGACCTGCAAGGCGCGCTGTGGGATCCGCTGGACGGCGATATTGATCCCTCGCAGCTGACGCAGGCCTTGGCGCGGGAAGCGCGGCTGCTGGGTGGCACGATTCGCCGCCACACCCGCGTGACCGCCTTGGAGCAAAAGCCCAATGGCGAATGGCTGGTGACCACGGACAAGGGCGAGATCACCGCCGAAATCATAGTGAACGCCGCGGGCTTCCGTGCAGGTGAGGTGATGGCCATGGTGGGACGGCATTTGCCGACCGTTGTGATGTCGCACCAGTACCTGGTGACCGAAGACGTGCCTGAGCTCATGTCCCGGGGCGACGCCCGCCTGCCCTTGCTGCGCGACCCGGACACTTCGTATTACCTGCGCCAGGAGCGCGAAGGCTTCATTCTCGGCCCCTACGAGTGGAAAGCCACGCCCATGTGGCTGGACGGCACGCCGGACGACTTCGCCAACCAGCTTTGGAACGACGATTTCGAGCGCCTGGAAAAATACATCGAAGACGCTATGGCGCGGGTGCCTGCGCTCTCGCGGGCGGGCATCAAGCGGGGCGTGAACGGGCCCATTCCGTACTCGCCCGATGGGAACCCCTACATCGGCCCCGAGCCGGGCTTGCGCAACTTCTTTCACTGCAACACCTTCAGCTTTGGTATCACCCAGGGCGGCGGCGCTGGCAAAGCCCTTGCCGAGTGGGTGGTGCATGGCAAAACCGAGTGGGATTTGTGGTCGCTGGATCGTCGTCGTTACGGCGACTACGCCACCACCGAATACACCGTGGCCAAGGCCATTGAGGTGTACCAAAACGAATACGCCTCGTCCTTCCCTTATGAGGAGCGCCCGGCTGGGCGGCCGTTGCGCACGTCGCCGCTGTACGAAACCCTCAAGGCCAAGGGCGCGCGTTTTGGTGCGCGCGGCGGCTGGGAGCGTGCGGTGTACCTGGACCTGAAGGGCGATGTCCCGCCCGACACCCATTCTTTCCGGCGCGAAAACGTATGGCATGGCGCAGTGGCTGAAGAGGTGAGGGCGGTGCGTGAGCGCGTGGGCATTTTGGATCTGCCCGGGTTCACCAAGTACGAACTCAAAGGTCCGGGCGCTTCTACGCACCTGGACTATCTGTCGTGTTCCAAGTTGCCGAGCCAAGGCCGCGTGTCGCTTGCCTACGCGTTGACTGACGACGGTAAGTTGTGGAGCGAGTTCACCATCACGCGCCTGGGTGAGGACCATTTCTACATCATCAGCGCCGCCATTGCTGCCACCCACGACATGGATTTGCTGCGCCAGGGGCTCCCCGCCGACAGCGCGATCACCGTGAAGGATGTGACGGCAGACTTCGGCACCCTGATCATCGCTGGCCCGCATGCACGTGATGTGCTCGCGCAGGTGACGAAAGCCGACCTTTCAAATGCCGGTTTCCCGTGGCTGACCGCCCAGTACATTGAAACCGTGAGCGGTCGCTGCCTGGCGATGCGGGTCAATTACGTGGGCGAGCTGGGCTGGGAGTTGCACGCGCCCGTGGCGCAGCTGCCCTCGCTGTACGCGGCGATTTGGGCTGCTGGTGCGGCTTTTGATATCCGCGACTTTGGTTTGTACGCCATGGACAGTTTGCGGGTGGACAAGTGCTACCGAGGCTGGAAAAGCGATCTAGAGAGTGGCTATACACCGCTG
>Ga0164294_10006413_pt1 | contig 10073 bp, 3 predicted proteins | sample GEODES005metaG_FD_111479 | JGI IMG/M metagenome (GOLD analysis project Ga0164294, IMG submission 111479) | Oligotrophic lake water microbial communities from Sparkling Lake, Wisconsin, USA - GEODES005 metaG | ecosystem: Environmental > Aquatic > Freshwater > Lake | place: USA: Sparkling Lake...
GTCAGTCTTTTCGGCTCGAATGAGCTTCAACGTGTTGATCAACTTCCATATTGGAAGTGTTATAGTTGTGATAATGATCAAGGGGTGGTAGACTGCTTTAAAGACGCCCTAGCATATGCTGAGCAACAGACTATGTACAATCAGAAGGTAGTTACAAATGGAAGTACAAGAGCTGAGGGTGGTGATATAAGAAAAGCTATGGGGTTCTTAAGTGAGCAGAGTATGGTTTATGAGGAGGAGGAGGAGAAAGAGGATGAGATAGAAGCTCTTAGGGAGATGAGCATCTTGAAAGCTATCGTTGAGTCATGTGATGAAGCGCTGATGAGTATCGAACGCGATGCTATTCAGGAGAAGGAGCGAGAAGTCCGGGAAGAGCTTTTCCAGCGGCAACTAAGCATTGACCCTGCATCGAGGTAACGCTGTTGTATGACATCGAATGAATGATAGTAAATGTACTGTTTATGAGCTTCCTCTATCATGTGGTATGTTGCTGCGCTGTGCTCTCCTGCTGTGCTGCAGTGTATCTCTGCAAGCGATGGAAGAAATCAATCAATATGTGCAGTTTTGGCAGCGACACATCGACATCCTGCAGTGCCAAGAAGCCCTCCTACACGAGAGCCTAGGCAACAAGGGCTATGACTCCTCTAGCTTCAGTGCATATGATTCCAAGCTACTGGCCTGGACTGCTGAGGAGCCAGATAAGGTAGTGGAGACTATCAATGCATATGTGCATTCGTAATTGTTTTACACAGTCGTCGTAGTAGATGATGATGATGATGATGATGATAGCTTCATCACAGCAGTCCTCCTACAGTAAGTTATGATCCATCAGCTGCGTCGGAGTGTATCATAAAGCATGTAATAGTAGTAGTATTCACTACTGTCACATATTCTAAAACTAAATATCACCCCTATCCATCATTCATATCCACTCGTAGTTTGCTTGGAGAGACATCTTCCGTAGTCGAGCCATTGCATCATCATCATCATCAGCATCACTAGAGAGTCCATCCATACCACCACCGCCGTACAACAGCAGCAGCAGGACGAGTGGTATAGGTCGTCAAAGCACCACTGCTGTTGAAGCTGATGATAATGATGACTATGAAGTCACTCGCCCAGCTGGTATCGATACCATCGATTGGCATGAAGAAGTAGTCGAGGAAGACCACCATGACCGACTGCCAGCGCTATTGATCCAGTCTCAAGCAGATGATATCATTCTGCAGTATGCAGGGGAAGAAGATGAGACAGCAGAGATGATGTACCCACCCGTAGCTGCTGATACTTATCCCCCATCATATGAGAAGATCGTCCCGAAAAGTGTTCTGAAGGCTCTCTTCTACTGCTCTGCGAAGGAGAGGAAGCACTGTGAGGTCCAGTACGGCATTCCTGCAGTGGTATCTATCGTCATCACTATCATCAGGTAGGTATAGCAGCCATATGATGAGATCATCGTAGCTCACTGAAGTGGTGATAGTGGTTGATGCTGATTGCAGTGAGTATGTATGTAGATAACAACTGACCTACCTATGCTGAATCATGTCTTGGATGTTGATAATCATACCTTACATTACTTACTTCATTTATCATCAGGAGCCATCCTCAATTTCCACACAGCTCAGACCGTTGGTCTTTCGCCTCAAGAGTGCATCCATCAGTGCGTCATGCCCTCTACTACGCCAACACCACCACCCAGCAGGCGGTCATTTGCTCTCACTATCGTCTGCCTAGAGACACATACCAGACTGTAGACTTCGGCGACATCACTGATATCTACGGTCTTTACTCTGCAACCACGCGATCATACTTTCACACTGGTAGCAATCCACGAATTTCGAAGCAGTTGTTGGCTGATGCAATCGATGACGAGGATGAGCGCGATCAGATTGAGGCAAGAGAGTTGAAGAGGTCTAGGCGATCGGAGGGGGAGTCTCAGCTACTACCGCATCATCAGGATCAGCAGCGATGGGATAAACTCAAAAGTATAGGTGGGTAGTGTACTACTGAATGTTGATGCAGGGTATGAAGCAGTACATCACAGTGACTATGACGGAGTATCATCATTACCATCATCTTTAATTTCATCATCATCATCACCATCAACTTCATCATCATCATCATATACATTGCAATAATAATAGTCGTGAAGACAGATGCGAGCGATGAGCTTTGCATAGCGAGGAACAGACGACACGTGGTGAGACAGGTCACAAATAGACCCCTGCGTGAGACCCGCAAGTATCGCGATACCGTTACAGCTGCCGCCGCTGCTGCTGCAGAGAATATCAGTAGGCCTCGTCGTGCAACTGCTGCTACTACTACTGCTACTACTACTACTACTGCTACTACTACTACTAGTAGTAGTAGTAGTAGCAGCAGCACCACGAGTATAGCAACAGTGAAGAATGCGACGAAAGAAGCAGTGGAGAAGGTAGTGGTGATGGATGATGTATTTATCGGTAGCTCTTCTGATGTGGTGGATATGCATGAGTCGAGTCGAGTACCAAGCAGTTGTCTATCGACTGTAGATTTAAACATCACACCTCCTGTTATTGTCAACGCTGAAGATTGTACTAGAGTTGACATAGAGGCTATAGATGACGATAAAGTGATCAAGTTGACTGGCAATGATGGTTATAGTCTTGTTGGTGTTGATGGTGATGATGTTGATGCTGTTGGTGGTGGTAGTGATGGTTGTGGTGATGATGGTGATGATGATGTCAATATGCAAGGGGGACATACTATTCGAGGCAGTACAGCTGTTCACTATAATCCAGCTACGTCCTATTCGTGTGAAGTGATAGACGTAGCATCTGAGACTGATAAGATGGACGTGACATCAATGTCTGCAGTGATGGACGTGGTATCTGTAGATGAAGCTGTTATGAACGAGGCATCAATGGATGTAGTGATGGATCATGCATCTGTGGATGAAGCTGTTATGAATGGGGCATCAATGGACGTAGTGATGGATAATGCATCTGTGGTTGAGGTACTGGATAAGGGATGTATGAATGAAGTGATGGACGGTACTACATCCAAGACTGATTTGATTGAGATTATTTATATCAGTGATGCCGATACGTATCATCATGATGATGATGATGAACTTAATGGTCATGTCGACACAAATCATAATGATAATGGTGATGATAACAACCATAATCACGAGGATGATAGCGGTCAAGTGACCAGCAGCCACAATAAGCGTAGTCTATTCGATCATAATCTGTCTCCTCATTCACTTCAACCACTTATCAATACTATGCGTGATCGCAACAAGGTGTATGATGACGATGATGATGGTGATGATGATCTGATCGATAGCTTCGACGAAAATGATACAGATAACACTCATGCGCTTATCAGGGAACATTCATTGTTGAATCAGCCCTTCCGAAGACTACAGAGACAATTATCGTCTGTTCCGCAGACAATTACCACCACCACCACCACCAGCAGCAGCGGTAGCAGTAGCAATCAGTTGGCAGTTGATCGGAGGGATATCGTCGACTCTCGGGATTCCAAACATGAGATCATCGATCTAACCTTGGACGACACCGATGATGATGATGATGATGATACTGGTGATAGAGATAAATATGATAATGAAGCTAAAGATGATGGCAGAACATCATGTATCAATCGAGGTAGTGGTGAGAACAAGATCGACGGCTCTCTTAAACACGAGGGAAGTAGCGTCATTGGAGCTCAGATATTCCATCCGACTATGAATAATGATGTCGATGATAGAGTAATGAGAGGCAGCTCTAGTCATAGTGATATCGCTACCAGTAAGAAAGCTGTACTGAAAGAAGCTAGAATAGACAACTATTTTCAGAAAGCACCTGTTAGTAAATATGATTGCAATGGGTCGGGAAGGGTGATTTCCATCGACGATTTCAGTTTTGATGATGAGGATGTTAATGATGATGATGATGATGTCATCAACCACGATTTGAATTATACAAAGGATGGAAATAGTGGGATGAAAAGTAATAAAAAGCGAAAAGTGATGTCCAAGCAGTCGACAAAAAAGAGTAAGCAAGGCAGTAGCAGATCATCTGATTTCAGTTACGAGACAAAAATGATTCATGCTGCAGAAAATCAAATGCGTAGGCAACAGTTGACTTATAGCACTTACTTTGATGATGTAGATGGCTTCGTACTCAATGAACGACGACCTCATGATGACCCTGTAGTGATGGTGGTCAAAGACTTCATGGCGGATCTGAAAGACCATCAGAAAGAAGGCCTACGATTTATCTGGTCTAATGTGATGGTGTCCTTGAAGGATGCTAGGAAGACATATAACTCCGGCAATGGCTGCATTCTCGCTCATTGCATGGGCTTGGGGAAGACCTTCACTATCATCGCTTTCGTTGTGACGATGTTAACGAATCCTCATATAACAGAGATCGTTGATCCTAAGGTGGATTCCATAGATCATCCTCCTAGTGCTGTAGCTAAAGATGTTGTTACTAAGGCAGGTACTCTATTCTGTGAGGGTGGTATCAGCGGAGGTGAAGTGCGCCCGAAGGCATTAATACATAGGATCTTAATCGTAGCACCAGTGACTACATTGCAGAACTGGGTGAATGAGTTCCGTAAGTGGACTCCCGCGAGTCTACAGTCGTTCGTTCGGGTGAGTGCGATCCTCCCTATTGTTGGGGGTAGACCATTGACACTGCCCGAGAGGGTCGATCTACTGCGGAGGTGGTACGAGAAGGGTGGAGTGATGATCATAGGTAATGAGATGTTTCGCAGCTTGACTAACCAAGATACTAATACCCCTTCTTCTTCTGAAGCGAGTAGTAGTAGTAGTAGTGGTAGTAGCAGTAATAGTAGCAATGACTGTAAGACTGCTAAGGGAAAGGCTACCAAGCGAGCTCTCCATGCGGAAGCTAAGAAGTATCTACAGGTACCAGGTCCCGACATGGTGGTGTCTGACGAGGCTCACTATATTAAAGAGAAGAATAGTCTGTTCAGCATGAACATGAATATGATTAGTACGAAGCGTAGAATCGCTCTAACTGGCTCTCCTCTACAGAACAATCTACTGGAATATTGGAACATGGTTAACTGGGTTAAGGAGAGATACTTAGGGACATGTAAAGAATTCAAACGGATCTATGAGATCCCTATCCGCAATGGTGGACATAAAGATGCCTCGAAAGCACAAATCACTCAAATGAAAAGGAAATCTTTTGTGTTACATAAGAAATTAACAAATATTGTACATCGAAAGGATATGGCAGTATTACGGAAAGATCTTCCTCCAAAGAGAGAGTTTGTGATCACCATCAGGATGACCCTTCTCCAGAAGTATCTATACAAGCTCTTCTTCGAACAGAGACAAAAGAACTCCAACGGCAATAGTGGTCATCGGATCATTCTCGCCTATAACTACCTGTCTCGACTATGGAACCATCCATGCTGCATTGTTATGATCTATCTACGAGAAAAAGAGGACTTGGAGAGAAGAACAGCTACAAGGGTTGCTACTATTGCTTCTTCCATGACTAAAAACAACACAAACAGCTCTGGTGGTGGTGGTGATGGTGGAAAGGAAGGATGTGCGACAACAGCTACGAAATCTAGAGGGAGGAAAAGCAATTCCACTGGTAATCCGGTGAGGTGCAAGCCTTCATTGGATAGTATATCGAGGGCATTCTACGATACCTACATGCACTTCAAGACCCAGGCGAAGGAGCTGTCATGTGAGGTAGACTACCACTTGAGTCAACTAGAAGACTCGTTCCTGAAGCCTGCTGTTGCCTTGGGGAGAGATGATGATGATGATGATAGAAGCAACAGCACCCCTGAACCAAGAGTGAATCCGAATGATGAGGAGGATTTAGCGAATGATAGCTATGACGACGATGGGTTCGTTGTTGATGATGATTTCGTGGAGTATGAAGATGATGACGTGGTTGCCGCCACGACAGGCATTGATAGGAGCAATGACGTGTCCCGCCACATCTCATCTGACTCGGTGTTGTCTCCACTAGTAGTCAAGGACCACTTGATGCCTCGTCTCATCATCACTCCTTCCATTGATGATTCCAATGATCCATTCATCAAGAATAATGTAGACAATAAACTAGAAGATGCTATTGTAGATACAGAGACACCAATGTACGATAAGCTCGTTGATGATGATCAACTAGTGGAGAATGGAGAGGATGCGCAAGTGGAAGTGTCGATTCCTCGGGACTGGTGGAAGTATAATCCTCCTACGGGACGGGGTGAGGCTGATGATGATGCTATCAGTAGATGCAACTCTCCGCAGAGACTGAAAGACATGGAGCTGTTGATGCTTAGTAACAAGATGATCACATTCCTATCTCTTCTCGCTCTATCAGTCATCCATAATGACAAGATGTTAGTGTTCTCTCAAAGCTTAGATACTTTAGATGCCATTGAATTGTTCCTTGGTATACAGAATTGGGGAGCCATAATCGATAAGATACCTAACGTCAAGGGCGCTACTGATCAGTTCTCTAGATGGCATTTGAGTAGGGAATACCTTCGAATAGATGGCTCTACGAAGGATCGACAGTCAATCATTGATAGCTTCAACACGAATGCATCGCATAAGCTGTTGCTGATCTCTACTAAAGCTGGTAACATGGGCATTAACCTTGCCTCTGCCAATCGCATCGTAATATTTGATACCAGTTGGAATCCTGTATATGACCTTCAAGCCACTTATCGAGCTTATCGATATGGACAGAAGAAGAACTTATATGTCTATCGATTGATCGCAGCGAACTCGATGGAGGAGAAGATCTACAAGCGACAGATCATCAAGCAATCGTTGTCAGCGAGGGTAGTCGATGCTCAGATGCCTGGCAACCACTTCAACGAAGCTGAACATGCAGAGCTGATGATGTTCAATGATCAAGACATCTCCACAAGCATCGAGAAAGCCGAAGAAGTGCTCAAGACAGGACCCACAAGCACCCATGATAATGTATTGTGGTCCTTTGTGAAGCATTATGCCAATGAATTCGTGTGCTCTATTGAAGATCAGGGAGTGTTGTTAGCTGATGACGAAGACGAACACCTGAATGAGGAAGAACAGAGGATTGCGGAAGAGGAGGATGCGAAGGAGAACAAGCCTAGATATACGACCTCCTCCGTGACTAATGCATCATCGTCGTCATCATCATCATCATCATCTTCTATAGCCATAAGCACTAGTGCTGCTATACGCTCTGGTACTAGCAATGTGCTTCCATCATCATCGTCATCATCATCAAGTGATGCTCTTGGTATGGAGATCATCACTACTGGCAATACCACCACCACTGCTAGATATACCACCGCTACCATCCCAGCAGGCAGTACGCTCCCTCTTCCTCCTCCTCATGAATGGAAGGATATCGAAGACCACATGTTGTTGTTCTTCAATAGGTCGTTCCAGGATGCCGATCTACAGCACACACACAAGACTATGCTTTCCTTTTGTGATCCCTCCCAATCATTCACTGTAGATGAGCTCCAGCAGCGACGACATTACTTGGTGAATTCAGGTAAGATGCAGTCCTTCTCTGCCGAAGATGTCAAGAAGAGCGTATCAGCACACATACGACAGAAGCAACAGCAACAGCAGCAGCAACAGCAGATCCAGAGCAATAACAGCCATAGTAGTAGTAGTAGTAGTAGTAGTAGTAGTAGTCATGAAAACAAGTTACCACCTGCAACACCTGTCAATCAAAGCTTAAATAGCAACAATCGCACTGTTGGCAATACATATACTAGCACCCTCACCCTGTGAGAAGATGAGTCGTTACTAGAGCTACCACAACTGAAGATAACATCAACAATGATGATAGCTGCATACAGAGAACTGGTGATGGTACACTCATGAGGATGACCATAGTCGATTAGCCTTAACGAAGAGAAGAAGCCCAATAATGATGATGATGATTGACATGCATTGTTAATTAATAAATGAAAGTGACTCTTCAATCTGCATCTACTTAACGATGATGGGAACTTTTCAATGATACGTAGATATCAGCATTCAGCTGTAACGAATCTTACGTTATCTTTTGGTTCGCTCGACAGGTCAAGGTCAGACATAAGCTATTGATATTCTCAGTAGGTCGTTTATGTCATCATCGTAGTGTACTAGTCAGATTGATGAGTGATGACACACACACACCCACTGTCTATGGTGCTTCAACTTATAGACATTGGAAGGAGCTGATTGGAGCTCAAATGGTGAATGTCATCGTACGTACTTTCTCTGCATATGAGGAAACAGCTTCTGATACTGCTTTTCTATTTCTACATTCTCTATTATGACGACGATGAGAACAATGATGATGATGCTTACCATCATCACTCTTATAACTGCTATCTAATTGAAGGTGTAGTTGTTGCATGAGTCTCTCCCATCCTTCTTGATGCAATGCACGACATCTATGACCTAGCGACATTGCGTTCCTTTTGACTAAGTGGATATAAGAGTACCTTTTGTGAGCTGTAAGGACAGACAGCTCGAGCGGTTGCTTGCTGTCGTAGTAGAGGTGGAGTCTGAGTAGCTCGGACATCACTATTGGAAGGTAAGCAACGAAGCCTATATATGGATGGTGATATCAATGGATGGATGGTGACATTGATAGATGGATGGATGATGGCATCGATCGATGGATGGATGGTGCCATCGATCGATCGATGGATGGTGACATCAATTTGGATTATCAATGTATGGATAGATTGAAAGACCGACAGTACTGTACGGCATAAGACAGCGATAATTATATTACCTTGTTGTACTCTAGAGATGATGATGTGCATTCCCTCCAGTGCTCTCAACTAGCAATCGATGACGATGATGATTGAAATAATTATCATGATGACAAATGGGTACATGTAAAACATCAGTCGTAACTTCAGCGCAACTGCTTCCTTCTACCTGGATGGGAATGTGCCACTTGTTGATCAATCGCAAGTAGCCATCCATGACAGCCTCGAGATGACAGTATAGGGTTCCGAGATGGAACCAAGGCATGATCAACTACAACAGCAAAGTAGAACATTAGTCATCAGACATTCATAGTCTGTGACTACTCTACAGTCATAGAGAGATTTGATGTTTACATTGAAAGTCACCAGCCAGCACCAGACCTTAGGTAGAGAGCTTTCATGGATAACGGACCTGAGATATCATCAGATGTGATGATGATATATTTTGGCTATGACTATGATAATTACTGGAAGATTAGTAGTAATACACCTACTTGATGGAGGATTCCAAGTAAGAGTGTGCATACTGCAGTGATACAGCGGAATTGAGATCGCTAGCCAACAAGCACTGAGTGACTCTATGTATGAGCAACACCGTTACTGGTTCTACCACGACCCTACGAAGATGGGATGAATGGTGACGAGGAGATGAGGATGAATAGAGACGAGGGGAACAGAAGGATGCATAGAGTAATCACTAAACTAAGTAAATAGGTCAGTGCAGTGGAGTGTGGTGGTAGTTAGTTATGGTATCATCATTCAAGCAGACACACAGATCATATTATGGTTATCTCGTGGGTCAGATAGACAGACAAATAGACAGATAGATAGACAGATAGATAGATAGACAGTACTCACTGTAGGTTATTGAAGATGTGCGGCAGTATCCACTCCACGAAGCCAGTCTGCAGAAGTGCACCGCTGGAGTTGTTGATCGCAATGAGAAGGAGCAGCAGTCCCAATGACTGACAGGCGGACTCGCTCCGATCTAGTAGGCGCATCGCGATCGGGGTCAGAGCAGTCAGGCCTACAGTAGGGAGAGAAGAGGTGGGCAGTGGAGACGCATGATGAATAGATAGATAGATAGATGGATAGATAGATGGATGAATGGATGGATAGATAGATGGATGAATGGATCGATAGATGGATGGATGAATAGATGTATGGATGGATGAATAGATGGATAGATAGATGGATGGATGGATAAATAGATGAATAGATGGATGGATGGTGTGTGTATATATGCAGTTGTGTTTCTATGAAGAAGAGGGATGGTCGATGTGATATAATGAAAATACCGATAGTAGTCA
>Ga0164294_10006414_pt1 | contig 10072 bp, 6 predicted proteins | sample GEODES005metaG_FD_111479 | JGI IMG/M metagenome (GOLD analysis project Ga0164294, IMG submission 111479) | Oligotrophic lake water microbial communities from Sparkling Lake, Wisconsin, USA - GEODES005 metaG | ecosystem: Environmental > Aquatic > Freshwater > Lake | place: USA: Sparkling Lake...
CACCGACGAAGAACGGGCGGCGGTCCTCGCCTGCTGCAAGCAGTTGGAGGCAGAACTGGCGGCCGCGAGGTTTGCCGACGAGCCGATCCGCACCAAGATCGACGCCCGCGACATGCGGGGCGGTGACAAGGTCTGGCAGCACGTGAAGCAGGGTGTGCCCATTCGCGTGGAGATCGGCCCGCGCGATCTGGCGGCCGGTGCCGTGAGCGTGTCTCGTCGCGACCGCGGACCGCGGGAGCGGACAACGATGCCGTTGGCACAGTTCGTGGCGGAGGCGGCGGGGCTGCTCGACGAGATCCAAAAGGGCATGCTTGAGCGTGCACGGGCCTTTCGCGAGCAGCATTCGGTGCGGCTGGACAGCACGGCTGCCGTGGTCGAATTTTTCGAGCGTCCCGCGGAGAAGGGAAGCCCGGTGCAGGGGGGCTTTGTCCATGTGCACGTGGCCGACGACCCGGCAGTGACAGCGATGTTTGATCCCTTGAAGGTGACGGTCCGCTGCATTCCGCTCGAAGGGAACGACGACCCCGGCACCTGCATCGTGACCGGCCAACCGGTCACCGGTCGGAGCGTGTTGGCGCGGTCGTACTAGATACACGAAAAACATCGCATCGTGTCGACCCGACAGGCGGATGCCTGTCCTCAGTAAGCGCTTGGCAAACGCAGTTTGCTGGTGCTGCGCCGGGCATCCCTGCCCGTATTTTTTTAATGGACCATCCGTGAGGGGCTGCCCATGTCCCGAGAGCCGGCGTTGCTGACCAGCGCAGGCAGGATGCCGGAGCGCAGTCAGCATCGAGTGAGCGAAGGCAGGATGCCGTAGCGAACGTCCGGCGACGGGGCATGGGCAGCCCCGAACCGCGGCCAACTCACGAGAGGCTGCCCATGTCCCGAGAGCCGGCGTTGCTGACCAGCGCAGGCAGGATGCCGGAGCGCAGTCAGCATCGAGTGAGCGAAGGCAGCGGGCACCGATCCGCCGGAGGCGGATTGGTCGACGTAGCGAACGTCCGGCGACGGGGCATGGGCAGCCCCGAACCGCGGCCAACTCACGAGGGGCTGGCCGGACCCCGATCCGCCGCAAACGCCGTGTGCTATCGCCACGCCGGGCATCCTACCCCACCGCAGAACGGTACACTGTCCGGTCGACCTTGGACGACAACGTGTCTTGAATATCGGTGAGCGTGTGAACACGATGCGATCGCCAAACGCTTGGATCGTCGCAGGAATTGCCGCCTGTCTGGGGGCCGCGTTCGGCGGCGGGATCGCGATGCTGGAGGCTGCCTCGCGGCCCTGGCGGGCGGGAGACTTCTCGCCGAGTGGCATGCTGCCATCTGGCCCCTCACCGACGGTCGACGTGCCCGAAATCCAGTTCGCCTTCGGAACCATCGGCGTCGGCGCCAAGGGCTCCCACGAATTCCTCATCCGCAACACGGGCGAGGCCCCACTCGAACTCACTCGTGGTGCCACGAGTTGCACCTGCACGGTCAGCGATTTCGAGGAGACCGCTGGGGGCTCGAGCAACGCGAAGGTGGTGCCGCCGGGCGGCACCACAAAGCTCAAGGTGGAGTGGCGGGGCAAGGGGGATGGCGGGCCGTTCCGGCAGCAGGCCAGCGTCTTGACCAACGACCCCCGGCGACCGCAGATCGCCTTCGTGGTGGAGGGCACGGTCATCCCGATCTATTTGGCCGTGCCCAAGGCCATTACTCTGCCCAAGCTGTCGACCGGGACGAGCGAACAGGCCACCGTCCGCATTGTCACCTTTGGCAAGGAGCCGCCCACGGTCGACTCCCTGACGCTCGACAACGAGGAAACAGCCCATTTTTACTCCCTTGCCTCGTCGCCGCTCAAACCGGCGGAATTCGCGGCTGAGACCGGCGCCACTGGTGGCTTTCAGATCTCCGTCGACATTCGTCCCGGTCTCCCGATCGGTCCGCTTCGGCAGACGATCAAGGCCGTTTTTCGGCTGCCGGAAGAGGTGACCGTCGAGATTCCAGTGGAAGGAGCGGTCTCGGGTGATCTTGCACTGGCCGGCCAAGCGTGGGATTCCTCTCGGGAAGCGGTGATGCTGGGAACGGTTTCCAGCCGCACTGGCTCCCAGACGAGCCTGTTTGTCATAGCCAAGGGACCACATCGGGCGGACGTGAAGCCGGTCGTCCGGGAGGTTGTCCCGGATTCCCTGCAGGTCGTTGTTGGGGAGGGCAGGGCGGTGGGCAGCGGAAACGTGATCCGCATTCCGCTGTCGATCACCATTCCGCCCGGAAGCGGGCCGGCCAATCACTTTTGCTCGCCGCAGGCACCCGCCGGACGGATCGTGCTCGACACGAGCCATCCGGATTCGCCCACGCTCACCATCCCCGTCTGCGTCACTATCATTCCCTAGTTCGAACGATCCCACCGCGGAACGATCTCAAGCGCGCAGCGATCGCTGATCATCCCATGAATCGCCTCGTTTTTCTGCCTCCTGCCGTTGCCGCTTGTGCCCTGCTGTGGTGCTGCATGGGGCGGCACGGCACCGCCGAGACGCCAGCCGCCCCGACCGTGGCTCAGACGGTACAACCTCCGGCCGCGCCTGCAGCGACCGTTCCAAACACTCCGGATCGCGGCGCGGGTGTGGACGACAGCCTCGTCAAGACATTTCGAGACCGAAACGGCAGCCTCTTTGAAGGCTGGTCGAAGCCGCAGGCCGTTGTGGTCGTGACCGGTGAATTGGACGGCTATATCGAGCCGTGCGGCTGCACCGGGAAGGAAAACCAGAAGGGTGGCCTGAGCCGAAGGAGGAATTTCCTCCGGGCCCTGACCGCCGCCGACTGGCCGCTGGTCTCGGTCGATCTCGGTGGCCAGGTGAAACGGTTCGGCCGCCAGTCCGAGATCAAATTCCAGTCGATCGCGGATGGGCTCCGGACCATGGGCTACGCGGCCGTCGGCTTGGGTCCCGGCGACCTGCGACTCCCTGCAGAGGAACTCGTGGCCGCGGTGGCGCCGGTCGGCGACCGGCCTACGCCTTTCGTAAGCGCCAACGTCGGCCTGCTCGGACTCGACGCCAACATCACACCACGGTTCCGCATCGTCGAGGCCGGTGGCCTGCGATTCGGCATCGTCTCCGTGCTCGGTGATGCGGAGGCGAAGCAGGTTCGCAACGACGCCATCGAGATCGTGCCGGCCGCAGAGGGGATCGAGGCGGCGGCGGCCGAACTCAAGAAGGCCAACTGCTCGCATCAGATTTTGCTGTCGTGGGCATCCCCCGAGGAGACGAAAATCCTGGCGGCACGGTTCCCGCAGTTCGATATCGTCGCGACCGCGGGGGGCGCCGACGAACCTCCGGCGGAGCTTCCCATGCTGCCAGGGGGCGCCCGCCTGGTCGAACTCGGCCACAAGGGCATGTTCGCCGTGGCGATCGGATTCTTTGCCGACTCGCAAAAGCCGCTCCTGTCGCAGCGGGTGCCACTCGATGCCCGCTGGGGCGAAGCGGAGGACATGATTGCGCTGCTGGCGACCTATCAGAGCCAGCTCGAATCACTGGGGCTCACTGGATTGGGACTCGCCGCCATGCGGCACCCGACCGGCCGACGGTTCGCGGGCAGTGCCTCCTGCGCCGACTGTCACCAGCATGCGTTTGATGTCTGGAAGGACACACCCCACGCAACCGCGCTGGCTACCCTCGAGGAACAAAAACCCCGCCGTGACGGCGATCCTGAGTGCCTTTCCTGCCATGTCGTCGGCTGGGCTCCGCAACGGTACGAGCCCTTCGAGGGTGGCTTTGTGGGCATGAAGGTCACACCCCATCTGGCCCATCAGGGCTGCGAAAACTGCCACGGCCCGGCCGCGGCTCACGCTGCCGTCGAGCGCGGCGATGTGCGGGCGAGCGTCACGGAACGCGACCGCCTCCGCAGCGAAGTGGCCATGTCGATCGAGACTCCAGAAGGCAAGCAGAAGGCCATCAACAACTGTCTGGAGTGCCACGATCTCGACAACAGCCCGCAGTTTGACTTCGACACTTACTGGCCGCAGGTGGAACATCCGACCCCGCCTTCGGAAGCCGATCAGGCGAAGTGAACCGCGCATCCCACAGCGACGGCCGGGATGCCACGCCATGCGACGCGCTGTCCCCCGGCTCCCGCCGGAGGCTTTTATTCCAACGATCCCCGACCTCCGACGGTCGCGCGACGCCATCAGGAAATAAAAGCCCGGAGAATACAAGCCCGGAGAATTCAAGACCTGAGCGGAAGCGACGGGACTCCGGGCATGAACACCCACCAGATCGCCATTCGGAACGGCTCTAGCCCAACTGGGCCAGCGCCTCGTCGGGGATGTTGAAGTTGGCGGCCACGCTCTGCACGTCGTCGTGGTCGTCGAGCCGCTCGACCAGATCGAGCACCTTGCGGGCCGTCTCCACGTCGTCGACGTCGACCGAGTTGGTCGGCACCCGCACGATCTCGTTCGACTCCACCTGCAGGCCACCCTTCTGCACCGCCGCGATCACGGCCGCCATCGCCTGAGGCTCGCAGGTCACTTCCCAACGGTCTCCGACGAGCTTCACGTCGCTGGCGCCAGCCTCCAGCGTCAGCTCCATGAGTTGATCCTCACCACACGATGCCTGCGGCACGCGGACCACTCCCAACCGCTGAAAGAGATAGGCCACACAGCCGGTGCTCCCGAGCTTCCCGTCACAGACTTCAAAAATCTTGCGAATCTCGGGGGCCGTGCGGTTCTTGTTGTCGGTGAGGATCTCGCACATCACCGCCACACCGCCGGCGGCATAGCCCTCGTAGATCGACTCCTCGAGATTGCCCCCCTTGAGTTCACCCGTGCCGGTTCGAATGGCCCGCTGGATGTTGTCCTTGGGCATGCTGACCGCCTTGGCCGCATCGATCGCATAGCGGAGCCTCAGGTTGGCATCCGGATCGGCGCCCCCATGCTTGGCCGCCACGATGATCGCCTTGGCGAGCTTGCTCCAGAGCTTGCCCCGCTTGGCATCGATCACCGATTTCTTGCGGGCGATGTTTGCCCAGTGCGAATGTCCTGCCATGGCGTTTTCCCGAGTCGAATGCCCGGCTCGTCTTGCTGCGAGCGTTTGAAAAGAGGATCAGCGGGGTTTCCGTTTCGCAAGTTGTACGGAATGACTCTTTCCCGCAGCGGCCGTCGGCTTCGCCGGCTGCTTTGACTTGTGCTTCGCATCGCCTGTCGGCTTGCCGGCCATCGGCGGCTTCTTCTCCGCCGCAGGCTTCTTGCCCGATTTCGCCGCGTCTGACTTGGGAGCAGCCTTGGGTTTTCCGGAGGCCGCAGGCTGCGTGACCGGCGGGTGCGACACGGACTGCGGGTTGATCGTGATCGGCTTCCCGACGTTGGGCTTCACCACAAAGGGTTTGGGGCCCGGCTTTCCACCAGGCTTTACCGAGCCGTCGGCGGCGCGTTTGGGACCGGCCCCCGGTGGCGGCAGCGGGGTCTTGCCCGCGGGACGGGCTGCGGCCTGCGGACCGGCGGGGCGGTGTTGCTCGGCCGCTGTCTGCGCAGCCTCGGCGGCCCGACGGCCCTCCTTGCCCGCGGCCGGCGGCGGCGGATTCGGGGCGGCCAGCGGCTCGCCACGCTTGGGGAACCTCTCCTTGATCGCCTCGGGATTGACCGATTGCAGAATCTTCCTGACGTTCGTTCCGTGCAGGTTGATGACGACTTCGGCTCCAAACTGGTGCAACAGCGAGTTGAACTCCAGCACGCCCTTCTTCGCGATCAGCCGTTCGAACCCTGCGACCTTTCCGGCATCGTATTCATCGCGCCCGATGATGCCGGCCAGATAGAGCCCAGAGATCGCACCGAGATCGAGCGGGATGATATGCCCGCTGAGTGCGGTCGCCGCCACATGCTGCACCACAAATGGCGGGATGCCATGGATATGCTCGAGGGTCTTGATGCCGTGGGCGATCGAGTGCTTCTTGGCATGATCGAGCGAAAAACTATAGGTCGACTCAAACACTCCCTGGAGCACCCGCCGCAGGGCCAATGCCGCCCGGGCCGGGTCGGGCAGCCCCTGGAGGGTTTCCGCAAGTTCGGCAACGGTCGTCACCCGGATTTCATTGAGGTCGAAATAACTCTCGAGCAGCCGTGAAAACGCCTTCTCGGCCACGTCGTGCTGGGCATTTTCCAGGCAGCAGGCGAAGAGCACCTGCTCGAGCATCGACCGACTCGTGTTGGCAACCACGGGCCTGTACGGGCCCTTCAGTGCCTTGTGAAGCTTGGCGATAAGGGCCTTGCGACCCGACTGTGGCTGCTTGGCTGCTGTCATGCGTGTTCCTCTGGCTTTTCCATGTCCAACGGGCTCACCGGCTCTTCCGGTGCTGCCGGCACCCCGCCGCCGGATGCCTGTTCCTCGGATGATTGCGGGGGACCCTCGGGAGTCGGTGTGGGCGACGACGCGGGCAGAACCTCGCTGAGCACGCGGGCGATCTCGATCGATCGCTTCACGCCACTATCGAGCTTGAATTTCAAGCGGGGCGTGTATCGCGACTCGATGCGGTCGGCGACCTGTGCCTGGAGAAAGCCGGCTGAACTCGCCAGGCCTTTGAGGGCGAGCTCCTCCTTGGCGGCGCTCCCCATCACCGACACATGCACCGTCGCGGCCCGCATGTCGGGTTCCATCTCCACCGCGGTGACGGTCACATTCTTGACCCGCGGATCGCGCACCTGCGTGAGGATGGCCATGCTGACCACCTCCCGCACCGCCTCGGCCGCCTTGAGAAGTCGTCGCGTGCTCACGAGAGCGTCCGTGCGACTTCCTCGACGCGGTAGCACTCGAGGATGTCGCCCTCCTTGATATCATTGAAATTGGCCACCTTGATACCGCACTCGAGCCCGTCTCGGACCTCGCGGGCGTCGTCCTTCTCCCGCTTGAGCGACTCGATTCCGTATTCGCCGACGATGCGACTGTCCCGAATGATGCGGAGCCGGCCATTCCTGGCGATGACGCCGGAAATGACGCGGCAACCGGCAATCACGCCCAGCCGACTGATCGAGTACGTCCGCTGCACCATGGCCCGGCCAAGCGTCGCCTCCCGCTTCTCCGGCGCCAGCATGCCCTCGAGGGCCTTGCGCAGGTCGTCGGTCACCTGATAGATGATCTCGTACCGCCGCACCTGCACACCGAGATCCTCGGCGAGCGAGCGGGCCCGCTCGTCGGGCACCACGTTGAACCCAATGATCACGGCGTCGGAGGCATCGGCGAGCTGCACGTCGGCCTCGGTCACACCGCCCACCGTCGCCTGCAGCACCCGGATCTTCACCTCCGGATGATCGAGCTTTTGAAGCTCCTTGAGGATCGCTTCGATCGACCCGCGGACATCGGCCCGGAGAATGAGGTTGAGCGTGGGCGTCTTCTGGGTGCCCAGGCGATCGAGGAGGTTTTCAAATGTCACGTGCACCGGCGCGCTGACGAGCGTGCTGTGCCGGCTGATGCTCGTCCGCTTGACGGCCACTTCACGGGCCATCGCTATGGACTCGACCACCTGGAACCGATCACCGGGACCGGGCGCCACATCGAGTCCGCTGACAAACACGGGCACCGATGGCCCGGCTTCAGCGATCTTCCGCCGCAGCAGCGTGTCGTGCATCACCTTGACATTGCCGCTCGACTCGCCACAGACGATGGCATCGCCGACCTTGAGGGTGCCCTTCTGCACGAGCAGGCAGGCCACCACACCACGTCCTTCGTGAATCGAGGCATCGAGACAGACGCCGGCGGCGGAGCGGCCGGAGTTCACCCGCAGATCGTGAAGTTCGGCGATGGTGAGCAGCATGTCGAGCAGTTCGTCCATGCCGGCACCCGTGACGGCGCTGGTCTTCACGACCTCCGTCTCGCCACCCCACTCGGTCGGCAACAGCTCATTGGCCGCGAGCTGCTGATAGATCCGGTCCACGTCGGCACCCGGGAGATCGATCTTGTTGATGCAGACGACGATCGGGACGTTGGCGGCCCGTGCGTGGCTGATCGCCTCTTCCGTCTGCGGCATGACACCGTCGTCGGCAGCCACCACGATGACGGCACAGTCGGTGACGTTGGCCCCACGGGCCCGCATCTGCGTAAATGCCTCGTGGCCCGGCGTGTCGACGAACGTGATCGGGTGGCCGTTTCGCTGCACGGTGTAGGCCCGCATGTGCTGCGTGATGCCGCCGCTCTCGCGAGAGGCGACATTGATGCCCAGAATGCGGTCAAGCAGCGACGTCTTGCCATGGTCGACGTGCCCCAGAAACGTCACCACAGGAGCCCTCGACACCCGCAGGGTGGGATCCTCGTCCGTCGCGTCGAATCCAGCCAGCAGCTCCTTCTCGAGATCCTCGGCCGTCTTGATGTCGAGTTGCACGCCGAGTTCGGCGGCCAGCAACTCAACCGTATCGCGGTCGAGCATCGAAGCCATGCTTGGCATCGTCGACATGCCAAACGCCAGCAACTTCTTCAGAACTTCACTCGCCGGCAGGCCGATCGCCTCCGAGAAGGCACGGACGTTGCACGGCACCTGGATGGTGGCATTCGTCTTCCGTGGCGCCGCAGTCGAGACGGTCGACCCACGCCGCGGCCGCGATCCACGCCGCCGTCGCCCCATGCCATACTCGTCGTCGCCGCGGGGTTCCGAGACACGCTTGCGATTGAGTTGGCGTTGCTCCCGACCACCCAGCAGGTCTTCGGCCTTCCCGGAATGAGGCTTGGCAACCACGGTCCGACGCGGCCGGCCACCAGGCTCCGTCGAGGGCGGCGGTGCCGCCCCGGCGCCACCGGCCATGCCACCCCGAAGACCAAGACCGCCACCCGGCCGTGGCCGTGGCGTTTCTGCCTGCCGCTGCTCATGCTTCCGCATGTGTTCCGCCAACGGCTTCGAGCCACCCGCCTTCGCGCTGCGAATGGCGTCGAGCGGCAGTTTGACATCCGGCTTCTGCGCCGCAGGCTCCTGCGACACGCGGGCCACGGGCGCCCGACCGGCCGCCGGCAGTGGCGGCAGTTTGAACGCAGGCCTAGGCACAGGTTTGGCTCCGTTGCCCGTCGGCCTCAGCCCGGCCGGCCGCGGCCGCAACTCTACGGCAGGCTTGGCGGACGGCATCTCCTGGGGCTTGCCGCGGGCGGCAACACCGGCAGGAGCGATGTAATCCTCCCGCCTGAGCGATCCGGGCGTTGTGGGGTCACCGGAGGCAACGGGCACCGGCGGCTTGGGCGGAGTGGGCGTCGCCACCGGGCCGGCGGCGGCTGACGGGGCAGCAGGCCGCTCAGGCGGCCGCGACTTCCCGGCGATGAAGTCCTTCAGCTTGGCGACTTCCTCGTCGGACATGCTCGCCAGCGCAGAACCCTTGTCTTGAATACCTGCGCGCGTGCACAGATCGACAAGCTCCTTGCTGTCGATCTTCAATTCTTTCGAAAGTGTGTAGATGCGAACCGCCACGCAAACGCCTCCGCGCCGGAGTATCCCGGCCACCAGCCTTCAGATCCAATTCCAACACCAGCCCAAACGCTCCGACCACGCCACCGCCGATCACGATTCAGTCGGCGGCACCGCCTCCACAACTACGGGATCCACTACCAAAGCCGCCTCGGCGGCATCCGCATCCGCCGTCGCCTTCGCAACCCTGTCGTGCTCTCGCTGCTTGCGTCGCTCGTCGGCCGCCGCCACTTCCGCCATCGAGGCCCGCTTTTCGGCCTCCGCGACGATGGCATCGACCGCCCCCGCCGAGAGACCGCCCATCTCCATGAAATCATCGGGCTCGATCACCGAAAGATCGTCATACGACAGGAAGCCCTCACCCACCAGCCGTTCGGCCACCGATTCATCCAGACCCTCGATCGACGAAAAGCCGGTCACAGCCCGCTCGATCTGCTGGTCGAGTTCTTCGCGGGTCATGATTTCAATGTCCCAGCCGCACAACTTGCTCGCGAGCCGGACATTCTGGCCGCGACGGCCGATGGCCAGCGACAACTGATCCTCCCGCACGAGCACGATCCCACGCCCGAGCATCTGGCAGAGAATCACCTCGTCCACTTCGGCCGGCTGCAGGGCATTGCGCACGAGGACCTGCAGGTCTTCGCTCCAGCGCACGATGTCAATCC
>Ga0164294_10006416_pt1 | contig 10071 bp, 7 predicted proteins | sample GEODES005metaG_FD_111479 | JGI IMG/M metagenome (GOLD analysis project Ga0164294, IMG submission 111479) | Oligotrophic lake water microbial communities from Sparkling Lake, Wisconsin, USA - GEODES005 metaG | ecosystem: Environmental > Aquatic > Freshwater > Lake | place: USA: Sparkling Lake...
AACTTCCTGATTTTCCCTGGGATGCACTTGCTCCATATGGAGTAAAGGCGCGAAAGCACCCAGGAGGGATCATTGATCTCTCGCAAGGAACTCCTGTAGATCCAACTCCTGAATTTATTCAAAAAGTTTTGGCAGAGAGTGCCAACTCTCCAAGTTATCCAACCACTGCAGGTACGCCTGAGTTACAGCAAGCTATTCGAACTTGGGCAACAAGCCATCTTGGTATTACCGGTGATTTTGATGTTCTGCCGGTCATTGGTTCAAAAGAATTAGTTGCATGGCTTCCAACCTTTCTCCAATCAGAGACTGTGCTCTATCCAAAGATTGCTTATCCGACCTATCTCGTAGGTGCGATGTTGGCGCAGTCACATGAGATCGCGGTAGATATCGATGCTTCACAGTGGCCGCAAGCCGATTTGGCATGGGTAAATTCGCCAGCTAATCCCACGGGTCGCGTGCACTCCGAAACAGAACTTCGCGCAGTCATTCAATGGTCACGAAAGAATAAAGCGGTAGTCATTTCAGATGAGTGTTACTTGGAATTCGGTGATGGCGTGACTCCTACATCGATTTTTGCTTACAGCGATGGTGATAATGCAAATCTACTTGCCGTGCATTCACTATCAAAGCGATCCTCGATAGCGGGCTATCGCGCCGCATTTATGGTGGGAGATCCTGCGCTCATCTCAGCAATTCGTGAGATTAGAAAACAAGCTGGAATGATGGTTGCACTCCCTGTTCAAAAGGCAATGACTGTAGCCCTTGGCGATGATGAACATGTTGCAACTGCTCGCGCGCGTTATAACTTTCGTCGCGCAACACTTAAGCCAGCTTTAGAGGCGGCAGGATTTCAAATTGAAGAAAGTGTTGCCGGACTTTACATATGGTGCACACGAGGCGAAGATGCATGGAAGTCAGTTGAATGGCTTGCAGAAATTGGCATTCTTGCCACCCCAGGTACTTTCTATGGCCCTGATGGCAATCACCATATTCGTGTTGCAATGACCGCCACCGATAACGCAATAAATGATGCAGCTGGACGCATCATGGCTGCAATTGGCGCATAACCCATGACTGTTGGAATTTTGCTGGTTGGGGGTCGGGGAACTCGCTTAGCTCCTATTACTTCAGAAATTCCTAAACCTATGCTTCCAGTTGCATGTAAGCCTGTGACTGAACACCAAATTCTTGCAGCCCAACGTGCAGGAATTACTACGCTGGTTCTTGCAACTTCATATCTCTCAGAAGTTTTCATCCCCTACTTTGGAGATGGAAGTAAATGGGGGATCGATCTCCGCTATGCAGTCGAGAAAGAGCCTCTAGGAACCGGAGGAGCAATTGCCAATGCTGCTGCCCATCTAGATAAAGGTGCAGCCGATGAAGCGGTCGTAATTTTTAATGGTGATGTTCTCAGTCAACACAATCTTGCTGCTCAGATTGAATTTCATAAGAAGTTTGATGCAGATGTCACCCTTCACCTAATTCAGGTTGACGATGCTCGCGCTTTTGGTTGCGTCCCGACTACAGCAGATGGACAGGTTGAAGCATTCTTGGAGAAGATGGAAAATCCAGTAACTAATTGGATTAACGCAGGATGTTATGTCTTTAGCCGCGCTGTTATTGATTCAATCCCACGAGATACTGTTATTTCTGTCGAGCGCGAAACTTTCCCTCAGCTCATTAGCGATAAACGTCGCGTTTTTGGATATAAAGAAGCTGCATACTGGCTCGATATCGGAAACCCAGGCGCACTCTTTCAAGGATCTCGAGATTTAGTCGCAGCCGCGTTTCTGGTTTCGCCCTCTGCCGATGTTGATTCCACCGCAGTGCTCACCGGCGGGACATCAATTGGTGCTGGTGCACAGATTGGAGCTCGAGCAATCCTAGATAATTGCATCATCTCTGCAGGCGCAGTAGTTAAATCGGGTGCGCATCTGACTCGAAGCTTCCTCGCATCTGCAGCCCTTGTTGCAGAAGATGTCATTTTTGAGGATAGATATATCTCCCAGAGTGAGAATCTTCCAATAATTTTTTAGGGCCTCAATTCTTCTTTTGTGGTTTAAATCACGCTCAATCTCGGTAAATATTCACCAAAAAGCGCCCTTGAAAGCCACATAAGGAGTTGACAGGAAGGGATTACACGCGTGTAATTCATACATAGAGACCCGAAAGCCACTCTCGGCCCGGGCCCTAATGACTTGAGGAGATTAGCTAATGCCAATCCGTCCAGAAGCAACACCAACTGGCAAGCCATCAGCCCCCACTGCTGGACCAACTATCCAACTAGCAAATGGCGAGAACATTGAACTCTCGTGGCAAGAGCGCGCACTCTGCGCTCAAACTGATCCAGAAGCTTTCTTTCCAGAGAAGGGCGGCTCTACTCGTGAAGCAAAGCGTGTCTGTCTCTCATGTGATGTTCGCCAAGAATGTCTTGAGTACGCACTCGCCCATGATGAGCGTTTTGGAATTTGGGGCGGACTCTCCGAACGCGAGCGTCGCCGTTTGAAGCGTCGCCCAGCGTAAGCAATGTCTTTACATCGCGTCAGCGCGATTCTCGTCGTCCATGACGGCGCAACGTGGTTGCCTGAAGTTGTTGCATCACTAGCATCACAGACGCGCGCATTTGATCACATCGTTGCTGTTGATACAGGCTCGGTTGATTCATCAGCAAAACTACTTAAAGGCGCTCGCATTCCCATTCTTACAATGTCGCGCGAAACTGGATTTGGTACAGCGATTGCGTCTGCTGTTGAAAAACTTCCACCAACAATTGAAAACGAATGGCTGTGGATTCTCCATGATGATTGTGCACCAGCACCGGGTGCGCTTGAAGCCTTACTTGCAGCCGTTGATGATCGGCCGAATGTGGTTATGGCCGGACCAAAATTACTTGGTTGGCACGATCGCACACATCTTCTTGAAATCGGCATAAGCATTGCAACCAACGGTGCACGCTGGACGGGACTTGAGGATTCAGAATATGACCAAGGCCAACATGATGGAGTTGCAGATGTATTGGCGGTAAGTACTGCAGGTGCATTGATTCGCAGAAGTGTTTTTGAAGAGCTCGGAGGCTTTGACCAGAATTTGGAACTCTTCCGCGATGACGTTGATTTTGGCTGGCGACTCCACGCTGCAGGCCATGGAGCAATTGTCGTCACAGATGCTCTTGCTTATCACGCACAAGCTTCTGCAACAGAGCGTCGAGAAGTTGATGTCAAAGGTGCGCTCCTTCATCGACCGCTTCTATTGGATCGACAGAATGCGGCCTACGTTCTCTTAGCTAATGCAACATGGTGGCTACTTCCGCTTCTGGCTATACAACTTCTTGGTTCTGCAGTTATTCGAGCGGTGGGCTATCTCTTTGCAAAGCTTCCTGGTTATGCAGCGGATGAAATTCTTGCAATAGGAAATCTTCTGGTGAAACCAGGAGAGTTACTGAAGGCGAGAAAGGCACGCAAATCAACTCGTCTTGTATCTGCTCGAGTAGTTTCACAATTTATCCCTTCACGCGGTCGCCAATTTCGCCTAGCAATCGATCGAGGTCTGAGCTCCCTTAGAGAATTTATTCTTAAGCCCACTGAGGAGTCAATTCTTGATGAATCGCTTCTAGATCTTCCTACTGAGAAAGAATTAGACGAAGAAGATTTACTCACTCCCGTTATATCTCGTAAATGGAGTTCAATATTTCGCAAGCCCTTTGTCATCGTAGTTATCTTTCTCATAGTGCTCACACTTATCTGGTCTAGAAATCGAATCGGTGCCGTCTCAGGAGGAACGCTTGCTCCTTCGCCATCAGGGGCGCAAGATTTGTGGGATTTTTACTTCGCTCCTTGGCATGAAGTTGGCTTAGGAAGTAAGAGCGCCGCGCCGCTATGGATGCCCATCATCGCACTCGCCTCTATTCTCACTCTAGGAAAAGTCTCGCTCTTTATCTCGCTCTTCTTTATTGCAGCACCTCTTTTGCTATTTTTATCAGGACATCATTTTGTTAAGAAAGTGAGTGAGAATCGCTTTATCACCGCTTCAGCAGCGCTTCTCTACGCGATTTCACCAGTAAGTATCTCTGCCGTTAACTCGGGACGCTTTGGAATTCTAATGATTATGATTCTTGCGCCCTTCCTTGCCGATCTAGCTATGCAGTGGCGAAAAGTTGATGAATTTTCGATTCGCAAGATGTCAGCACTTTCGCTCTTACTTGCACTCATGTTCGCCTTTGCGCCACCGTTTTTCATCGCACTTCTTATTCTCACTTTGATGGCAATCACATATGACGTGATTGAGTGGCGAAGGGTCGCAGATCAGCCTCGTCTTTATTCGCTAGTGGCACGTCGACTCTGCTTTTTACTCGCTCCACTTGCACTGACAATCCCGTGGAGTTTGGAGATCATCAGCTCACCTAAGAAAATGCTTATTGATATCGGCCTGCTCTCTTCTGGCGGTGGAGCAAATCTTGCCTTCACGGCAAATCCAGGTGGTGCAGGTTCACTTCCTTGGTGGCTCATCAGCCCCGTTGTTTTGATTCTTGCAATCGGAGTTTTCTCCATTGAGCGAGCAAGAAAAGTTGCACTCATTGGTGGCTCATTTATTTGTCTTGCAACCATCACATCGACATTTACACTCACTGGAAAAGGAACAACTACCCCTAATTACATTTATGCCGGTGTATTCATTGCACTTGCAACGCTGGCAGCTTTATATTGCTCGGTTGCAATTCTAGATAAAGTCCGCCAACGATTGATTGCAACACATGTAAATTATCGTCACTTCGCAGTCTCGGCTCTTGTAACTATTTCTGCCATTTATGCAGTCACTTCCTCTGGATGGATCGCAACGCAAGGCCCACAAGCGCCTCTGCAGTCTGCTCAAGGTGAAGTGCTGCCACCATATCTTGCAATCGAGACCCAATCGAAAATTCTTGTTTTACGCGAAAGACTTGTCGGAACAACACCGTCATTGAATTACTACATTGCTCGCGGTAGTGATGTCTCGCTAGGAGATGCTGACGTTGCTCCATCAGAAGTTTCTGAAATTGTTGTTGCTGTTACTGCTCTTGCTGATGGAAGTGGCGTAACTAGTAGCAAAACTTTTGCAAATTATGGAATTACCTACATATTCCTCAAGGCACCATTCCAAGGAACGCTAGTTCAGACTATTGATGGAGTTGGGGGCTTTACTCGTGCATCTTCGACAACCTCTGGGATTGTGTGGAAAGTTTCTGGCGCAACGGGAAATCTCATCCTGACTGATGCAAGTGGAAAGTCTTCCCTACTTACTCCAACCTCTGTCCCAGATGAATACATGGTCACAACGCCGGGTGTAGTCACCCTTACTGAAAGTTACAGCCGCTCATGGCAACTTGTGCAAAATGGCGAGCGACTCACACGTATCAAGAGTGATCTCTTACTTCCGCAATTCTCAGTGGAAGAAGTTGGTCCAGTGCTCTTGATTCATGATGGTTCAGTCAGACGTGGATGGATCTCGCTACATCTCATTATCCTCCTCACCTTTCTCCTCTTCGCAGCACCAAGTGGTCGTCGTAAGCGAGAGATTTCCGAGAGGGAGCTAGCATGAGATTTAAGCGCCCTCTACTCATCATCGCAGCAGTCATCGCAACCCTTGCATTCAGCAACCTCACTTCAGTCTCGCTGACTCAAAGTGATTTCTCAGAAAATTATCCACCTGTGGTTTGTCCTACAACACCGGCAGGAGAGAGCAGCGCAATTTCAATTCCTTCAACACAAACTGGGTCGAGGGTTTTGGGCAAGAAGACAGTTATTTTTAAACCTACCCGTACCTTGCGCTTGATGCAGAGTTCTAGTCCCACCATTTTAGATACGAAGAATTTGACATCACCAGTGTGGCAAATTAAGAAAGGGGTGTGGGCTGGTGCAACGATTTGTTCAGCGCCATCCATTTCACAATGGTTTGTTGGCGGAGCAGCTGATGTAACAAGTAAGGGAAGACTTGTCCTCATCAATAGTGGATTAAGTGAAGCAATTATTGATGTTGAAATTTGGAGTGAAGCTGGAATCCGACCTCCAAAGGTTGTGACGCTAAAAGCTAATTCCTCTGTTGTGCAGAGTCTTGATTCACTGGATCCGGGAGCTAAGCGGATTGCTCTACATGTTGCGCCAAGATCGGGACGAGTCAACGCCTTCCTTGTAGATGAACGTGGTCGTGGGCTTAAATCTCTTGGTGGAGACATGGTCAATGCATCGCCAGATCCAAGCAAGGTGGTTGTGATTCCTGCAATTCCTCACATGAAGCGATCCGACAAGGCGCTAGGTCACACCTTGCGCGTTATTGCACCCGGTGATGTCGATGCACGAATCTCTGTTGAACTCATCTCAACTAAGGGTTCATTCATTCCTGTCGGATTTGCTGATCGCGCAATAAAGGCCGGAATCGTGACCGAGATTCCACTGAATCCTCAACTTGCTGCAAGTACCTTTGCTCTTAGAATTTCGTCAGACCGCCCGATTGTGGCCTCAGTATATTCATCTACATATGCGCAGGCGAAGACAGACTTTGTATGGAGTACATCGACTGCAGAAATGACGGAGTATTCATTAGCGGTGAGCGGACTTGCTCCGACGCTCGTCTTTTCGGGAGATAAAATTTCAATTTCCCTCTCAGTCCTCTACACAAATAAGAAAGAGAAGAAATTAACAATCACAGGAGAGGGTATTGCGACCTTCAAAGTGCCAGATAATGCTCGAACCGTACACTTCACAAAAGTTAGCGATAAAACCGTGGGTGGTGCACTCATCTCAACACAGAGTGGATTTGGCTACCTTCCACTCAACCCCGGAAGTGAACTGACCCGCGTGCTACTTCCTAGCGCGAATATCCGTGTCTTAAATCCATAGCCTTACCTACTCCCACTAATCTTCTATCTATGACTTCGGCAGTACGAACAGGTAGAAGATGCTCGCGGGCGACATGTCGCGCGATGGCAACAATGACCCTTACCTATATCTACGCAGATTCAACTGCCGTACTTGGACCATTAGCAACCTTTGCAGAGCCCCATGCTTATGATTTATGTGAATTTCATGCTCGCAAGTTAACCGTTCCCAATGGTTGGACGGTTATCAAGGAAGAGATTTCACAATCTGGATCTGGACCAACAGAGGATGACCTCATGGCAATTGCAGATGCAGTACGCGAAGCTGCTGCAACAATTCCGCAAAACACCGAAGATGTATCTGAACAAGAACAGAGAGCGCCTCACATCGGTGTACGTCGGGGACATCTTCGCGCAGTTCCAAATTAAAGGCAGCAAAAAATGTCAATATTTAAAGCCTATGATGTTCGAGGTCTCGTTGATTCTGAGATCACTGCCGACTTTTGCTTTGCAACAGGTGTAGCTTTCGCTCGATTTCTTCAGCAGGAGCGAGAACCAGGCACTGTTGTTATTGGTGAGGACATGCGTCCGTCATCTCCAGTTTTTGCTGATGCATTTTCAGCAGGAATTACATCTCAGGGGATGGACGTCATACGTATCGGCCTAGCATCGACAGATATGCTCTATTTTGCCGCCGGAAAGTTAAATATGCCGGGTGCGATGTTTACTGCAAGCCACAATCCCGCCGAATACAACGGAATAAAAATGTGTTTTAGTGGGGCCCGTCCAATTGGTAAAGAGTCAGGCTTGCTCACGATTGAAAAATATGTTGAGAAAGGCTCACCCATCGAACTCAGAAGTGTGGGTGTGGAACGTTCTCAGCCAATGCTTGATGAATATGTAAAGCATCTACTTAACCTTGTGGATGTGGGATCGATGCGCCCACTCAAAGTTGTCATCGATGCAGGAAATGGAATGGCCGGATATACAGCCCCTGCAGTATTTAAGGGTCTCAACGCTGAAGTCATTGAAATGTATTTCGAATTAGATGGAACCTTCCCAAATCATGAGGCCAACCCAATCGATCCTAAGAATTTGCAAGACCTATCGAAGGCTGTAAAGAAAAATAAGGCTGATATCGGTTTAGCATTTGATGGAGATGCTGATCGCTGCTTTTTAGTAGATGAAACAGGGGATCTGGTTAACCCATCTGCTCTGACAGCCCTCATCGCAGATCGTGCCCTTGCAAGTAATCCCGGATCGACAATTATTTACAATTTGATTTCATCTCGGAGTGTTAAGGAAGTAATCGAAGAAAATGGTGGGATTGCAGTTCGTTCTCGAGTAGGACATTCCTATATTAAGAAAATGATGGCCGATACTGGTGCAATATTTGGTGGTGAGCACTCTGGCCACTTTTACTTTAGAGATTTTTGGCGAGCTGATTCAGGAATGTTGGCAGCTCTTCACGCCCTTGCTGCACTTTCTGAATCCAAGGGAACGCTCAGCGAACTTTTGCATTCATATAATCGTTACTTTTCAAGTGGAGAAATTAACTCAGTCGTCAGCGATGCACAGTCTGTGATGGAGTCGATTGAGTCACATTATTTAACTATGAATTTAGCTATGGGAGGCATCACTACAGATCACTTAGATGGCCTTACTGTCGAGAGCAGCGATTGGTGGTTTAACGTCCGCGCCTCAAACACTGAACCTCTACTCAGACTCAACGTTGAGGCCAACTCTGATTCACTCATGAAGAAAGTTTCTGCGCAGGTCTTAGCCCTCATAGGTGGCGAGTAGCCTCATTACCCAGTAATCTTGTCCTACAGCAACCTAGCAAGTAGAGCCCTACGCCTTAGGTGAGCAACTAATCACTTACCGTGTAGAGGAGAACAGTTATGACTACAACACAAATAACACCCAAGCATGACATCGCAGATGCATCCCTTGCTGCAGAAGGCCGCAAGCGTATTGAGTGGGCTGAGCGCAACATGCCAGTCTTGGCTCAAATCAGAGAGCGCTTCGAGAAGTCACAACCATTTGCTGGAGTAAGAATTTCAGCATGTATGCACGTCACCACCGAGACAGCTAACTTGATGCGCGTTCTCAAGGCAGGTGGAGCTGAGGTTGCACTCTGTGCATCAAATCCACTATCAACACAAGATGACACAGCAGCAGCTCTAGTTCATGAATACGGAATCTCTGTATTTGCCCGCAATGCCGTTGATCGTGATGGATATTACTCACATATCAACGCAGCTCTAGATATCGAACCACATCAAGTCTTTGATGATGGTTGCGATCTTGTTAATACTCTTCACACCACGCGTCGCGAACTTCTTTCAACTATCACTGGCGGATGCGAAGAGACCACAACTGGTGTCATTCGCCTCAACCAGATGGCTAAAGATGGAGCTCTTACATTCCCAATGATCGCTGTCAATGACACCGACACCAAGCACATGTTCGATAACCGCTATGGCACCGGACAATCAACACTCGATGCAGTATTTCGTTCAACAAACTTCTTGCTTGCTGGACGTATCGTTGTTGTCGCAGGATTTGGTTACTGCGGTAAAGGTGTTGCAGAACGTGCAAAGGGTATGGGCGCTGATGTCGTCATTACAGAAATCGATCCAACAAAAGCACTCGATGCGATGATGCAAGGCTTCCGAGTCATGCCAATGCTCGATGCAGCAAAGATTGGAGACGTCTTCATTACCGTTACTGGTAACCGTGACGTACTTCGCGACGAGCACTTTGCAGTCATGAAGGATGGAGTAATCATGGCTAACTCAGGTCACTTCGATATCGAAATCGATGTTGCTTGGCTTGAGCAGAATGCAAAGAAGAAGAATTCAAAGATGCGCCATCAGACTGATGAGTATGTACTTGCAGATGGTCGACGCCTGCTTCTCCTTGCAGAAGGTCGTCTTGTAAATCTTGGCGCAGCGGAAGGTCACCCAGCATCAGTGATGGATATGTCATTCTCTGATCAGGCGCTCACAGCTGAATACCTCGTTAAGGAAGCTAAGAACCTTAAGCCAGGCGTTCACATGGTTCCTGAATACATTGATAAGGAAGTTGCATCACTTAAGTTGATCTCTATGGGTGGTCGCATTGATGTGTTAACACCAGCTCAAGATATGTATCTCAACTCTTGGGAGCACGGTAGCTAATGACCTTAGTCATGGTCGTCGATGACGACCAGGATCTTG
>Ga0164294_10006417_pt1 | contig 10071 bp, 5 predicted proteins | sample GEODES005metaG_FD_111479 | JGI IMG/M metagenome (GOLD analysis project Ga0164294, IMG submission 111479) | Oligotrophic lake water microbial communities from Sparkling Lake, Wisconsin, USA - GEODES005 metaG | ecosystem: Environmental > Aquatic > Freshwater > Lake | place: USA: Sparkling Lake...
CATGGGCAGCCCCGAACCGTTGCCGCACTCCCCGGGTTGCTAGCCGCGTTTATTGATCGGCACAAAGTCGCGGAGGGTTTCGCCGGTGTAGATCTGGCGCGGACGGCAGATCTTCTTCGTCGGCGAATGGTGCATCTCGATCCAGTGGGCGATCCAGCCCGGAAGCCGTCCCATGGCGAACAAGACAGTAAACATCTGCACCGGAATCCCCATCGCCCTGTAGATGACCCCTGAGTAGAAGTCGACGTTGGGGTAGAGTTTCCGCTCGATGAAGTAGTCGTCGGCGAGCGCCACCTCCTCGAGTTGCTGGGCGATATCGAAGATCGGATCCCGCAGTGAGAGCTTGGCAAGAAGTTTGTCGCACGTGGCCTTGATCAGCTTCGCGCGGGGGTCGTAGTTCTTGTAGACACGGTGGCCGAAGCCCATGAGTCGGAAGCCCGAGTCCTTCTTCTTGGCGAGGTCGACGTATTTCTTGACGTTGCCGCCGTCGGCGCCGATCTTCTCAAGCATCTCGACGCAGGCTTGATTGGCACCACCGTGCAGCGGCCCCCAGAGGGCGGAGATACCGGCCGAGATGCTGGCGAAGAGATTGGCGTCGCTCGAGCCGACCATCCGGACGGTGGACGTGGAACAGTTCTGCTCGTGGTCGGCATGCACGATCAGCAGCATGTCAAGCGCCTCGGCAAAGTCGGGATCGCAGCGGTATTCCTCGCACGGCACCGCAAACATCATCTGCAGGAAGTTCTCGCAGTAGGAGAGATCGTTCCGCGGATAGATCAGCGGCTGGCCAATCGACTTCTTGTGGCTGTAGGCCGCGATGGTGGGGAGTTTGGCGAGCAGGCGGTGCACGCTTACCTCCACCTGACGGGGATCGCGAACGTCGAGCGAATCCTGGTAGAAGGTGGACAGGGCGCCAACCACGCTGCCGAGGATCGCCATGGGATGCGCGTCACGGGGAAACCCGTTGTAAAAGCTGCGCATGTCCTCGTGGATCATCGTGTGGTGCGAGAGCGAATTCCGGAAGCCGTCGAGTTCGGTGGTCGAGGGCAACTTTCCGTAGATCAGCAGGTAGGCCACCTCGACGAAGTCGCACTTCTCCGCCAGCACCTCGATGGGATAGCCGCGGTATCGCAGGATCCCCTTTTCGCCGTCGAGGAATGTGATCGCGCTGGTGGTGGACCCGGTGTTGACGAACCCCTCGTCGAGGGTAATCGCACCGGTCGCGGCCCGCAGTTTGGCGATATCGATGCCCTGCTCACCCTCGGTACCCACGACCACCGGGAGTTCGGTGGTACGGCCGTCGAGTTCCAGCCTGGCCGTGCCCGACGACTTCGTGCCCGGCCACGGCGGAGTGACGGAGGCTGGCGAGGCAGAGGATGTCTGGGACGCACTCATGTGGCCAATCTCCTGGGCGTGGGGGCATCCGGCACGGAGCGGAGCGCGGGATGAGACAATCCGCAGCCAAAATCTGCCAGAGGCGGCAGTCTATCCCGCGCCGCACGGGTCGGCAATCGCTTCCCGAACGGCGCCGACCGTTATCGCAACGTGCGGGGCTGGCTCGCGGTCTCAGAGGCAGCCTGGGTGGGGCCGCCGCCGGGTTCGTCGTCGAAGATCGTCCAGACCGGGGTGCGGCCACGGACCGTGGCGAGATAGTCGTCCATCTCCCGTTTGCGGCGTTCGTCTTGGAGCGTGTCGCGGATCCCCACCTGTGCCTCAATGAAGGGCGTGCGGCCGGCGTCGGTTCGTTCGATGACCCGCACAATGTGCAGAGCCGAGCCGTCGTCGAGGATCGCACTCATCTGGCCTACCGGCAGCGTGAAGACGGCCTCGTTGACGACCTTCGAGACGAGACTGCCTTTGGTGGTCCAATCGAAGCTGCCGCCGGTCGCGGCGGTCGGCCCCTCCGAGCGTGTTCGAGCAATGTCTGCAAATGGGCTGCCCTGCATCACCTCGTTCCCCATGGCTGCCAGCATGGTCCAGGCCTGCCCGCGCGGCCTGCCTGCCGTAACTTTCACCGTGAGCTGCTCGAAGCGGGCCTTGGCCGGATAGTCGTATTCGGCCAGATGATTCTGATACCACGCAATCATTTCGGCGTGTGGAATCTCACCTTCGTTGACCACCTTCTGCTGGATCCATTGCTGGGCGAGGGCCCGCTCGAAGAACGTCTTGCGGATCCGGTCGAGCGACTGGCCCCGCGACCGCAGCAACTGGTCGTATTCGAGGGCGTTGGCCACCCCCGCATCCTTGACCAGCCGCGGCAACTGTTGTTGATCGAACGCCTCGTTGACCTTTTTCTCGATCTCCGGCAGTCGATCCTCGGGAATCGTGCGGCAGGCGTCGACGTAGACAACCAGCGACTCGACGTGCTGCTTGATCACCTGCCGGCAGATCTGGGCCTTGAGTTCTCGGATCTGTTCGGGGGTGAGGCCGCCCGAAACCTTGTCCAGCCAGGCCAATGCCGTGGGGGTCAGCAGGTCGCCCTCCAACACGACCTCCGGTCCGACCCGGGCGACCACCCGGGCGTTGTCGAGCGACTGCATGCCGGACGGCTGCCCCGCACCCGTGTCGTCAGCTGGAATCTGGTCCTCAAAGCCTGCCTGAATCACACCAGACCGCTGAGTCTTGGATATGGATTCGCCGCCGGCATCCTTCCCAGCAGCCGCAATCGGCTTGAGGGGAGCCCCCGGATTCGGCAGGATGCTCGACAGCACATGATTATCCTTGCTGCCCGCCCCGTCCTTGTTGTCGTCGCCAGAATCCTTGGCTCCCGGCCAGCCCTCAGGCCGCGACACCGCCTTCGGGACGTGGGGCATCTGTCCGGGGCCGACCGGGCTGCGGGCCGTGGGAGCCGCTGCGGCCGCGGGGCCACTGGCGGCTGCCACCGGGTCGTCAGAAGGCTGAGATGGCCCCTGAGCAACCGCCACGCCGCTGACCAGCATGGCGACCGCGCAGACGACCTGCGCGAGGCTCCTGCACACCTGAGATTGGCGGCCGAGATGGGTCATCGCGGTCTCGGGAAAGGGACGACTGGGATCCGCCCGTCGACCCACGTTAGGGTCGTGCGGACTTCGGGGCGGGCCGGGGACTATAGGGACGCCCGCGACTGGGTCGCAAGAGCGTCCTGACCGCAGCCAACAGCCTGTCCGGATCGTCACAAACACGCGAATCGAGCGGTACCACCGCACTTCGGTCGCCGACGACACGGAGCGTTTTCCCCCCCGCCTGCCAGGCTGCCCGCAGCCGCTGGATGGCCTGCGGATCGTGGTGGCCGATCACCAGCATGCCAGGCTGCCTGGTGATCGAGTCGATGCCGTGGGCTGCGGCGGCGACCCGCAGCCGGGCAAACTCCAACATCCTGGTCACCTCGGCCGGCAAGGGGCCGAACCGGTCAGCAAGTTCCGCGGCGAGGTCATCGACCTGCCCTTCGCCCGTCACCCGCGACAGTCGCCGATAGACATCGATCTTGGCGCGGAAGTCGGGAATGAAGTCGCGTGGGAGCCAGGCGGTGCCTGGCAGGTCGATGGTCACCGGCGGCGGCTCGGCCGGCGGCATCGCCTTCAGTCCGCGGACGGCCTGCTCGAGCAGCCGGCAGTAGAGTTCGTAACCGACCGTGGCGATGTGGCCGCTTTGCTGCGTTCCCAGCAGGTTGCCGGCGCCGCGGATCTCAAGATCTCGCATTGCCAGCGAGAACCCTGCGCCCATGCTGGAGAACTCCTGGATGGCGCGGAGCCGCTTGGCCGCCGTGCTCGTCAGCGTGGCTGCCTCGTCGACGAGCAGGTGGCAGTAGGCGCGGTGGTGCGAGCGGCCGACACGGCCGCGAAGCTGATGGAGGTCGGCGAGGCCGTAGGTGTCGGCCTCATCGATGAAGATGGTGTTGGCCCGTGGAATGTCGAGGCCGCTCTCGATGATCGTGGTAGCCAGCAGGATGTCGGCCCTTCCGGATACGAACGCGAGCATGACCTCCTCAAGCTCCGCTTCGGAAAGCCGGCCATGGGCGATGACGATCGTTGCCTCGGGCGCGATCTGAGTGAGCCGGTGCGCGACCTTGTGGATGTCGTTGATCCGGTTGTGCACGAAGAACACCTGACCGCCCCGCGCGAGTTCCCGGTCGATGGCACCTCGGATCAGCCGCTCGTCCCAGCGGGCCACGCGGGTTTCAACCGCGATCCGGTTGGCGGGGGGTGTGGTGAGATTGGAGATGTCGCGGATGCCGAGCATCGCCATGTGGAGCGTCCGCGGAATCGGCGTCGCCGTCATCGTGAGCACGTCAACGCTGGCACGGAGCGCCTTGAGCTTCTCTTTGACGTCCACGCCAAACCGTTGCTCCTCGTCGACCACGACGAGCCCCAGGTTGGCGAAGTGGAGGTCGGTCTGCGCGATCCGATGCGTGCCGATGACGATGTCGACGGTGCCCTGCGCGAGTCCCTCCAGCGTGTCGCGTTCCTCCTTCGTGCTGGTGAGCCGCGAGAGAGCCCGGATCGTGAACGGGAACTCGGCGAACCGAGCGACGAACGTGCGGCGATGCTGCTCGGCCAGCACCGTTGTCGGCACGAGCACGGCCACCTGCGAGCCAGCCTCCGCCACCTTGAATGCCGCCCGCATCGCCATCTCCGTCTTACCGAAGCCGACGTCGCCGCAGAGCAGCCGATCCATGGGCCGCGGCCGTTCGAGGTCGGCACGGATCGCCTCGATGGCCGTGAGCTGGTCTGGCGTCTCGTCGAAGGGAAAGGATTCCTCGAAGCTCCGCTGCCAGGGCGTGTCGGTCGGGAAGGCCAAGCCAGGACGGTTCTCCCGCCGGGCCTGCAGCTGGATCATGTCAGCGGCCATGTCGGCGACGGCCCGCTCGACCGCCGCCTTCTGCCGCTCCCAGAGGCCGCCGCCGACCTTCGCGAGCTTGGGCGCGAGCTTGCTACCGCCGACGTATTTCTGCACGAGCTCGATACAGGACGCCGGCACATAGATTCGCGTGCTCTCTGCGAACTCGATCTCGAGAAACTCCTCCGTACGGGCATGCTTTTCGAGGAGCTTGAGGCCCTTGTAGCGGCCGATCCCGTGGGCGACATGCACGACATAGTCGCCTTCGTGGAGGTCGAGGAACGTATCGATCGCCCGCGTCAGCCGGTGTTTCGCCGGCCGCGATGTCGCCACATCCTCGCGGCGGAAAAGCTCCGCACTCGAAATCAGCACGACCTTTTCGGGCACGAGCCGGAAGCCACCGGAGAGGTGCCCCCGGGCGAAGTGCAGCCGGCCCGATCGCGCCGGTCCACACTCGGCCAGCAGCTCCGTGAGCCGCTTCTCCTCCGCGGCGGTCGGCGCGACCACCCACACCTCCTGGTCACGGCCTACTGTTTCCAGTTCCTCGCGAACCCGGTCCAGCACCCCGGTGAATCGCTCCACGCTCTCGATCGCCAACAGGGCCGTCGACTCCATGCTCGATGGCGCGACGGCGGAAAGCGTCACCGAGGGAAATCGGTAGATCCTGGCAAATACATCCGCCGGATCGGAAAGCCCGGCGGCAGGCCCCGCGTCGGCACCGGCATGGGCCAGCCGTTGGTGAGCTCGCTGTGCCTCCTCGGCGAGCTCACCCGGTTCCACCAAGGCCCACCACGAGCCCGACGGAACGATGTCGGCCAGATGCGTCCGCCGCGTCGGCGGAGCTTTTGAGTCCGGCGCCGTCCGCTCGAGCGCCGTGAGGTCGATGGCGTCGAGTGGGTCGACGCTCCGCTGACTGACGGTGTCGAACGTGCGGAGGGATTCGATTTCGTCACCGAACAACTCCACGCGCACGGGGCGCTCCCAGTCGGTGGCAAAGAGGTCGAGGATGCCGCCGCGGCGGGCGAAGGTGCCAGGTGTATCGATCGCGTCGGCCGACTCCCAGCCCCGCGCGACAAGCCAGTCGGCGAGTTCCGCTGGATCAAGCCTGCCGCCGACAACGAGCTGACGGGTGCTGGCCTCGATCTCGCGAGGGTCTGCCAGCGGAGAGAGCAGGGCCTGGATGGTGGTGCAAATGATCCGCGGATGCGCGGCCGGGGGGCCGACCAGCCGCTTGACCAGGGCCAGGCGGTCCGCCGCGGTGGGGTCGCCGGCCGACGTCGCACCTCCGTCGTCTTCAAGCGCCGGCAGCACGGCGACCGGGAGCGGCGTGAACAGCGCGAGATCGTCGAGAAAGAAATCGGCATCGGCGGCGTGCGGCAGCACGACCACGAGCAGGCCGGGGGGGTCCGGCGTTGCGACCAATGCCTCTGCCAACGCCGCCGCCGTCAGGCTAGACGCCGATCCCCAGGTTCCGCCAATCGTGCCGCCATGTCCCGCCCGGAGACTGGCGACCACCTCGGCGAACCCATTATGCGTATCGAGCGTGTTGGCAAGGCCGAGCAATCGCCCGGCCGGCCGTGAGAGCGTAGAATCGGACACGCGCGCATTGTAGTGAAGCGGGACGCGGCGCGCAGACGGTGGAAATCTCCGTCGTTAAGCGATGGCAGCTACCGGACACGCACTCTTCCTCAAAGGTCCGGGCCCCTCGCTTCACTCAGCCGCCATTTTCTGCGATTCGAGTTCCTGCAAGTACCGCTCGATCCGCTTGCCAAACGGGCCGGCATGCTCCACCGCACGTTTCTGAGTCGAAATCGCCGCATGAAGGTCGCCCTGCATGGCCTGGAGGTGGGCGAGTGTGTCGAGCGAGTTACCGTTATCCGGCTCAAGGTCAAGGCCCCTTTGAACGGCCGCGATAGCCGCATTCGCGAATTCCTCGGGAAGTGGCTGACCTCTGGACAGTTCACATGCGAGCCACGCAACCTCATTGAGCCCCTGGGCGTCATTCTCGTGGGCAGCAACAAGTTTTGCATAGGCGACGACCGCATCAGGGGCACGTCCGTCCACGAGCAGTCGCTCGATGTTCTTCGCGCCAGCCCGTATGTCTTCGATCCGTTTCATGCTGTTTGCGAACTCGGCCCGATCCCAGGAGTCCGCGAGGACCTTCTGGAGCGGCTCCTCTATGTCCTCGGGATCTCCAACCCATTCGATGACGCCTTGTCGGCCGACAATGAACACCGTGGGAATCCCCACGCTTGATACCTCCTCCATGTAGTCGCCAAAGACGGAGCCGTCGGGATCGGAAGCCAGAACAAAACAGCGGGCTGCATCTGCAAGCGTATGCTCATCGCCCGGCGTGTCCGCAATAAAAGCATTCACAACGGCTGGTGGCTCGTCACTGATCGCGATCACGGTCAGTCCATCAACGGCATGCGCCTGCTGTAGCGATGCCAGCAGTGGAATGGCTTCGCGAGAGTACGGACACCAGGATGCCCAGAATGCGAGCACATATACCTTCCCTGGCTCAAATGTCCTGAACGGTTTCACCGCTGCGTGGCCACCGTGGATCCAGTGCTTGATGTCGATGTCGGCCGCCCGGGAGCCCACCAAACGGCTGTAGCGATGCTGCGACACCCTCTGAATCGGCTGGGAGTCCTCGCTCGGACCGGACGCTGGCCGAGTCTTCGCGGCAGGCTGGCATGACGAAAGCAGCGCTGACAGCGGGACAATTACCGCCGCCAAGGCCAGCACGTGGAGACCTCGGCGTGAAACCAGGGACGTGGAACAACGCCGAATCCAGCGCATTGGATAGTCACTCCGGCACGACGGCGACAGGAAGGGACCCTTTTGGGGGATGCTATCTCCGACAGGATCGGCAGTCAAATCGACCTCACGCAAGTCGGCTAGGCTCGCCCCAATCTCGCCCGATGTTTGACCCGTCCCGTCCGCGAACATAGCGTTTCAGATGGCTGGAAAGAAGCCATTCGAACCGTGATCAAGACGATCGTGAGGCCCCTTGGGAGAGATCGTCGATGACGAGAAACCTGCACCGAATCGCACCGACTTTCCTGCTGCTTATCTCAGCGCTGTGGTTTTCGTATCGGCACGCCAGTCCGTTGCCGTACGGCGATGAGTACGAACTGACACAGGTGCTGGTGGGGCGACAGCCGATGTCGCTCTCCTATCTGTTGTCACGTCACAACGAGCACCGCCTGCCTCTCTCTCGAATCGCCTTGCACGCCCTGCTTCCGGTCGTCGGTTACGACTTTCGTTTTGCGGCAATGGCCGTGCCACTGTGCCTTGCCATGTCAGCCCTTGGCATTACCGCTGCCCTCGCCATAGGACGCGGGACATGGCTCTGGACCGACAACCTGCCAGCGGTGCTGCTGCTCTCCTTCGGAAATGCCGAGACGCTCACGTGGGGGTTTAATCTGCATTATGGCTTTCAAGTTGCCCTCACGTTGGCCGCACTGGCATGTTTGACCCCCGTGCTCGCAAACAGCAGGCCATCCTTGTCGCAGGCCGCCTGCTGTGCAGCCGCGCTTCTGCTGCTCCCCGGAGCAGGGGTGAACGGTGCTCTGATGGCGACCTGCCTCTGGCCGATATTCACGCTCGCATTTTCATACCACGCGGACCGCGGGGTTCGGATGCTGGCTCTGTTAGCAACCACGGTCGGGGTCGTCGAATTGCTGGCGGAATTCCTGAGCATGCCGCGGGCTGAAGGGGCATTCACGGGCTTCGTCCCATTGATCGCGCCCATGACGGCGTTTCTTTCGGTAACGGTGGGGCCAGTGGCGAGAGACCACTGGCTCGTCTTTGGCAGCGCCGTTGCTCTCGCGATCGGAGCCGCCGGCATGTGGCTCACTATGGTCGGCGTCCGGAATCGCAACGTCGCCATGCTCGCTGCGCCGGCGGTGATTGGGTGCAGTTTTCTGTTTGCGGCAGCGGTCGCACTCCGTCGCGTTGACAACAACCCGTTGGATGCCTTTCAAGACCGTTACTTTCTCCTGCAGGGCGTCGTCCCCATCGCCATCTATTGGGCCGTCGGCATCTCCGCCGAGCCGTCCTTTGCACGGCTGCGATGGCTGCTGTTGACCATCGCTGTCGCCATCTCGTGCGGAAACCTCACGTATGGATTGGGGTACGCGGGTGCCTACAAGGCAAGGCACAAGGCAATGCTGGCTGACATGCATGCCGGCATGCCGACGGGAGTTCTGGCCGAGAAGTATCACGCGCACCCTTTCGGCCTCTACAATCCGAGTGCCGAAAAACTTCACGACTGTCTCGACGCGCTGCACCAGAGTGGATACGGAGCGTTACACAGTGCCATTTCATCGCCGCCTTGCCGACGGGTCCCCCTGACGGAAACGACCGCGACGTTTGATCCAGCAACCGGTCACCTCGTCTTCGACCCACCGATCGACGTGCATTGCATCGCTTGGAATTGGGCCAGCCCTGGGGCCGATCGCATACATCAGGCCGTCATGCTGTGGTGGCCAGCCGGCGGATCAATCGACGCCCCCATCGAGTATCGGGGTACAATTGGTCCGATTACTCAACGCAACGCGGTGCAAATCGACAGCCCAATCGAGCGATTCGCTATCGGGGCCTTGGAGGAAGATGTCGAACTGCAGATCGGCCGCCTCCTGCTTCATCTTCCGGCCCCGTGAACCGGGAAGCCGATACGGTGCGAACAGGCTACGAGAGCCTCATTGACCTGAACGGCCTCCGACGCCGCCTCGATGCCGATGTGATGAGGAAATTCCGCGAAAAATCGCCCCCCTGCCGCAGCGGGCCGTTTATCGTGTATTTTTAATGGGGTCGCTGCCCGGCCGTCACCGGACCATCCCAGCCCCGCACCAGAGGAGCCCACCCCATGGCCACCGTCTCCCGACCTCGCACCTCCGAAGCCTTTGTCAGCGGTGCCGACGTGGTCATCGAGTCGCTGATTCGCCACGGCGTGGACGTGCTCTTCGCCTATCCAGGCGGTGCGAGCATGCCGCTCCATCAGGCGCTCACCCGCGCCGCCGACAGACTCCGCACCATTCTGCCCCGACATGAACAGGGGGGCGGCTTCGCGGCCCAAGGCTACGCGCGGACGACCGGCAAGCCGGGTATCTGCATGGCGACCAGCGGCCCGGGCGCGCTGAACCTCGTCACGGCAATCGCCGACGCCAAGATGGACAGCGTGCCGATGGTCGTCCTCACCGGTCAGGTAGGCACCAGCGTGATCGGCACCGACGCCTTCCAGGAGACGCC